>RCNH01000939.1_pt1 | contig 10816 bp, 10 predicted proteins | sample 2041161 | NCBI WGS metagenome assembly RCNH01 (sample SAMN09708215, study PRJNA481090) | Feces metagenome, whole genome shotgun sequencing project. | biome: feces | host: Leptonychotes weddellii | place: Antarctica: Sion Island | collected 2010-03-01
TAGTTAAAAAAGTAAGAGCCGAAGAAAAATATGCTGATATGCCTATCATTATGGTTACCACTGAAGGTGGTAAAGCTGAAGTTATCACTGCTTTAAAAGCTGGTGTTAATAACTATATCGTAAAGCCTTTTACTCCTCAAGTATTAAAAGAGAAACTTGAAGATGTCTTAGGAAGTAATGAAGGTTAATTCCTTATTCTATGCAAAAATACTACTATGAACTTTTTTTTCAAATACAAACAACCCAAGGAGCAAAATTAACTCAAAATAGAAAACACTTCATTTACCTCTAATAATTCAAAAAATTAGACTGATAAACTCTATGAATTTCTCTACATAACTTCCCCACACACATCAAAATTAGCCTTGATTACATAGAGACGACTTCATAAATCTCTTATATAGCGAAAAGTTCGATGTTTACAACAGCCATCGCACAGCTTCTATATTGTTGTTAATAAATGATTGAATGGACAAGGATGCGTGAACCTATTCTTTATTGAATAAAAGTAAGGTAAAATGTTTTAAAACGAGGAAGGGTGTATTGTGCTAACCAATAATTCAATCATGGTATTAACATGCCTATGCTTAGGCTACGTATTTGGATCATTTTTAACTGCATATATAGTAGTTAAGAAACTCTATCATGTATCTATATTTGATGTTGGATCTAAAAATCCAGGAATGGCCAATGTAGCAATAGAGTATGGAATGAAGCCTGCAATGATGGTTGTTGTAGGAGATGCACTTAAAGTCATTATTCCAACTGTAATAGTTCGCTTCTTATTCCCAGAGTTTCCCTACATGCTCACAACTTTGTGGGTAGGACTGGGTGCAACCTTGGGTCATAACTACCCTATGTGGCACAAATTTGTAGGAGGAGAAGGCGTAATGACAACCTGTACAGCAGTTGTTTTAGCCTCACCTGCATATGGTCTTTTGTCTGTTGTGTTGGGTGGAATATTCGTCTTGCTCACCCAGTTTTTAAATCCTGCAGCAGTTGCAATATGCATTTTCTTCAATATCTTTATGTATAACATAGGAACAACAACTGAATTTCTTATCACTGTTGTCTATACGATCATGATGGTTATTGCAAACTGGGCTTGCCTGGCTAAACTATTTACCGATGAGCGCGAAGGCGAAAAGGTAGATGTAGGAGGGGCGCTTGTACGCCTTATAAAAGATAAATTTGGTAAGAAAAACTAAATCCAATAAAGAAGGGAGTCGGCATAGATTTGCCGGCTCCCTCATTTTATTACTTATGTAATGATTTGCGCTCATTTAAAATATCGCGCATTGCTTTTTGTACAGCATGTTCTTTGTTGGTGCCAATGGTTTCTTTTGCAATTTGCTTGATGGCATAGCGTGCATTTCCCATAGCACGACTTTCTCCTACCATACGCAAAATCTCATAGTCGTTCATTGCGTCACCGAAAGCAATAACTTCAGAAGGCTCTATGCCATAGTAGTCCATAACCTGCTTAATTCCGGTTGCTTTATTTACTCCACGCTGAATAGGGTCAATCCAAGCTTGTCCAGATGGCGCAAATACGAACTCATCTCCAAGCTCACGAGTAAGTGCATATGTCATATCCATAAGGTGCTCTTTGCAGCTGCAATATACATCAGCCTTAATAATGGATACATCTGGACTTGGAGCTTCATAGATACGATGAGCATTTGGGAGATCTTTGTCTATTTCACGCTCATAGACATCGTAGTCATCTAGCAGATAGGAATTTTTACGATCAAACAAAACAAGGTGCAAGCAATCGAATTTCTTTATTACTTTTTCCAAACGTTTAATGGCGGCATGAGAATACACTTCTCTATCTAAGACTTCTCCACCAACATAAACCTGTGTTCCATTTGATGCCACATAGTCCATATCATTTTTAACTGGAGCAAACATCTCTGAAAGTGTGTCATAGCGACGACCAGAAGATACAACAAACCTAACGCCTTCATCTTTAAGCTGACGAATAAGTTCATAGGTTTCCTCAGGAACTTGAGAATTTTCATCTAAGAGGGTTCCATCCATATCGGATGCGATGAGCTTGATCATATATACCTCCTATACTAGTGGCCACATAGGTCTTATACCTTTGTGCAATAACAAATGAAATAGAAGCAACATATCGGTTTTACATACTCATTTATATACTATTCATTTTACCGCATTTAAATAAACAACTAGACAACTATCACGCAATATTAAGCACTTTTTTATATTCTTAAATAAAAGATCCTATAGATTTTCACCTATAGGATCTGAAGTGTAATTTATTGCTTTTCTGCAAAGAGTGAAACTAGATTTTGAAGGATATCGACGGTCGTATCCATAGCACTTACCGGGATAAATTCATTTACAGAATGAGCCAAGCAACCGCCTGTTGCGATATTTGGACAAGGAAGTCCACGGAAAGTAAGCTGAGCTCCGTCAGTACCACCACGAATAGCAACAACATGTGGTTCAATATCTGCCATTTTATATGCTTGAAGAGCATTGTCGATGAGGAATTGACAATCATCGAACTTCTCAGCCATATTGCGATATTCTTGCTTAAAGGTAAGTTCTATGACATCTTTGCCATACTTTTTATTTATCTCATCAGCAGCACGTACAAGAAGATTCTGCCTATATTCAAATAGTTTAGTGTCGTGGTCTCTTACAATGTATGACATCTGAGCCTCAGATGCATCTCCGCTAATATCATTTGGATGGAAAAATCCCTCATAGCCTTCTGTATATTCAGGTCGATCATGCTTAGGGAGCATGCGATCGAATTCAATCAAAGCGCTAATTGCATTAATCATGATGTTTTTTGCCATGCCAGGGTGAACCATCACACCTTTTGCCTTAACTACAACAGAACATGCGTTAAAGCATTCGTAGTTAAACTCACCGATTTCCTCACCATCAACCGTATAGCACCACTGAGCCCCGAAGTTATCCAAATCTAAAAGTTCAGCTCCGTGGCCTATCTCCTCATCAGGGACAAAAGCGATCTTCAAAGTTGGGTGTTTAATCTCAGGATTTTCACGAAGACGAACAAGCAAAGAAATAATCTCAGCTACTCCGGCCTTATCATCGGCAGAAAGCAGTGTAGTTCCATCTGAGCAAATAATGTCCTCACCAATAAATTTATTGAGATAAGGACACATCTGAGGATCGGCTGATACCTCAACACCATCAACAACACCAGCTACAAGCTTGCCACCTTCATAGCGAACAATATGTGGAACAACATTTTCACCAGGTGCATCTGGAGCAGTATCTATATGAGCACACAAACCCAGCGCAGGAAGCTCTTCTAGTCCACAAGATGCAGGGAAAGTTGCGGTCACATAGGAGTGATCGTCCACAACAACTTGCTCACAACCTACTTCACGAAGATCATCGGCTAGCATTTTGGCCATGTCGAACTGGGTGGCAGTTGATGGAACTTGCTGCTCGTTATTTGGATCTGAGGTTGAACAAACCCTCACATAACGCATAAAGCGATCTGTACAATCTGACATAGTATCTCCTTAAGTAATAGAATTACGTAGTGTTTTTTAAGTCATCACTAAGTTTTGGAAAAGCAGTGACGAGCTAATAGATGTACCATATATATAAATGCTAGTTTATAGTATTTAGCGACAATGTTCATAATTAATTTATTACAAATGTTGGGAGTTAGCATGCAAATGACAAAGGCGAAGGAGCTGAGACAAAGAAACAACACTGAAGAATTTGTCCCAAAGCCCAACCGTATGCTGCGCATATCTTGCTATCTGCTCAATATATTTGCAGTTATTAGCTTTATTATCACAGCAATTATTCTTATTGAATTTACACTCTTTGATTCAGTTCACCTTCAGGACCTAACCAAAACCACAGGCATTATCTACGATGCTGAATCTATAGTTACAATGGTTGGATTTGAACTAATCGTAAGCTTTGCAGTTTCTGTCCTCTCATATATGGCAGGGCGCGATGGACTTAGATTGCTTGATTCAAAAAACAGCAACACTTACAAAGAAGTTGCCAACTGTCAGGCACTTATCATAGGCGTTGTTGGATTAACCTTAATCAGCACCGTCATGATCGCTTTGCTTTTAGGACACACACGACTAGTTGAACTCTTCCCATTCTTACTACTTTTGGTGCTTCCTGTTGTTTACTACCGTGGGGTAAGTCAAGAAAAGAGAACGGGATTTTGGCGCGGAATTAAAAAGCCTGAGATAGAAGCACGTGAAATTCCGTCAATGGATCAGCTCAATAGAGCCTATTACATCTCCGAAGTTGACGGTATGCTCTATCCAGCTGATAATTTTGATAATGCTGATGTCCAGATTCTCAGCCTCAATGAGTTTTTGGAGGTAAATGGAGACAGCCCTATAGCACAGCACATTGAGCGCTCTTTTGAATCAGTTCACCACTGCGCGGCTAACACCTATGGTGAATTTCTTTACGGTGCTATTGTAATTCCGGTAGAAGAATTTGATGCAACTGATGGATCTTATGACCATGACATTGCATTTTTATGGCTGCTCACTCGAGATCATATGTACTTTATTACAGATGACCCAGAAGATGTCATGCTGCTTGAGAGAGCATTTGCAGATCAGTCGTTGAGAAAGTCAAATTGTGCAGCTGTGTTGTTTGAAGTTCTCTATTATGTTATTAGAAATGATAACAACTACCTCATCGATCTTGAGAGACGTCTAGATCAGCTTGAAGATAAGATGAGCTCTGATGTTAATGAAATCCCTCAGGACTTCTCAGAATACGTAGCGCAAACACGTACTGACCTTTGCACGGTTGAAGGTTTTTACAAGCAGCTTGCAGATATGGCTGAAGACATCGAGACCAGTCCTGCATTCATCTTGTCAAAAGAAGCTCGTGAGCTTTATTCTTCATTGGATAACAAGGCGACACGCCTTGCAAACGATACTCACATGATGCGTGAGTACATCTTGCAAATTAGAAGTATCTATCAAGAAAAGATTAACGTTAAGCAAAACAACGTTATCTCTGTTCTTACGATTGTGACATCGATCTTCATGCCGCTTACCCTACTTACAGGTTGGTATGGAATGAACTTTGAGAACATGCCTGAGCTCCATCAGCCATACGCCTATTTTGCAATGATTATACTTGCGGTACTAATCGTAACTATTGAGATAGTCTTCTTTAAGAAGAAACGTTGGTTTTAGCTGTATCAGAATACGGTAAATAACTATCCCCCATACACCACCTTGGCGTATGGGGGATTTTTTTAACTACAAAAACGAAAACAATATTTGAAACAAAATTTCTCACTTGTTAGATATCTGTAAGACAAAGCTGTTTATGAACTGACATACTGATATTAAGACAAAACACAAAGATGAGAGGTTAACATGAAACACATTAAACCAGATCAGGTACTTAGCATGCAAAACAGCAATAAAACCATTGTATACCAGCAAATACTAGATACTCTAAGTCCTGAAGATTATCCGCAAACAGACGATGAGCTCAAAGATTTACTTTGGTGCTTTGAGGTAGACACACATGATTTGTTTGATGATAAGAACTAGCTGTATTGCAAAAAAATGCACCTCAAATGAGAGGTGCATTTTTGTTATTAATCTGAAAGGTAAGAATCAAGCAAGTTGTAGAGCTCATTGGCATCTTTGGCTTGTTTGAGAGCCGCAACATAATCTTCGTTGGCAAAAACTCCCATGAGTTTTTGTAAAAGGCCAACTTGATCTTGCTCGTGTTGAATGCCTAGGTTTACAACAAACTCAGCTTCAACCGGATCTGCAGCACCTGCCATAAAATCAAATACTACAGGGGTATTAAATCTCACAAGTGCAATATAAGGCGTTTTGATATGTATCGGATCTGTATGCGGAATGGCAATTGATACTGTGTCAAAGCCTAGTCCCGTTGGGTAATTTTTCTCACGCTCAACAATAGCATCGCGCCATGTAGACTCGATATATCCTTTTTCACTAAGCTCCTCGTTGAGCATGTCAAATACCTCATCCGACGAAGATGCTTTTATGTCAGTAAAGATTAATTCTTTTTGCAAAAGACTCATACACTACCTCTCGTATATGTCTAATAATTTCTAATTATTATACGTATTGATTGATGGAATTAATCACAATACATCCCGTTCATACAAAAAGCTCTCTCAGGCATATATCCTAAGAGAGCTTATCATTAGATAGGAAGAACAAAGTTTCCAGTTTCTGTTTCTATAATCTTGAGGTCTACATCATATACTGACTTCAACAAGACACTATCGGCAACCTGATGAGGATTACCAGCGCAAATTACCTCTCCATGAGACAGGGCAATGACTTCATCGCTGTAATGTAGAGCTTGGTTGATGTCATGCAAAACCATAATAATTGTCTTTCCAAATTCCTCATTAAGGCGCCTGACCAAACGAAGAACTTGAATCTGATAGCGGACATCCAAAAATGTAGTAGGCTCATCGAGAAACAAAATGTCTGTATCTTGAGCCAAGGCCATAGCAATCCAAACACGCTGCATCTGACCACCAGAGAGCTCTGAGATAGCACGGTTTTCGTACTTTTTTGTATCAGTTACCTCAAGCGCCCAGTTTATACAGCGCATATCCTCCTCAGTCTCTCCTGCCTGACACAAAAGCGAATGCTTGTGAGGAATACGACCGTATGATACAAGTTTTTTTACTGTAATGTCAGAAGGTGCAACGTTTTTCTGATGAACCGTAGCTACCTTGCAGGCAAAATCCTTAAGCGCAATATCTGAAACATTTTCACCCTTAAGGTCTATAACTCCTGCATCTGGAGTTAGATTCTTGGTAATAAGGTTGAAAAGTGTGGATTTACCACATCCGTTAGCACCTAGAAATGTTGTAATCTTTCCTTCTTTAATATCCAAGTTCAAATCTTTAAATATTTGATGCTTATCATCATAAGAAAACTCTAAGTTTCTTATGCTAATGAGATTAGTTTCCTGTTGCATAAGAACCTCCCTTATGACGAAGAAGCGCAATGAAGAAAGGACCTCCAATTACACTCATGATAACCATTGGGCTAATTTCATAAGGAGCTACTATGAGTCGTCCGAAAGTGTCAGCCAAAAGCAAAATCAACGCACCTAATAAGATGGAATAAGGAATCAATACTTTATGATCGCTTCCTACCAACAAACGTGCTATATGAGGAACAATTAAGCCCAAAAAGCTAATTGGGCCTATTACTGCTGTAGATACACTGGCAAGCAATACAGCCACAACACTTACCCCTAGGCGTGTACGTCCGACATTAATGCCTAATGAGTGAATAGTTTTATCATCGAGTGCCAGGATATTGCAATGATTTGCAACCAAGATACTAGATACCAATCCTACAGCAACATATACAGCTAAAAGCTCACAGTCAGACCAGGTCTTCATCGATATATTTGCATTAACAATGCTAGCAACTCCAGAAAGTTGGCTTCCTGTACCTTCGTTGAAGGCACTTAAAAGTCCTGTAAACATTGCATTTATAGCAACACCAACCAATATAATGCGAATTGGACTCAATCCATCTTTATAAGATAGTGAATACACTAAGAAAAATGCAAAGATACCGCCGGCAAATGCAAACATAGGAACGAAGTAAAAGAGCGCTGGAAAAAACGCAACAATGATTACTGCTGCAAAACTTGCACCAGAGCTAACACCGATGATACCCGGATCTGCTAGAGGATTTTTCATAACAGCCTGAAGCAAGACTCCAGACACAGCCGTTGCAGCTCCGCCCAACATAGCAATAATGATGCGTGGGAAGCGCAAATCATAAACAGTAGCAACATTTGGGTTATATGCTACAAATAAGCCTTTAAACAACTCCCCTGCTGTAACATGAAGGCTTCCAGACAGAGCCGAATAAACAAAGGTAACAGCAAGTAAGAGAGCGGTGATCACAAATGAGACAACCTTAGTTTGCTTTGATGTCATTTGTGCCTCCTAGTTATAAAGCATAGGCTGCAAAGCTTCTAGTGCCTGTGGGTAATCGAAGTTTGCACTCATGCCAAAGAGATTAGAATCTAGGTCGTATACCTTACCATTTTGAACTGCCTTGAAATGCTTCCAAATTTGGTTTGTATTAAACTCCTCAGCAAACATTGCAACAACCTCATCAGGAACACCATGAGCTGCACGAAGGATTATATCTGGCTCTATTGCCTTGAGCTCTTCGGTATTTACGTTAAGAAATTCATCTTGAGAATCTGCAAATACATTCTCTCCACCTGCAAGCTCAACAAGAGAACCAACGTAGCTTTTAGGAGTAGCGACTAGATAAGATCCAGGAAGGCCCATCAAAATCAAAACGCGTGGCTTTTGCTTTCCTTCATTAGTCTTTCGATACTCTTTAATATACGCATCGTATTCAGCCTTGAGCTTAGCGGCCTCTTGCTGGCGATTGAACTTCTCTCCAAGCTCTACAATTGAGTTATACATTCCATTGACGCTTTTGAGGTCTAGAAAATAATACTGAACTCCGGCTTTTTTATACTTAGGCTCCAAATCATTTCGCAAAGTTGCAGGGCTAAGTACATAGTCAGGATTGAGAGATTTAATAACCTCCATATCAGGCTTCATAGGAGAGCCTACAGTAGGAAGGCTCTTATATTTTTCAGGAAGCTCATGGGAGGTCTCACACACACCAACAAGATCAATATTGAGCTTATTGCAAATATCAGCAGTAGCTGCAGATGTTGCAATAATAGCTTGATTGTCTCCTGTTGTTTGAGTAGTTTGAGGGTGCTGATCTACACATCCTGACAAGCCTGCAATAAGGCCAATTACACACAGTGCACTTGCGCACCAAGATTTTATATATTTCATAATAAGCTTGCTATCCATATCTCTAAAAGCAATTTATCAAAAACTACTGCTGTTCTTTATTTGGCTTATCTTCAGAAGAGGTGTCCTTCTTCTTTTTAACAACAACCAAAACAACAATCACAACCACTGCCACTACTCCAATGATAGGTAGCACAGGACTTGATGATTGACTCTTGAGGACATTTTCTACCTCAGCGACACTCTTTGCATCTTTGATTTTCTGTTTGAGTTCTTTAGCCTTTTCAGGAGAAAGGTTCATCTCATCAATCTTTTTAAATGCCTCAGACTTAGCCTCGCCAAGCTGGTTTTCTTCTGCAGCCTTAGCATCTGCCTCTTCGGCCTTCTTGAGAGCATCTTTGATTTCATCGTCACTCTTTGCATTCTTAACAGACGCTACAAAGAGATCTCTTTGGGAAGAATCAAGATTCTTAAGTGCTTCAATCTTAGTTAGTGCATCTGATTGTGCATTAGAAGAGTTTTGAGAAGCTGAAGTGCTTTGAGCTCCTGTAGCCTTGAAGTCACCTTGTCCTTGCTTGAAATCAGACATAGTAATAAAGAAAACAACGTATCTGTCCATTGGCTCAACATACATCTTGCACTTAATAATTGATGAGTCTGAAGGAACCTTAAGACGAAGATCTGCAACTACATTTCCTGAAGGGCTTGTGTTCTCTTGTGTAACTTCGTGGCTTACTGCATTTCCATCAATGAAGAAAGAAACGTCACTTACAGCATCCATAAGCAAAAAGCGAAGTGTTACATAAGAGCCATTGTTTGTTTGCTCAAACAAACCAACTTTATCAACAGCGCCCTCTGTCATGGATTGACCCATCTTCTTTGAGCTCTCTCCTCCAGCATCTTCAATTACGCCGGTTTGAGGGTGAGCATAATGGGTGGTAATAGTGCAAGTGTATGTGCCATCAGCTAAAGCGTAGGCAAAAGTAGGCACAAATGACAATACCGCCGCTATCACAACTGCAAGGGCCTTAAAACTGAATTTCTTATTCATATCTAACCTATCTAAAAGAAAAATTTGTAGCTATCTCATAAACACGAACAGGATGCAGCCTGAAAAGACTGCATCCTTAAGGTTCGTTGTAAGTACTTTTACTTCTGACGATATTTCTTGAAACCTAATGCCGCAAGACCAGCAATCAAGATTGCTGAAGCTGCGCCAAGTAGGCTTTGGTCGCCTGTTGCACTCAAGCGCTGTGATTGAGTCTGAGCGATAGTGCCATAGAATGACTTACCAGCATCATATCCTTTTGTTACGCCATTAGGATCGAGCTTGAGGTAAACATCTTGAGTTCCACTTCCCTCAGAGATATCTTCCATTGCCTGAACAAATACTTGAAGTGCCTGCCATCCGTTGTTAATAGCATCATTGTTGAGCTGAATACGAACGGTCTGAGGATAACTTACACCATCTACAGTAATGCTCTCGAGCACTTCTGCATCGCGCATGTTGCCACTGTTATCGAGATACTTAATAGATCCCAAGTAGCCCATCTTAGCGCCAACCTTAATTCCACGGAAGTTCAAAGTTGCGTAATAGACGCCATCTTCTACCGTAATCTTAATGTTGTGATCGAGTGCTTTGTTAGCCATCGATTCGCCTGACTTGTTGGACTTGTACATATCTCCTACTACAGAGTATTCTCCGTTAGGCAAGCCAGCAAGGCTGAGCAATTCAATCTTTGGTGCAGCAGAGCCTGAGCTTTGAGCATTTGCACGTGGTGAGTTTGAACCGCGAGGTGATATGGTTTTTGGCTTTTCAAATGTCTCAGTGTTTGGTGTGGTTGAATCTACAACATCAAGCTCAGAAGATCCAGCTTGACCATCTTTCTTGGATGGGTCTTTCTTTTCTGGCTTTGCATTGAGATCTACATCCACATCGCTCAGATACATATCAAAAACAACATCGTCGTTCATAACAACGTTTACATATCC
>RCNH01000942.1_pt1 | contig 10802 bp, 6 predicted proteins | sample 2041161 | NCBI WGS metagenome assembly RCNH01 (sample SAMN09708215, study PRJNA481090) | Feces metagenome, whole genome shotgun sequencing project. | biome: feces | host: Leptonychotes weddellii | place: Antarctica: Sion Island | collected 2010-03-01
CAGATGGAGATATTTGTCGTGGGGGATCTTCCAGTTCAATCTGGAAATACGTATATTCATGAGATGGCAAATGCCATATACGATATCCATGAGAAGTCTCAGGGGTCTGTACTCACGCTCTTTACCAATCGCAATGATATGGAAGCGTGCTATGAATTAGTTATGCCGCGATTGCAAAAGCTAGGACTTGAACTATATAAACAAGACGAGAGCAATCCGTCTCATATTGTTAAGAATAAGTTCATAAACAGCAAATCAAGCTCCTTGTTTGCTCTAAAATCATTTTGGGAGGGCATTGACGCCCAGGGTGATACTCTGAGAACTGTTATTATTACAAAGCTACCTTTCTCAAATCCAAGAGATCCTCTTTACCGAGAAAGAGAGCTTAGGGATAAAAGTGCATGGGGTAATTACTACATTCCTGAAGCTGTTATTTCTCTCAAACAGGCAGTAGGGCGTCTTCTGAGAAATGAAAACGACGAAGGAGTAGTATATCTGCTCGATTCAAGACTCGAGACACGCAGGTACGGTGCTATATTTAAAAGGTCTCTACCGGTAGAGCCAAAAACAATTTCTCGAAACGATATATAAAGCAAAAGCCAAGAGTTATACACTCTTGGCTTTTTTAATAAGTTCATGCGCATATCTTACGGCTTCCTTGTTAACAAGTTCATTGTCTGTATGTACAAGTCCACCACCGGCTGCTATCTGCTTTGCAATCCACTCTGGATTTGTTGTATTAACAGTTACCTCAACATTTTTCTTTTTGGTATTATAGTCAATATCCTTAAATGCTGAATGTCCGATGATGTTGTAATAGTCAATCTTTTCAAAGGTCACTTTTGCATGGGTGTCACCTTCGAAAATGAACGAGTTGACATATGTATAATCGTGATCAAATGCCTTTTGACCAGCTTGCTTCAAATTACTCATCTTACTTAGAACAAAATACTTCTGCATATCTGCATCTGTGTCCCAGGCGCTCATATACCATCTGTCTTCTTGATATATCACATACAATGGGTCTACTGTATATTTCTGCACTTGACCATCGTTTTTGTTATAAAGAAATTCAAAGCGATTTTTACTAAGACAACAAACCACAATCATCCAAGGTGATACCTGGTGGTGAGTTGTGTGATCTGCTGTATAGTTTTGCCTAAATATCTCGTTGATATCAGTGTCTTTAGGTGCAAATTTTTGCAATTTAGATATTATTGCATCGTTATTTTCCAAGCCAGTTGATATCAAAGCGTTTATCAGTGCATTTGTTTCTCGGTGTGTGAGCCTTAGCGCAGGTAAATAAAATGCATCTGCATGCGGATTTCTACGAATATCGTTATACGAAGACCCTTCTATTGCTATGTTTTCGTTGATATCCTCTGAAACGAAATTTTCAAGGATGGCAATTATTCTTCTAGCTGTCTTTCCTTCTATAAAAAATCTCTTTGAGAGGGAATGATAGCTAATCTCCTTAGCTTCTTCTCCTGATAAAGCTAATAATGTGAGATAGCAAAGCTTCAAGAGGGGTTCTTCTGCATGTTTTGAGAGGCTATTTTTCTGCATTATGTATCACCTTCTCAAGTCGAGAAATGAACTTGTCCTTTAATGATGCTGGAGCTACAGGGATGAAGCCATGAGATATGAGCCAATATAGCATGATATCTTCGTCACTTACATCGATGGTCCAGATGATGGCGCCATTTGGTAAGGTCTGGACCATTCCTTTTTCTCTGTATTTGGACGCAAATTCAGCTATTTTTTCTTTCTCAATATACACCTGTGCCGGGTAGAGAAGTTGACCTATCTGGAAAGGTAGTTTGAGGTACTTGCTGTCCTGGTAGTCTTCAGGAATTTCATAATGATGATATCCCTTCAGAGGCTTTATGCTATCTACACGGTCGTAGCGCAGTGTCCTAATATCTTCTTCCTCATTGTCAGAAATATTAGCTACGAAATACTGATTGTCTGCCACGGAAAAAGTACCGTATATCTTTGCAGTATATTCATGCGTATTGCCCTCTGCGGTTGTATAAACAACTTTGCAGGCTGTACGTGTTGTAAAGCAATTCCAGATAACATACTTTATACCAAGAGATCCTCGTAGGTAATCAATAGTATCTACGTCTTTTGGTAAGAGGTTTTTCGAGTGCTCTAAAGGAGTGCCGAGTTTATTAAGAGCAATGATAAGATCGCTTTGCTCAGCATATGATTCCATTAGGTGTGGAATTGTGACATTTCTTATCATCAATTTCTCTTGGCGAGAGAGGATGTTCTCGAAGTCTTCAACCATGGATTGGCTTACGTCACACGCATACAACTTAGATGTCTCATCGTAGCGAGTATAGAATCCTAAAGAATCCTCCAGTGTTTCTCTATCGCGATGAAATAATCGTTTATGACTTTCTATAGAACTAGTCTTTCCATCGTCATAGATGATTGAGTCGATGTCATCAAAAGATATTCCATTTGGATGTTGAAGGAATAAATGACAGAGAGACAATTGACGAATTATTGTTCTGTCGGTTGAATTTAATTTGTATTCTTCCACTGATGCCTCATTACTACGGTTCTTGTATAAAACATTCTCATTCTTATGATGAATTATAGATAAAACCTTATAGAAGTTGATCTATTCTCAGGCATATCTATCATTTTTACGTACCTTCACAGCGCTATCAAATAGTATAAAACCTGAATTTTTATGCATAAAGTACTCAATATTGTCCATAATTATCATCCGTTATCTGTTTAACTTGCGAAATTCGTTAAAAATATTGCCGAATAGCGCTAAATAGACTTGATTGACCATAAAAAAGTATATAATTGTTAGATAATTGTATATATCCGAGTCCTACTTAGAGGCCAGATAACATGTCACATAAACTTAATGAACACTTGAAATTTTTAAATCAAGAGACATCCACTATTGCAGCGGGAACAGAAGAAGAGTTCCAGGCCGCTGAATATATTTCACGAATTTTTGAAGCACGTGGACTTCAGCCAGAGATGGAGGAGTTCGGCATTTCTCCTAAGGCACGACTCTATAAAGCGATTGCATACATTGTTGTATTTGCAGGTGCGCTTATGAGTGGAATTCCTGTAGCTGCCATTAAGATACTCGGTACTATATTTCTCATTATCGCAGCTGCACTTATCTTGCTTGACGAGCTAAAGATGCCTATCTTCACTAAGGTAGGACCTATGGCAGCGAGTCAAAATGTTGTTGCAAAACATGAGGGCGTAGGCGAGAAGGCAGGACGTGGTGTTCGTCCAATCGTTATCGTCGCTCACTATGACACCCCACAAGAAAGCTACCTTGCAAGTAATGGCTATTCTCACTTCAAGCCACTTCTTATCAAGGCTACATTTTGGGGAGTAGTTGCAGCTCTAGCTCTCTCTATTTTCAAACTTCTTTTCCCTGTTGGTGCTGTCTATAACACCTTCTGGGTAATCTCATTCATTTGTGCGATTGCACCTCTAGCTTGTGGTATCTTGACCATAATTGATATGAATTCACCTTATACCAAGGGTGCAAACAACAACAAAGCTGCTCTCGCTGCTATGTTTAATGTGCTCGATCGTGTAGAGGGACATGGTGATGAGGATATCTATGAGAACCTAGGCATTACCATTCAGGAAACCTCTACAGATCAGTTTGAAGCTCTTACCGATGAGCAAATTGAGGCTGACAAAGCAGCTAAGCTTTCAGAGGAAAATATTTCCTATAACCACTACGGTGAAGAAGCAATTCGCATGCTTGGTATCTTGCCAGTTGATTGTGAAATTAACTATGTCTACCCAGAACCAGTTGAGGTCGTAGAGGCAGACATTGATGTTACACAGCCATTGTCTACTGAAGCACCTAAGGCATCAGTATCAACCCCAGCCGACCCTGAGTGGGGCGAGACTGAGTTTGAGCCTCTGCCAAGCAACTTTACTCGAAAGAGCGCGCTTGTTGATTTGCCAGATCCACGCGAGCACTCTCTCGATGGATTAGCATCTGAGGAAGACGAAATTGTAGATCAGATTATCAACAATCAACCTACTATGATTTCTAATATCTCTGAAGATCTTGAGATTGAGCAAGATGTAGAGAATACATCTGAATCCAAATTTATGGATGGAGTTAAGAAGTTCGGTAAGTCCTTCAAGGACTGGAAGGATTCTAAATCCGATAAATCATCTCATGATTGGAAGGGTGGAGCTACTCCAAACGGTAAGTTCAAAGTCATCGGTGGTAATGAAGCTGATAATGACGAAGAGGCACCAACCCTTGAAGAGATGCATGAGGCTATCTTGAATCTTGCAGAAGATGAACAGACTTTCATTGATGCTCAAGAGACTCCTTCGGAGGAAGTAACCGAGCAATCTGATTCAGAGACAAGCTCTGAAGAGATTGTAGATGACATTATGGAAGAGGTTGAGGAAGAAAACACATCCAATATTGATGATGATCTAATTTCTCACGATATCTGGTTTGTTGCCCTAGGTTCTTCTGAAGAAGATCATCAGGGAATGAAAGAATTCTTATCTGAGCATCGTAAAGAACTACGAGGCGCTTTTCTTATTAACCTTGATGGTATTGGTTCTGGTGACCTTACTCTTGTTACCGAGGAAGGACTTCATAATTCTCGTCGTGCTGACAGGCGTATCACACGCATTGTTAAGGGTATTGCTAAGGACATGGGACTTCCTCTCATGACAGCTTCCCACACCTTTGCGGACACTGATGCAACTCCAGCTATGAGAACTTCCCTTCGTTGCGTTACTCTTATGGGTACCAATTCTGAAGGTAAGGCACAGCACGGATCACTCCTAGATAATGATTTATCTGAAATTGACAGCCGTCAAATTGCAGAGACTTCATATCTTGTAGAAGAGTTGATTCGTCGTTCATAAAACTACACAACAAAAAGGCTCCCTGAAGGGAGCCTTTTTTATTTCATGTTATTCATCAATTAAAAGATCCAGATAGTATTCATCGGCAATGTTTCTTGTCAGCTCTTCTAACGCATCTTTAGAGAGCTTAGAATACAAAGCGGGTGAGATGTAGACAACATCCGTTGAGTTCTCTAAAACTTGCTTTAGGCTATCTCTATCGGCTGTTGCTAATGTGTTTAATAGGACAATATCATTGGCTGTAAGGAATGGAAGCATCTCATTTCTTTCTTTGAACGGCATGTCTTTAACGTTCAAAGCATATACACCAGATTCTTTTGCCTTTTTACAAAATTCATCATACCCATAAGCAAATGCAGTATTGAGATATATGCTCAATATTATTTTAGCGTTGATACTATCTGATACGTCAGAAATGAGATCGAAGATATCGTCTGTCGTATGTGGATGACTCATTGCGCTAACAGATGCATTTTGTAATTTTGGACTTTCAGCAATAGGGTCGGAGAAAGGAATTAACACTTCGATATATTTATCAGAGGCCCTTTTTAGCTGATCTATCGTATCATCTCGACCGTTCTCATACGCTACAATGCGTTTATTTTGATATATGTTAGGCATTAGTGTCACCTCCATAAGCTGCGACTGTGGCTACGTCTTTATCTCCGCGACCGGACAAACAAACAACGATGATTTGATCTTTGCGCATTTTCGGAGCTTGTTTCATTACATAAGCAAGTGCGTGAGAGCTTTCGGTGGCCGCTATGATACCTTCAGTTTTGGCGATAAATTTAAAAGCTTCAACTGCCTCATCATCTGTAATTGGCACATATTCTGCTCTGCCAGAGTCCTTTAGGTATGCATGCTCTGGTCCAATTCCCGGGTAGTCAATACCTGCGGAGATGCAGTCAACAGGTGCTATCTGTCCACAGTCATCCTGACAGAAGTACGATTTCATTCCATGGAAAATGCCATGCTTGCCAACGTTTAGTGTTGCGGCTGTTATTGGCGTATCAATGCCTTTACCAGCACCCTCACAACCTACCAGTGCAACTTCTTCATCTGGTATGAATTCGCTAAACATACCAATAGCGTTTGAACCGCCACCAACGCATGCACAGACAAGATCTGGTAGTCTCCCTTCTTTCTGTAAGATTTGTTGTTTAGCTTCCTTACTAATGATGCTTTGAAAATCTCTTACCATTGTTGGGAATGGATGAGGTCCTACAACAGATCCCAGTACATAAAATGTATCGTCAGCACGCTTTGCCCATTCACCCATAGCTTCGTTTACGGCATCTTTGAGTGTTGCAGTTCCGCTAGTTACAGGATGAACCTTAGCCCCAAGAAGTTCCATGCGATACACATTTAAAGCTTGTCGTTCAACATCTACAGCACCCATATAGATCTCACATTCCATATTAAAAAGTGCTGCTATGGTTGCTGTGGCTACACCATGTTGTCCAGCGCCAGTTTCGGCAATAAGGCGCTTCTTTCCCATTCTGCGTGCGAGAAGCACCTGTCCGATTACGTTATTAATCTTATGTGCACCTGTATGATTAAGGTCTTCTCTTTTTAGATAGATTTGTGCACCGCCAAGCTCATCGCTCATGCGTTTGGCATGATATAGAAGTGATGGACGGTTAACATAATTGGCCAGTAGGTCCTCGAACTCTGCTATGAATTCAGGGTCTTGACGATATTTTTCATACGCTTCATTAAGGGCGTTTACCTCATCAATGAGAGGCTCAGGTACATATTGCCCACCGAATTCGCCAAATCTTCCTTCTGTGTTCATAATTACTCCTTTGCCGGGTTGAGAGCAAAAGAATATGAAGTAGCCTGCGATAAAGCATAGGGACCGCACAAAAAAGACCCTAACTCATACTTGGTATAAGTTAGGGTCATGCAGACACATATGCACACGCGTTGCGTGTTGACGCTAAACAGATACAAGCATATCCTCGACAACTAACGTGTGTCTTACGTCGCGAAATACTCGGTTAACCTTTCCTCGCGCCCTCCGCGGTCCATTTGACAGACTGTTACTACGGGTTTCCAGCTTACCCCGCTCTCTAGAAGCACATATTCTGCCGTTATCTCCGCATCAACGGTTTAATAGCTCTTATTTGATTATGATTCAAAATATATATGATTTATAAAAACGGTCAATACGTTTTAACAATCTTTTATTTATGTCATCGATTGTTTTCTAATTTGAAACAATGCGTATCTGTGAGCGTTCATTTTTTAATCGTGGATGGCTATAAAAAATCCGCACTGTATGTCTTGGCGGTGGAATAAATCCATACATACAGTGCGGTTAAATATTTTAACTTGTGGAAGACGACGATGTCGTTGAGCCAGCTGGTGGTGTTGTTGCGCCTGGGATTGTAGTTGATGGCGCTGAAGTGCTAGCTGGTCCGGTAGAGATTGTTAGGACAATAGTTGTGCCTTTGCTCTGCTTGCCGGTTGGCGAGTAGGAAATAACTGATCCTGAAGGAACTGTATCGCTATTTGCCTCATTGAGGTCAATGCTGAATCCTACATCTTGGAGTTTCTTGAATGCAGTTCCTCGAGTAAGTCCTGTAACGTCAGGAACATCTATCAAGTCTGGACCTAATGAAATCTGAAGATTAACAGTTGAGCCCTTTTCAAGCTTTGTACCAGCTTTAGGTGACTGGTCTGCGATGAGACCCTTTTCAACATCATTCGTGTTGATACCATCGGCTGTTCCGGCAACAAGACCTAGTCTTACGAGTTCTTGTCGAGCCGCATCAGGCGTCATTCCTTTAAGGTCTGGAACTTCTACTTCCTCAATAGGCTTTTCTCCCTTTGAGATTGTAAGATTGATTCGTGTACCTTTGGTAGCTTTAGATCCTGCTCTAGGATTTTGACTTATAACTCGACCAGGTTCGATATGAGGAGAAAATTCTTCTGTAATCTCACCAACTTCGAAGAAGTTTGAATCCTTGATTTGGGTAATGGCCTCTTCTTTCATAAGGCCGTTTAGGTTCGGTGTTGTTTTAACATCGCTTGCTCCAACGGCTCGCCAGATGCCAAATCCTATGAGTCCTAATACTAATGCAGTAACAATAATGGCTATAATAGTTCCCTTTTTAGAGCCCTTGTTATCGTCTTGCTTATTGGACGCTGATTTGCCATAACTACGATTGCCATTATTTTGTGCAATATTACCTAGTTGTGGCATTGCTTGAGTCTTATCAATACGGCCTATTGCTTGAGTTGCATCTATACGACCGATGGCTTGTGTTTGAGCAGGCTTGTTCATTACTGATGTTGCTGCAATGACATTATCCACATGTCCGCTCAGGTAGTCACGGAGTGCTCGATATAGCTCATCTGCGCTCTGGAATCTATTTTCTGGATTCTTCTGCATGCACTTCATGATGATTGCTTCTAGAGCACTGTCCACATTAGGGTTAACCTCAGATGGCGCTACAGGCTGTTCGTTAACCTGCTTTAGGGCAACTGAAATAGCGTCATCTCCCTCAAAAGGAACCTTGCCAGTTGCTGCTTCATACATAACAACACCGAGTGAATAAATATCACTTGTTGGCCCCAGTTCTTTTCCCTGAGTTTGTTCTGGAGACACGTAATGTGCTGTACCGAGTACAGAATTATCAGCAGTAAGATGACTATTTTTTGCACGAGCGATTCCGAAATCCATCACCTTGATATTGCCATCTGGCTGAACCATGATGTTTTGAGGCTTGATGTCTCGATGAATGATATCGTGACGATGAGCAATGTTAAGCGCTTGAGCAATCTGACTACCAATTTGAGCTACTTTTCGCGGTGCGAGGGCTCCGTGTTTGCGGATGCCGCTTTTAAGATCGGTACCGCGTAGATACTCCATAACAATATAGTAGGTATCGTCATCTTTGCCCCAGTCGTAAACACTTACGATATAAGGTGACTGGAGGGCTGCTGCAGCCTGTGCTTCCTGCTTAAAGCGCGCTGCAAACGATTGATCAGCTGCATACTGCGGCAGCATGGTTTTAACTGCAACAACACGCCCAAGAACGGTGTCATGGCCACGATAAACAATGGCCATCCCTCCCGTTCCTATTTTGTCCTGGATGGCGTATCTTCCGCCAAGAATTCTATCTGCCATCTTTTCTCCTCTTTAAAATTGAATGCCAGTTCATTATTTGTTGTAACTAGCAGCTTGAATACTTAATGTGTTTGAGATAACTCGTCCAGCTACTTGAGCGGCTACACCCAGCGGATCATATCCTTCCTGCGGTTCAATAATGACTGAAATCGCAAGCGTAGGCTTATCAAAAGGTGCAAATCCTATAAATAGCGAGTTATATGTAGCTGCGCCTGTCTCTCCGGTACCGGTTTTGCCAGCTACCTTAACTCCAGGTACTGACGCTGCGGTACCAATACCGTTTTCAACAACTCCTAACATTGCCTCTCGAACATTATTAATCGTTCCTTCATTGGCCACCTGGCCAAGGCTCTTAGGTTTTGTGGTATTTACAACAGCGCCTTCAGGTGAAAGTATGCTATCAACAACATAAGGATTCATTACAACACCTTTATTTGCGATAGCTGCAGCTACGACCGCGTTCTGCATAATTGTAGATTGTGGTCCAATTGGTCCTGCATGTTCGCCTACTGGCTGACCGCAGGCTGCCCAGGCTGTTTCCCAAGCGCTCATGAGGCTAGGATCGGACATAACCGAAGGTATACAAGAGAAATCCATTCCCAATGAACTTCCGTAGCCATATGCCTTAGCATAGGAAACCAAAGCTTTAGCTCCTAGGTTATCTCCAATTTGTCCAAAGGCAGTATTTGCAGATACTTCAAATGCACGCTTTACGGTTATTTCGCCGTAATCATTATTTCTAAAGTTAATAACGTCAGAACCGCCAATTTTCATTTCTGCCGGTGAATCAATCATTGAAGATAGTGTATAGGTACCGGTGTCTAAAGCCCCCGTTAATGTGATTGCCTTAAACGTAGATCCCGGTGGATAGAGAGCTTGAGTGGTTCTGTCTATCAGGGCACCACCAGTTGAATTAGATTGAATAATCTTTCCAAGATTCTCGTATTCAAAAGTTGGATTGGATGCCTTGGCTAAAACAGCTCCAGTATTCGGATCGAGAACTACAATAGCGCCTACATGACCATTAAGAGCGTCCTGGCATATAGATTGGATCCTTGAGTCTATCGTCAAAACAATAGAATCACCCTGAGTTTGAGCACCTGCTAATGATTCAAAAGCAGATTTCCAGTTTGAATAATCTGAGTGACCTGTAAGTGAATCGTTCATTGAAGACTCAATGCCGCTCGTTCCAAACTGACTAGACATATAACCAACGGTATGTGCTGCGAGATTACCTTGAGGATAAGAACGCTTAAAGCTTCCGTCGCTTTGCTCCGTACTTTCTGCAAGTGTCTTACCATCGATTGTGATGATAGAGCCTCGCTGTACAAATGCACTCTTAGCTATCGTATGGTTATTGTTAGGCAATTGGCGATAATACTCTGCTTTTACCAGCTGGATGTTGGTAAGATTTGCAATCAATAACGCGAATAATACTGTAAAGAAAGTAATTAAGCGTACTAGACGTTTTCCGAGAGCAACACGTCCTAGAACTCCACTTTCCTCACCTTGCTGTCTAAAATGTGCCTTAGCATGAGCGCCGCGGATAATATCGTTGGCCTTATTACTTTCATCTGTACTAATAAGCTCAGACTCTCGACCTGTTCCTTCGTCGCCTGCTCTAAGAAGGAGTGCAACGATGATGAAGCTCGAGAGAAGACTACTACCACCCTGACTGATAAATGGGAGGGTTACTCCTGTGAGGGGTAAAAGCTTTGTAACTCCTGCTACGATTAGGAATGACTGGAAGCTAATACTTGTA
>RCNH01000943.1_pt1 | contig 10802 bp, 8 predicted proteins | sample 2041161 | NCBI WGS metagenome assembly RCNH01 (sample SAMN09708215, study PRJNA481090) | Feces metagenome, whole genome shotgun sequencing project. | biome: feces | host: Leptonychotes weddellii | place: Antarctica: Sion Island | collected 2010-03-01
AAGATCTTCCTGAGGATAAAGCGGAAGAAGATGAAGTCCTTCTTGACCCGGATAGTGATTTTGACGTTGCCAAGGACGTAAAGAAGGTAACTTTCTCAGATGTTCTCCTCGTATTTGCAGGAGGCTTTATGGGCGGAATCTTGCGCCATATAGCTTTCTCTACCCTCGCTAAAACAACCGCCATGCTTACGGTTAATATCGTAGGAAGTCTTCTTTTAGGATTTATTCTTGAATCTATTATCTTAGGTGGAGAAGAAACCTCATACTCAAAAGCCATGCGCCTTCTATTAGGAACAGGATGCATGGGAGCGTTCACCACGTATTCTACGTTTATTGCTAATGTTTCAGGAATCATCCAATCGGGATTTTACGGAACTGCAATTTATCTTTCCTTGGCAACTATCGCAGTAGGACTAGCCTCTGCTTTGATGGGAATTGTCCTTGCGCGTGCACTCCATAGGGAAAGGAGTCAACGTGCTTAGTATGTATCTTGCAGTAGGCGTACTTGCGGGTCTTGGTGCAACCTGTCGTTTCTTGCTTGACTCTGTTATAAATGCTCACAAAAAGATTGATTTTCCTTATGCAACATGGACCATCAATTCCATCGCATGCTTTATCGCAGGCATAGTAGCGGGAATTATGGCTCGAAACGTTCTTGATTCAAGCTATAGCGTCTACATCACTGCAGGCTTTTTAGGAGGCTTTTCGACCTTCTCAACCGCTATGGTTGAGCCTGCACGCCTTCTAGAAGACAAATGCTACGGACAGCTATGCCTTCTTATATTTGGCATGCTTGTTACCTGCACGATCTGTTATCTCTTAGGTTGGATGATGTTTTACTAACAACCATGTATCTAAAGACGCAGTTTAAAAATTAATCAATCTCTCTAAGTTCAATTAGAGAGATTATTTATTAAGAAACTTGAGCGTGTATATAATCTGTACAAGGATAGAATTTCTTTGCATAATTTAAATAATAAGACGCTTATTTATGAATTTAGTTCATGTTACAGATTAAAGAATAATTCTAGATGTCAGAACAGGTACAATTCGTTTACGATATGGTATAAAGAATAAACAATAACGTTAGAAGAAAGGATTGAGTATGGGAGCCCTCGCGACTAACAGCTCAACGGCTCAGCCCGCTAAAGGTTCAGCTGAGCCAAAACTATCTAAAGCCTCTGTCTTTTTCCTTGGCGTAGATAGTATTATTGGTTCTGGAATCTTTTTGCTTCCTTCCTCACTTTATGCAAATGCCGGACCTTGGACTTTGGGACTCATCGTTTTGGGTGCTCTTGCCGTCTTAGTATTTGGTTTTTGCTATGCAGAGATGGCAGCAAGAACTAAGGGAAACGGTGGAGCTTGGCTTTATGCGTATAACTCCATCGGAGAGTTTTCCGGATTCCAAGTTGGATTCTTAACCTGGATTCAGGGTGTTGCAACGATTGCAACGGAGACCGCTGCATTCATTACAACGCTATCTGTTTTGTATCCAGTTTTGCAACCAGGATCATTTTATTACAACAGCTTCGCTATCATCTTGATCCTTTGCACCATTGCAATTGGAATCATGGGTGAGAAGGTATCTAGAATCACCGATAACCTCAGCTCAATCTTTAAGATTGTTGCTCTTGTTATCTTCATGATTGGCGGTATTGCCTTCATCAAGTTTGATAACTTCTCTATCGAGCAAACTTATAGCTTGGCTAAAGTAAATACTGCATTCGTTACTTCATTCTATCTTTACCAGGGCTTCAGCTTCATCCCAGTTGCAGCACAGCGTATGGATAATCCTGAGAAGAACCTTCCAAAGATTCTTACTGCAGTTCTCATCTTCTGCTCATTTATCTTTATCTTCGTTGTCTTTGTAGCAATTGGAGACTTGGGTCCTGAGATTGTAAATTCAAAGGCACCTTTGGCATTTGCTTTCGCTCAGCATTATGGAAATGTAGGAAAGCTTATCATCCTCGTTGGTATGGCAATATCAATCCTTGGCGTTGTTCTTTCTATGAGCTACAGCACCCCATTCATCGCATCTTCTTTGGCAAATGCTCACCAGCTTCTCCCAGCATTCTTTGGTAAGCACTCCAAGGGAGGAACTCCTTACGTATCAATTGCTTTGACTGGAATTATTGCTATTATCTTGGCATTGTCTGGTGGCTATTTGTTCTTGGTTCCACTTTGCGTATTCATCGGTTTGTTCCAGTACGCAACGACAGCTATTGCATGCTACAAGATCCAAAAGCACAAGCCACAACCAGGTGAGGATCCAGGATACAGACTCAAATATGGTCTCACCATTCCTATTGCAGCTATGGCTTTTGTTATCTACATGTTAGTAAACATGGAGCTTAAGGTTTTGGAACTTGGAATCATCTTGTTCCTCGGTGGAGTTGTAATCTACCTCATCATGAAGTCAGATAAGAAAAAACATCACCACAAGGAAGAAGAGCAAGATCAAACTTCTACTCAATCAACACCACAAGCTACTCCTACAGCATAATATCGCGTTAGCTATCTTGGGCTTCAGAAACTTATAGTATTAAAAGGACGTCTGTATGGTTCATAAACCTGTAGGCGTCCTTTTTGTTTTATAGAATTAAACGGGATAGTTTCTATAATCGAACTAAATTTGCGTATAGGAACTATTACATTGAGGGTAATTATCCTATACTTAGAGTACTATCATTTCGTATTAGGAGGTTTTCATGAAGCCAGAACTAATCATTACTGATGTCTACGCTCGCGAAGTGCTCGACTCTCGCGGCAACCCTACTGTTGAGGCAGAGGTTACCATTAACGACGAGGTTGTAGGACGCGCTATCGTTCCATCAGGAGCATCTACAGGTGCATTTGAGGCTTATGAACTTCGTGACACCGAAAACGAGCGCTATTTAGGAAAAGGCGTTTTGACGGCTGTCGACAATGTAAACGAGATTATTGCCCCTGAACTTATTGGAGTTAACGCATCAGACCAAGCAGCTGTAGATCTTATTATGCTTCAGCTCGACGGAACTGAGAATAAATCACGTCTTGGCGCTAACGCAATTCTTTCGGTATCTATTGCAACTGCTCAGGCATGCGCTGCAGCTTTGGGAGTTGAACTTTACCAATATATCGGTGGAATCTTTGGACACACACTTCCTGTTCCTATGATGAATGTTCTCAACGGAGGAGCTCACGCAGACAACAACGTAAACCTCCAAGAGTTTATGATTATGCCTGTAGGCGCTTGCTCTTTCTCTGAGGCACTTGAGTGGTGCTCTGTTGTATACCACACCTTGAAGAAGGAACTTAAAGCAGACGGCTACTCTACTGCTATTGGAGATGAGGGTGGATTTGCACCTGACCTCGAAAACGATGAGATGGCTCTCAAGTATCTCGTTCGTGCTATTGAGAAGGCTGGCTTTACCCCTGGTAAAGACTTCATGCTTGCAATGGATCCAGCAACAACTGAGCTTTGGGATCGTGCTCAGCAACAAGGCAAGGAAGGATATCTTTTCTGGAAGACCGGAGAGTTCCGTACTTCTGATGAGATGGTTGACTACTTCGAGTACCTCTGCGACACCTACCCTATCATCAGCCTTGAAGATGGTCTTGCTGAAGAGGACTGGGAAGGCTGGCAGAAGCTCAACGAGCGTCTTGGAAAGAAAGTACAGCTCGTAGGAGATGACTTGTTTGTAACTAACGCTGAGCGTGTTGCAAAGGGTATTGAGCTCGATGCTGCAAACTCTGTACTTATTAAGGTAAACCAGATTGGTACTATTACTGAAACCCTCGAGACCATTGAGTTGGCTCAACAATATGGCTGGACCGCAGTTGTATCTCACCGCTCTGGTGAAACTGAGGACACTTCAATTGCTGACCTTGTAGTTGCTTGCAACACAGGACAAATCAAGAGTGGTGCACCTTGCCGCACTGATCGTGTAGCTAAATACAACCAGCTCCTTCGCATCGAGGAAGATCTTGGAGTATATGCTAACTACGCAGGATATGGTGCTTTCAAGGTAGATAATCCTCACATGATTATCGAAGATGGCGATGATGAGTGTGGTTGCGAGTGCTCATGTGAGTGCCACTAATCACCAAATACTATAATTTGCAAACGTGCATTCAAGGCGACTTGGATGCACGTTTTTTGTATGTATCGAGATACAGAGAAAAATGGCGACTAACACATTGTGCTAGCCGCCATAATCTTTATATTTACGTCTTGTTATTCTTCGTCTTTAACTTCCACCGTTGCAAGACCTAATTCTTCAAGTTGCTCTGGCGCTACCGGACTTGGACACTGACTCATGAGATCTGATCCACTTGTAGTTTTAGGGAATGCCATAACATCGCGAATTGAATCACAACCACTAATAAGCATACAGACGCGGTCGAGTCCTAAGGCAAAACCTCCCATTGGAGGAGCACCATATTTAAGAGCCTCAAGCAAGAAGCCAAATTGATTCTCGGCCTTCTCCTTATCGAATCCCATGCGTTCGAGAACTTGCATCTGCATATCAGCGTTGTGGATACGGATTCCTCCGCCTCCAGCTTCATATCCGTCCATGACAAAATCATAGGTGTAGGAGCCAACGCTAAGTGGATCATTCTCAATATCGCTCAAATCATCGCACTTAGGCATAGTAAATGGATGGTGCTCAGCTGCATAGCGTCCCTCTTCCTCATCGTACTTAAACATTGGGAAGTCAACTACCCACAAGAAGTCATGTCCTTCGCGCTTGATCTCAAGGGTATCTGCCATGTGAGTACGAACCGCTCCAAGAACTTCATCGCATACCAAACGGCTTCCTACGGCAAAGAGAAGAAGATCTCCTGGTTTTGCATCCATAGCTTGAATGATGCGGTCCATATCCTCATCTGTGAAGAACTTAGCAATTGGACTTGTGATTGTGCCATCTTCACGATATGCAATCCATGCAAGACCTTTGCCACCATGGAGCTTTGCGATATCTGCAAGTTTGTCGACCTTAGAGCGAGCCCATCCGCCAGCACCTTCTGCTTTGATGGCTTTAACAAACATGCCATCGGTCTCAGCGGCCGTAGCGAAGAGTTTGAATCCTGAGCCCTCAAAAAGGTCAGTAATGTCATGGATCTCCATGCCATAGCGCGTATCAGGCTTATCAGATCCATAAGTATCCATTGCATCCCAGTAATTCATACGACGCAATGGGAGATTTAAGTCGATGCCGACGGTTGCAAATGCACTTGCTAATACGACCTCAAGCTCACTGATAGCCATATCCATATCAACAAAACTCATCTCAATATCGACTTGAGTGAACTCAGGCTGGCGATCGGCTCGAAGGTCCTCATCGCGGAAGCACTTTACAACCTGGTAGTATTTCTCGATTCCACCAATCATCAAAAGCTGTTTGAGAAGCTGAGGAGACTGTGGAAGAGCGTAGAAGTTTCCAGGTTGGGTGCGTGATGGAACCAAGAAGTCACGAGCACCTTCAGGGGTCGATTTGAAAAGCGCTGGAGTCTCAACCTCAGTAAATCCATGATCGTGCAAAGCTTGACGAAGCGCAAAAGTAAAATCTGATCGCATACGTAAATTCTTTTGCATAAAAGGACGACGAAGATCGAGATAACGGTAGCGAAGGCGGATATCTTCGCTGGTATCATCTGCATCGATTTGGAAAGGCGGCGTAATACTTGTATTGAGAACCTCAATACTATCTGCAATTACTTCAACTTCACCAGTTGCAAGCTTTGGATTAGGCTCAGGTTTTGCTTGTACAACACCCTTAACCATAAGCGGCCACTCAGGACGAACTTCTTTCGCAATCTTGAATGCTTCAGCATTGTCCGCATCTACAGATATCTGTACTAATCCATCGCGATCGCGAAGGTCCATAAAGATATGCTCACCATGGTCGCGTCTGCGAGATACCCATCCGGTAAGAACGACTTCTCGTCCGACGTCTGAGAGTCGAAGCTCTCCGCAGGTTGCAGTGTGAAGTGAATATTGAGTCATAACTATTTTCCAATCTTTGAGTGCCCCGTGTCGATCGGGCATTATATTGCTATATGCTCTGTAAATGTAGACAGCATTAAGAGCACATTGTTCCTATGGTATATCAACTAGTAAGTATTTGCAGCGCTCAATGGGATACATCGTAGTTCTGCGTGAATTTTCTAGATAGAAGACGTCAGCTACACAATAGATCTATCAAGTACGATGTCTTGAATCTCATCATCTAGAATCTGTCTAAAGGAGCGAACGACACTCCAAACAGTATCATCTTTTCTAAAAGCACCATGCACAGGATAGTGTGCAACCTCTCCCAATCGAATGACATGCAAATCCGCATGAGATCCCTCAGGATAGGTTGATACCACAACTTCTCCTGGACAAAAGCATGCTCCAACTCCCTCTTCTGCAAGCTCAAGTAGGGTCTCGGCGTTTTTAGAAGTAACTACAAACTCAGGATTAAAGGAATCCTTCTCAAACATCTGACGAGCAATCTCACCTGATACATCGCGCTTTCCAACAAGCATAAAAGGACATTCCTTCATAGGAAGAAGACTTTGTGTTCTGACAACCTTATCTATAACTTCATCCGTTTTATTGCCATATATACTATGCAAAAGCTTAGCGCTCGCACATAAGACAACTTCATCGCGATATACGACTTCCATGTCAAACCCAGGTTGAGAATAAGGAACATATGCCACGATAATATCAAGATATCCAGATTTTAAACCTTCGATAAGCTCAACGTTTTCGCCTTCGTGAAGCTCCACTGATACATGAGGATAAACCTGTCTAAATCGAGCAATCACTCGCGGCATAATAATATGACCTCTCGTAGCAGCAACGCCTACGCGCAAACATCCTCGCTCGTCATGAGTAATCTCTCCCATAACGTGCATGAGCTTGCGCTTTGATTCTTGAAAGCTTCGTGCATAGTTAAGAAAAACTTCACCGGCATACGTAAGTTTAAGAGGAACTGTTCTCTCAACGAGCTGTACTCCCAATTCTTTCTCGACACCCGCGATGTGAGCTGAGAGTGTTTGCTGCGTAATGTTGAGTTTCTCTGCAGCCTGGGTGAAGCTTCGTTCATTAGCAAGAGCTATGAAGTACTCCATGGTAACTAAATTCATATCACACACACTTTTCTTTAAAAATATACGAAGATTTATACGCTACACATATCGATATTCGTTATTACCGCAGTTATATTGGATTACAAAAATAATTTGTGACTTATACTATTATTAACAGTTTGAGTAAACATTTGAATACCCGTATGCTTGAAATAGAGAAATCAACATACAAGGAAGGTCTCATGGTCGAAGGTGGCGTGTTACTCGCTTTTACAATTATGCTCATCGGTGGAATGATATTTAAACTTCCACTTTACGTCCCTCTCTTTTTTGGATTCCTTCTTTTCTTCTCCTATGGTTTAGCAAAAGGCGTTCATGTAAAGAAACTTCTTGCTTATAGCGCTAAAGGATTTCGAACCATCGGATCAATTCTCGTTCTCTTTATCCTCATTGGATGTTTAACTGCTAGCTGGCGCGCAGCCGGAACAATTCCTTACATCACCAGTTTATCTTCCAAGATTGTAAGCCCATCTACTTTGGTTGTACTTACCTTCCTTATTGCAACTGCGATGGGTATGGTAACAGGCTCTGCTTTTGCAACGTCTGCAACAGTAGGCGTAATTTGTATGACTATAGGGCGAGCCATGGGAGCCGATCCTGCCCTTATGGGAGGAGCAGTATTATCTGGCGCCTTCTTTGGGGATAGAACAAGTCCTGTAAGTGGAAGTTCAAACCTTATTGCAACGCTTACTCATACTGATTTGTTCAATAATTTTAATCGTATGATCAGAACTGCTATTGTTCCATTTGTTGCCTGCTGTTTTGTGTTCTATCTTTTTGGAAGAAACCTCTCAAGCGCTGCAAATATTGACTTTACGACTCCATTTATTCACGACTTTGTAATGGATTGGTATTTGACCGTACCAATTTTGATTATCATTGTGCTTTCACTCTTTAGAGTAAACGTTCAAGTATCAATGCTTTTCAGTCTTGCAAGTGCTCTTATACTCTGTGTTGCCGTACAGCACGTAGCACTCGATACCATTCCTCACCTTTTAATCTTCGGATTTACAATCAACAATCCTGAGATCGCCCCTATGCTCAACGGTGGCGGTATCGTATCGATGATCCACATCATGCTCATCATCCTCATTGCAAGCACATACGCAGGACTCTTTGAGGGAACTGGACTTCTTAACGGCTTACACACCGCAATCATTGACCTTTCCAGAAAGACAACTGCCTATACAGGAGTTTTACTTACCGCTCTAGTAACAACAGGTATTGCATGTGACCAAACACTTTCCATCATGCTTACCAATCAGCTTTGTAACAACGTAGAGGCTCACGGTAAAGCTTTGGCACTTGATCTTCTCAACAGCTCATCTTTAGTTGCAGCTTTGATGCCTTGGACCACAACATGCCTGGGTTGTCTAACCTTTATGGGTGCTCCTTGGACAGCTTGCATCTTTGCCTTCTTCCCAATCTTTATGCCACTATGGTTTATCGTATTGAGCTGGCATGAGAAGATGCATCCTGAGTTCATTGACTCTAAGGAAGGAAAGCTTTTAGGATTTGAGCGCAGAGACGACGTTCGCCGCTTCCTCAATTCAGATGGAAGCATTCAATTTGGTTGAAGAGAAAAGAAAAAGTAATTTTTCAAGACCGATACATCTTCGTATCGGTCTTTTTTTGGACGTTGGAAAAGAAAGAGAAAATATACTCTAGCGTGCTCAATCATTGTTTACTACCATTTATGTGTAGGAGGTAATTTATCTTTAATTTCATAGACAAATTGCTACTATAGTTTTTGTAAAAGTCTCGATGTGAGAGAAGGAGGGATTAAAGATGCTTGAGACTACAACGTTGCTGATATTCAGCGCTATGCTCTTTGTAGGCATCATGTTTCAAATTCCTCTGTACTACACCCTCGCATTGGGATTTGTTCTCTTCTTTTCCTACGGACTCATAAAGAAGTTCACTTTCGATGATCTTTTGAAGATGACCGTGGAGGGAATGAAGCCAATTGGTTCCATTCTTCTTCTCTTTGTAACCATTGGAGCCTTGACGGCAAGTTGGAGAGCATGTGGAACAATCCCTGCTATCACATATTATTCAAGCTACATAATAAAGCCTGAATCGCTTGTTGTAATCTCGTTTATCCTTTGCTCTGCAATGAGTTTCATTACTGGAAGCTCCTTTGCAAGCGCTGCAACTATTGGCGTTATTTGTACGACCATGGGAGTTGCCATGGGTGCCAATATGCCGCTTGTTGTAGGAGCTGTTCTTTCGGGAGCATTCTTTGGCGATAGAACTTCCCCGCTATCTGCTACGGTGAATTTGATTTCAACACTTACCAGAACAGATGTCTTCAACAACGTAGATCGTCTTTTGAGAACAGCTGTTGTTCCTTTTATCGTCTCATGTCTGCTTTATATATTTGTTGGCATGATGTTTAAGATTGATGGAACTGTTCCTGACTTCTATGCACTCTTCTCTCAGGTTTTCGACCTTTCACTTTGGACGCTTATACCTCCGCTAATCATCATTATCTTGTCGTTGGCTAAGCTTCCTGTTAACACAACATTAGTTGTAAGTTTGATAAGCGCTTCAATTATTTGTATAGTAGTACAAGGAATTAATATCGTAGATCTCCCTTATATTTTGTTCTGGGGATTTCAAACACCAAATACGGCAGTAGCACCAATGGTAGATGGTGGCGGAATCATGAGCATGGCTCCAATTGCCCTCATTATCATTATTGCTTCTACCTATTCGGGACTCTTTAGAGGAACTGGTCTTTTGGATAAGATGCAAGGTCGTATCAAAAGACTTGCCATCCGCACGACCCCATTTACGGGAGTCTTTGCAACAGGCTTGCTAACCACGGCGATAGCATGTGATCAGATTCTCTCAATTATGCTTACCAAGCACCTGTGTGATGAGCTAGAATACCATGGAGAAGCTCTCGCTTTTGACCTTTGCAACTCTTCGAGTATTATTGCTGGATTCATTCCATGGTCGACAGTATGCATTGGTATCTTAGGTTTTTTGAATGGACCATCAAGCGCTGTCTTGTTTGCCTTCTTCAATTACCTAACACCTTTGTGGATATTAGGTCTGTCATACTACCTTAAAGGACATCCAAGCTTTATTAGATGCAAGGTTGCTCAAATACTTGGATTCAAGGAATTTGACGATAGACGTACCTTTGTAGATAATTTTTAAGTCAACGAATAAAGGAATTAGACTATGATTCAACCTCTCGTAACCAATGAGATCTTGCTCAAGGTTCCAGCACGTCCTGCTACTAAGGATGACATTTTCATCGCTGATGATCTCAACGACACCCTTCGTGCCCACAAAGATGCTTGTCTTGGACTCGCTGGCAATATGATTGGCAAATCAGTAGCCATTATTAACTTCTACGATACTGAAGATGAGCTCCACGAGATGTTTAACCCAAAGATCATCAAACAGCGCGATCCATATCCAACAACTGAAGGATGCATGTGCCACGACGGTGAGCGCAAGACCATGCGTTTTAAGCGCATTACTGTAACATGGGAAGATCGTGAAGGCAAAAGCCACACCCGTGCATTCTCAGGATTGACCGCTGAGGTAATCCAACATGAGATTGATCATCTCAAAGGCATTTTAATCTAGTTGATGTCATGCATTTATGAAGCTCCTATCCACTCAGGATAGGAGCTTTTTTATAATCTCTACTCAAAAGTTTT
>RCNH01001225.1_pt1 | contig 10796 bp, 8 predicted proteins | sample 2041161 | NCBI WGS metagenome assembly RCNH01 (sample SAMN09708215, study PRJNA481090) | Feces metagenome, whole genome shotgun sequencing project. | biome: feces | host: Leptonychotes weddellii | place: Antarctica: Sion Island | collected 2010-03-01
ACCGAAGTCAACTGCACGATCTTTCTTGGAACTTACAGCGATTACCTGCTGGGAAATAAGCTCCTTGAGGGCATCTTCACCCTCCTCCAAGACACCTGCCTCAACGTAATAGTTGTGCATGTAGCTGAGCAAAAGCTGAGCATTGGTCATGGTTTCGAGCGTTGTAAAGGTCTTGGAAACAATGACGACGAGGGTTTCCTCCAGATCTACCTTCTGAAGCACACGATGGAGGTCATAGGGGTCGATGTTGGAAACGTAGTGGCAGTCGATTCCGTATTGAGCGTAAGGCTCGAGCGCCTCATATGCCATTGCAGGACCGAGATCTGATCCTCCGATACCAATATTGATGACGTGCTTGAAGCGCTTATTGGTAACCGAAGTGATATCTCCTGCATGAACACTGCGTACAAACTCATACATACGCTCACGCTCATCTACTGCCGTCTTCACGCAAGCATTCGCCTCAGAGTCAGTAGAATCTACAAGCCCACGCAGCGCCGTGTGCAGCACAGCCCTATCTTCAGAGAGGTTGATGTGCTCTCCTGCAAACATGGCTTTCTGAAGGTCTGGAACCTCCATCTGATCTGCCAGCGCAAAGAGCGCATCTACAATCTCGTCGTTTACCAAGTGTCGAGAGAAGTCAAAGCGATACCCACAAGCATCGAAGATCAATTGGGTTCTCTTGCAGCTTTCAAGCTTTTCAGAGTACCTAAATGTATGCGAAGACAAGACGGAGTGATGCTCTTCCTTGAGAGCCCCAAGCTTTTCCCACGCCTCACTTTGAGTTGGATCTTGAATTTTACTTATACTCATATCAATCCTCGCTAGACAGTCACGCCGCTTATGTAAACGGAGCACAATACTGTATACGAAATCGCTTATATAGCGATACTAAATTTGTAATACTGCTGACGGGAGCATTACTAGACCTTTGGATAACCAGTGTCCGACTAAAACCATACGCTACCCCGACAAGAAAATGACATTATCCACAAACCTGCAGATATGTGACTATAAATATTACCATATCCTACAAGCGATTAAGAATGGCAAGCCCCACCAACCGATAGCTGGGCAAATCCCTATGGGAGCTACGTATTATCCTCACCTAATGTCGAAGACCAAAAAAATAAATAGCCGCAAATACTTATCCCCACCATAAAGCGAATGAACAATCGATACCTGATAACCGCTCAATGGTTTCTGTACATTGATACACCACAACAGCTTATTAGAAGTATAAAAAACAGGGCCGATGATTTTACTCATCAGCCCTGTATAAGTGCATGGTTACTAATTATTTCTTAGGTACATAGATACTGTCATTGCTAACGTCAATGAGCTTATCGTTGTAGAAAGCACTGTATGAACCAAGCTCCTTCTCTACATAATCCAAACCATATTCCTCAAGCCTGGTTTGCTTATCAGAGAAGAGATTTGTACCCAAACCAAGACGATCGCCTTCAATTTGAATGCCCATTGAGGCAACAATTGTTGGATAGAAATCGTAAGGAGCATAGTTTCTATTCTTTATATTCTGAGTGCTAATAGGCGCATTCAAAATAGTGTTAAAGACTGTTCTTTCGTAACTTGGATCGAAATCCTTAAAGTAATTGGTATCCATACTCAAGTGGTCACCTGTAATGACAACTGTTGTATTCTCATAGAATGGCTGCTTTTGAATCCACCTTACAAAGTCAACAGTTTCCTTAGTTGAGTATGCAATTACATTTGAATACTGCTTATCATACGGAGTAATTCTGACAAATAGCCATCTGGGAAATGCGTATCAGCTGTTTCCATTGTGAAGTTAAATGGCTTTCCTTCATTTGCAAGTCGTGTAATTTCCTCTTTAGCAAATTCATAGAGCTTGTCATCCTCATAACCCCACCAGACCTCATAGTCTGAAGGAATCATACCTGTTTCCTTTGCATACTTATAGTCGGAAATATGGAAATTACCATGACTGGTATAGTAGGCCGTCAAACCACCGAAATCAGCCTCTGCACCAAACATAAGTGTCTGATTATAGCCCTCTTCCTCAAGGATATCTCCAATAGCGAGAACACCTGGAAGGAAGTGTCCATCGAGACCATAAGCGTTTACACCTACAGGTACAGCCAAAGGTACACCAGAGCTCATATTAATCATTGATGCTACTGACCAGGAAGAACCGTATGTCTGATGAGGACCACCCATCAAGTCATTATGAGAGAAGGAAATTCCCTCTTTGGACAACTCATACAATTCAGGCATGAGATTTACATCCATATATCCACCCAAGTCTCTAGAGAGGTATGAGTTCTCGACAGACTCGAGGTAGATGTGAATCAAATTTCGTTTCTTGCTTGGGAAGGTAAGCTTAACGTCGTTAGGAGAAACGTAGTTATCCTCTACGAAAGTTGATGTGGTTGCCCATGTGCGATATACGGCACGCAAGTTGAGCTTCTCAATACCATATACAACGCCAGATAAACCTACGACAACCATCAACGAAATCAAAGAAAGCTTATAAGCCTTAAGCGAAATAATTTTGCGGTCGTTCTTATTAAAAATATCACGATTAAACAGCATGAATACCAAAGCTGTAACTGACAAAATTATTACTGGCAATTTACCCTGATTGCTCAAACTAATGAGCACATTATCTGCCGTACCCTCAGATGGTGATTTGAGATTGAACATAAACTGCTCAGGCGTCAACTCTCCAAATTCACCAACAAACCAGCGTGATATAAAGAAGAAAACCAAGCCTGTAAATACAATAACCAAGCTGATGATCTCCAAAACAATGAGCCACTTACTTGTTTTTTCGCTTTTCTTGAGAGTAATAAATCTATCAATCATGGTGTATTTGAGCATCAACAGATAACTGCCAATACAACTAGCAAGAAGAATGTACTTAAGCGCAAAAGAGCGACTGTCATATACACTCGAACTTACAACATCATGCATATGGAAGACATATCTCAATCCAAAGAGAGTCCATAGGTTTGTCAATAAACCATATACGACGAACAATTTCAGAATGTTCTTTTTATCCTTGTTCTTAGAGAAAAAGGATATATCAAGCCACACCAATAACAATGTAGGCAAGATATAGCAGATAAATTGCATTTGTAACCTCAGATTTCTTATTGCCAGTACGTACCTATCCTTTAAATTAGGACAGGTATTTATTTTATCAGAGGATAGTCAGTAAACCCTGATACTAAATCATTAGGAGAAACTAAAGAAAAAATTCATCTTGATTATCCTCGAGAGGAGCTGCAATTTTACGTGCGCCACTTTTTGCCTCCATACTCATGTATGTTGCATATAGAATATCGAGGACGGAAAGCTGTGCCATAAATGATGCAGCTGCACTTGTTCTTCCAACAGGATCGAACGGTGCAACAAATAAGCACTCGTCAGCAATGCGAGCAAGCTCTGTTTTATGGCATGCACGAGTGATGGCCAGCACATTGGCACCCACTTCTTTTGCAGCTTTAGCCGCAAGCAATACTTCAGGTGTGTTACCCGAATAGCTCAAGGCGACAACCAAATCACCCTCATTGAGGCTTTTTGCCTGAACAAGTTGAACATGCCAATCGTTTGAGGATGTACATGTTTTCTGAATACGTATTAGTTTGTGGAAGAAATCCCTGGATGAAAGATAAGTCGCACCCATACCCAAAAGACATACCTGAGAAGCTGATTTAATCATTTGAGCAGCATTCTCATAAGCTTCTGGAGCATTGAGATTCTCAGCCATTTCTATCGACTGGATATTTCTTTGCGTAATTTTACGCATGATTGTAGCTGTTGAATCTTCCGGAACAAGTTCATTTGACAGAGATTTTTTCTCTTCATTTTCTGCAGCTAGGTCAAAAGCCAAAAAGGATTGAAACTCGCGATAACCATCGAGCTGAAGCTTATGACAAAAGCGAGTAATCGTAGCAGACGAAACGTAAGTCTTGCGACTTAGCTCATGAATACTGAGACCAAAAACCTCTTCTGGGTTTGCCAAAACATAATTAGCAATATTTAACTCAGTAGGGCTGAAGGTAGGCTTATTGACCTGAAGAAGAGTGAGTATGCTTAATCGCTTCATTGTCCCCTCCTTAAACTACATTTCGATACCTTATTCTCTCATTAGATATCGGATACAGTGAAACTAAATTACACACTTGTAACATAAGTGGTATGAGCGGTAAATATATTTCCCTGAACGGCTTGACCTCTTATTACAAAGCTAAAAATGTGAATTACTGATTCAATCGTAAAGACTAACGAATCCTCAATCTTGTGTAATTTTCAAAAGATAGAACACCTCATACGCCCTCCCCTTTACCATAGATATCAAGAGATATAAGCACCTGAGATACAGGGAGGATATATGACAAAGAAATTGAAGATTGCAACCATAGGCGGAGGATCAAGTTACACCCCAGAGCTCGTTGAAGGTTTTATCAAGCGCTATGACAAGCTTCCTGTAGATGAGCTTTGGCTCGTAGATATCCCTGAGGGTCGAGAGAAGCTCAATATCGTAGGAAACCTTGCTAAGCGCATGGTTGAGGAAGCTGGCGTTCCTATGAAGATCATCTTGACCGAAGATAGACGCGAGGCTATCAAGGATGCATCTTTTGTAACGACACAGATGCGCATCGGACGCCTCCCTGCACGCGTGCTCGACGAGCGCATTCCGCTTTCCCACGGCATTATCGGCCAGGAGACAAATGGAGCTGGCGGGATGTTCAAGGCATTCAGGACCATACCTGTAATCTTTGACATCATCAAAGACATCCAGGAACTCGCTCCGGACGCATGGATGATTAACTTCACCAATCCATCGGGCATGATTCAAGAAGCTATTTTGAACTACACAGACTTTGACCGTGCGCTCGGACTTTGCAATGTGCCTATCAACATGCACTACGGTATTGCTGACTTGCTGAAGGTAGACAGCGATGACCTTGAGCTTAAGCTCCAGGGAATGAATCATTTTGTCTTTGCTACGGATGTACTAGTAAAGGGTGAATCCAAGATGGATGAGCTCATTAACATCTATTCCAACATTACCCCCGAGCAAACTATTAGCATGAAGAACTTCATGGTGCGCCCATTTAGCGCCTCTCTCATCAAATCCATGCGTGCGATTCCTTGCCCTTACCTCAGCTACTACTTCTTTACCAAAGAGCAGTTAGAGACTGAGCTTGAGGAATATAAAGAAGGACGCGTTCGCGGAGAGGTAGTCTCTCGCCTTGAAGATGAGCTCTTTGAACTTTATAAAGATGAGAACCTCAAGGTCAAGCCACCTCAACTCTCAGAGCGCGGAGGAGCTCGCTACAGCGATGCTGCCTGCAATCTCATTGAGTCCATCTACACTGACCGCAAAGACATTCAGTATGTCAACACGCGCAATATGTCTACGATTGACGGACTTCCTTACAACAGTGCTGTGGAAGTAGCATGTCGCATCGGCGCTGGTGGTGCACAGCCTCTAGCAACAGGAGCCATGCCTCTTCCAATTAGCGGATACGTTCAGATGATGAAGTCATTTGAGCAGATGGTCGTAAAGGCTGCTGTTGAAGGAGATCGCGATCTTGCTGTTGCTGCTTTGGATTTCAATCCACTGTGTCCTTCAGACGAGGTGGCCGCAGCTGTAGTCGATGAGCTCTTTGAAGCTCACAAAGCTTATCTCCCACAATTTAATCTCTAAACCCAAGCCCCTTACTCGTATGAGCAAGGGGCTTTTTGTATGTAAAGTTATATATGCTTGAAGCTACTATGCCATGTGGTGGTCTTATCTAGTTTCAGCCTGATTTGCCTCGTGCCTCTTAGCATAGTTGTCATGCCTCTCCTGAGCTTTCTGAATGTACTCAGCCTGAATTTCAGCTGTTGGGAATACATTAGTTACCTTTGCATCCGTCTCAAGATTCTCCATGAGCTGCTTCATAACACCGAGGCATTTCTCAACACTATAAGAATCGGCATCATCACTCAGCTGTGCGTAATTGTAGAAAGCCTCGTAGTCCGCAACTACCTTAGCCTTATAGACTTCGAGGGACTTTTGGATTGCAGCCTGAAGCGTATCGTAATAGCTGAGAGAACCGTCATACATCTTAAAGGATTCTTTATTTTCAGTTACAAGATTTTGAAGGTCGAGTAAGGATTTAATGGCGCTCATGTTTTCAGGACGATCTGGATGACTCGATACGCCAGCAATTATTGCGTCATACTTGCCCTGATATATCTCATAGGTTTCCGCTGCCTTGGTATCAGCTTCAGCCTGAGCTTGCATCTTATTCTTAGAAATGATGTTTGCACCCCAAAAGCCTAATCCAGCGGCTAAGAAGATTACAAGCACAAAGATAATTTGCTTCTTTGCGCGCTTCTGCAAAGAAGGGGTTTTATTCGCGCCTGCTTTCTTATTCATAACGTGCTCCTTCCAGAAGACAACACTATTCAAGGCAATATTTAATTAAGATATTTATATCCAACTACTAGTAGCGTAATCATACTTGAGTGGTATGACATCTTACTGAACAATAAGCTTACAGCTGTGCGCTTATAGAATTTGTATTCACAACATTAACTTTGTGTGTCTTCAGAAAACACAGACAAGTTAAATAAATACAAAAATAGCGGTAATCTTTAATTTAATCTCTCGAAGAGACCAACTAAAGATATACCGCTATTGAATATTATTACATTAAGAGCGAAGGCTTATTTATTCACAGATATTGAAGCAAGTCTGATGAGTGAGATAATCTCATCTCCTTCCAACATACGCTCTACTCAAGATTTTTACGAAGATACTTCTCTCTCCAAAGGTCATACATTGGGTTATCCCACTTAGTGCCATCGTGGAAGGTAGCTTCCATTACGATAGCCTTTGTCGTTGTAACCATATTTCCGCGATCTGTAAATTGCCAGCAATGGTCAAGCCCTAAGTTTGCTTCAGATTTAGGCTGGATATGAGTATCATAAAGACCTAGGTACTCAGGCGATTTGCGAGATCCATAACGCTGTTCAATATTTACGTACATGCCACTACTATCCCAGGCTGCAAATGCAATGGTGCACTCACGAATTGTCTTATCGGTATTATTTACAATCTTTGATACACACAGTGATGGTGGATACAAGTTAGGGTACTGAGGATCTCCAGGGTCAACCCAGGAATTCACATGATGAATCTCCTGGTTAGCAATCTCGCTATCGAGATCCTTGAGCTTTTCAGCCTTCTCCTCGAGTTCCCTTTTCTTCTGCTCTTCTTTTCTCTTATTTTCTTCCTCAATCTTCTTGAATTCAGTTTCCTTTACTTCACCAAGCTCATAAAGAGGGGTCATTCCCTTATTACCCATGCAAGAAATCGAAAGCGCATCTTCCATAGAACTGTTCATAACAGCGGTCAGTTCATATGATCGCCTATTTGTGAACTGAAGGAGCATGTATTTGCCTTCAGGACCAAATACCTCTACGTTAAAAGATCCAGGACGGTTAGCCTCTTCGGTAAGGTCCTTGGCTTCTTTAGAATCAAACTTCTTCTTTAAGCCAGATGAATCCCACTCGGTTTTTACCAAAACCAAATCTTTCTGAACGTCAATGTTGATGCTCTTAGGTCCGATCTCAGGATTAGGAAACTCAAGACTCTCAAGATACTGCTTGTAAGCTTCCTGCTGTGCGTCTTTATCCTCCGATGCTTTAATAAGATCATATACACCGCTGGCAGATACATCTTTTCCATAAGGCTTTGTACTCACTACCGCACAGAGTTTATTGTCCTGATATAAGGTGATGTTTGTTTCAGTGATATTGCTTTCAGTGGTCCATAAGTTTTCAGACAGAAGGGCAAACTCAACGTTATTTACACTGAATCCCGTATAGCCCTCAGGAACCTCGATATGATGCCCCTGACAGCCTGTGAGCACACATAAGGCTATGCAAATACCGAAGAGCATACCAACCCAATTAAATCTTTTATGCAGCATTGTAGTCCTATCTGTAGAGAAATAGGATGCCGAAGCATCCTATTTATACTTTGCCAAAATGCAAGATACTTCGATTTACTCCTCGAAGTTCTTCTCTGCGTATTTATCTACCCAGAGGTCATAGAGTGGGTTTTCCCACCTTGTTCCATCGTCGAAGAGAGCAGACTTTACAATTACCTGCACATTGTTCAACTCAGAAGCATCGTTGTGTACTTCCCACTTCCACTCAGTCTTAGTAGACTCGCCAGCTGGAATGTTCTCCGTAAAGTAAGATACGTAAGGAGATCCATAGTTGGTGGAATAACGAGAGAAGTTAGTCCACATACCAGCTCCATTGTAAGCAGTAAAAGCAACTTCCACCTCACGGATATTCTTACTGGATTCATTCACTGTTGAATTAATGCATAAAGAACAACGACCGAAGAACCTATCATCACTTCCATCCGTAGCATAGCCCTCGCCTACACGAATCTCCTGCTTTTCAATATTCTCCTTCAAGTCAGCTTGGAGACTGTTTGCTGCATCAAGAAGCTTTTGAGCACCTTCTGGAGTAAGCTCATTGCCGCCATCAGTTGCAAGAAGCTTATATTCATCCTTGAAGTATGCAGGATTTGCCATAGCTTTCTCGTACAAATCCTTGTCCTTAAAGATTGCAAATGTGCAGCTCTCTCCATCAGTCATAGCAATTACGTAACGAGGAGTACGTCCATCGTAGTTTTCATCACTATGCATAAGAGACCAACTGTTATCAGCTGTCTGCTTCCACCAGCTCGTGTAGGTAGCCTTAATAATAGCTACTCCATCTTTTACCTCTACGAGTTCGGATTTTGAAGGATCACGGTTGATCTTATTGAGTACAACATCGAATTCAAATGGTGAAACAGCATCACTTTTCTTCTTGAAAATATTCTTTACAGTCTCCTGCTCATTCTGATCGAGCGTTGCTTTTACAAATTCGATTTTTGAATCAGACTGAACGGTAATCTTGTTTTCGTCTGCCTTAGCCCAAAGATTGCTCTCAGGAACTGCTACGGAAATTCCTCCAGCCTGAATACCTACAGAGCCTGCTGGAACCTCAATAGTAGGGATTGCAGGAGCCGTAGGACCACCGCATCCTACAAGACCAACAAGAATCACTCCAATCATTCCTGTCATAAGCCCCTTGCGTACATTCTTGAACATATACCCTCCGTTACATACCACTTCATTCAATAGACTTATTCGATATAAAATACCGTGTATAAATATACAGATAAAAAAAAATGTCAATCAAACCCTATGCATAATCACAGGTTTTTATACGAACGGCAAAGTTAATGTAGTAAGTGGATGTTATATAAATCTTAACCATCGGTATAATTAATGACATGTGGTGCAGGTGCTGATATTGAAGGATTGTACCCACGCTGGAGTGTTTGGCGAGTGTGAAGGTTGAGCGTCGCGGTTGAACGCGATGAATGAGCGCGGTGGCTGAGTCTCGTGAGTGAGCTAACATATGCGGGATGTATAACAAAAATGCGACTCCTGTCCATGGTATTACCCATGACACAGAAGTCGCAACTCTGTATATGTATATGCTTTATGCCTTACAATACGATCTAATTAGAGGCTGTACATTCCTTATGACTTACTCAACAACGTTATACTCTCGAACCAGAGGCTCACCCAAAGGCATCGATGTGTCAGTAGGCCACAACAATGAACTCTCTTTAAAGGAAAGTGCTATTTCTTTACCATCGTATTTCTCGAGGTCACCACCTACTCTAAACATCTTCGATGTTTGAGGTCCATGCTCACGACTAAATACGATTGGTGCATCTAAAACCAAAATAACGCCTTTTCCTGTGGTACCTGGATTAGGATTTTTAATTCCTTGGAGTTCTGCCATCTCCTCAATGTCGAGGTAGCGAATAGTACCCTTTGCTATCAACTCACCATTTTCGCCATTTTGACCAAGGGTATTTTCAACCCACTGAAGTCGATCTCCCTGAACGTTAAAACGCGATACCTCTTCGTCTTGCATGTGACCTTCATAGGCAGTATCAAATGCGTACTTACCATCAACATTAACAAGCTTTTGAATTGTAGTATCACCGCTACCGCTGGATAATGACTCCATATAGAAGCAACCATCATCTCCAATGCCAATAAGTGCCCTAAAACCACCTGAAGCAACTCCTGTAGTAGTTTCAAGTCCTTTCACCAGCTCGTACTCGCCTGTCTCTGCATTCGGCCTGTAAAAGCGAGTAAACTCATATGATCCATAAGGCTCAATGATTGAACTTTGCGCCAACAAAAGTGGCTCTCCGCATACTTCTTTCGGAAGTTCACAGTACCTCACAATTGACCTATTTGCCAGAAGCTTATCGAGAGATAGCTTGCGAGCAGCCTCTTTAGCTTCTTCCTTAGATTGTTCTTGTTGCTGGGCAGCCTGCTCTGTCTGAGTAGCCGTACCACCTGCGCACCCCGTTAGAAATGATGCAGAGAGGGCACAACAAATACCGCCAACCAAAATCTTTCTTTTCATTCATATCTCCTTACGAGCAATTACATATAAACTATTTACTAAAATTTGTTCTTACTATTAGCATTTTATCCTTATGAGGTTCATAAAGAAAGTCAAACGGAATCCACCTCGTAAGATATATCAATTATTCAATAAGGTATGACTCGTTGGTAATATCAGATGTCAATACAGTTTTTTACGAAAAAAGCCCCTACCAACTTACGTGTTGGTAGGGGCTCTCTATACAAAAATCCCTCACAGGTCAGCGACTTCCTATTCTTCCACGGACTTGCCTCCGCAGTACCTTCGGCGTT
>RCNH01000948.1_pt1 | contig 10775 bp, 11 predicted proteins | sample 2041161 | NCBI WGS metagenome assembly RCNH01 (sample SAMN09708215, study PRJNA481090) | Feces metagenome, whole genome shotgun sequencing project. | biome: feces | host: Leptonychotes weddellii | place: Antarctica: Sion Island | collected 2010-03-01
GATCTTAACCGCTTAGGAGCTGTTGTGACAAAAGGTGTGGCAAACGTGCCATGGCCTGGAAATCCAACACCAAGAATTGCAGAAACAAGTAGTGGAATGTTAAATGCCATTGGTCTTCAGAATCCTGGAATTGATGTGTTTTGCAAAAGAGATATTCCATTCTTAAAAAAATATGACACAAAGATTATTGTAAATGTATGCGGACATTCTACAGAAGAATATTTGGAAGTAGTAGATCGTCTGGCGGATGAACCAGTAGATCTTCTAGAAATTAATATTTCATGTCCAAACGTAAAAGAGGGTGGAATCGCATTTGGACAAAATCCAAAGGCTGTAGAAGACATTACAAGAGAAATGAAAAAGCATGCAAAACAGCCGATCATAATGAAATTAAGTCCAAATGTCACAGATATTACAGAAACTGCAAAAGCAGCAGAAGCAGGTGGTGCGGACGTTGTATCACTTATTAATACACTGACTGGTATGAAGATCGATATTAACAGGCAGACGTTTGCTCTTGCAAATAAGACCGGAGGAATGTCAGGTCCTGCTGTAAAACCAATCGCAGTACGCATGGTATATCAAGTTGCAAATGCGGTCAAAATTCCGATCATTGGAATGGGTGGTATTGCTTCTGCGGAAGATGCCATTGAGTTTATTCTTGCAGGTGCAACAGCAGTATCTATTGGTACAGCAAATTTCTTCAATCCGACAACAACAGTAGAAGTCGTAGAAGGAATTGAAAAATATATGGAAAAATATCATTTCGAAAATCTTACAGATATGATCGGAATCGTAAAATAAGGAGGACAAAAAGCATGGAAGCATACAAACAGGAATTTATTGAATTTATGGTAGAAAGTAACGTGTTAAAATTTGGAGAATTTACTTTAAAAAGTGGAAGAAAATCTCCATTCTTCATGAATGCAGGTGCATATGTTACAGGTACACAGCTTCGTAAATTAGGAGAGTACTATGCAAAAGCTATTCATGATAACTATGGTCTTGATTTTGATGTATTGTTTGGACCAGCATACAAAGGAATTCCACTTACAGTAGCTACAACTATGGCTATCAGTGAATTATACGGAAAAGATATCCGTTACTGCTCAAACCGTAAAGAAGTAAAAGATCATGGCGACACAGGTATCCTTCTTGGAAGCAAGTTAAAAGATGGAGACAGAGTCGTTATCATTGAAGATGTTACAACATCAGGAAAATCAATTGAAGAGACATTCCCTATCATCAAAGCACAGGCAGATGTTGAAGTAAAAGGTCTTATGGTTTCATTAAATCGTATGGAAGTTGGAAAAGGCGGAGAAAAGTGTGCGCTTGATGAAATCAAAGATTTATATGGATTTGATACAGCAGCCATTGTTTCTATGGATGAAGTAACAGAATATCTGTACAACAAACCATGTAATGGAAAAATTGTGATCGATGACACATTAAAAGAAGCTATCGATGCATACTATGAACAATACGGTGCGAAATAATAAGTGAACTTATAGAAATAGAGCCTGATAAGGAGGCTGTTGTATGGAAAAAGCATATAAGACAATGAAAGGTGCAGGTGCAGGAAGTATTGTACTTGGGGTTATCATGATTGTAACAGGAGTTGCAACAGGGATCCTGGCCATTATTAATGGTGCACGACTTTTAAAAAATAAAAACGGACTGATCTTTTAACATAAATTGCAGAGGAGCTAATCTTGAATCAGAAAAACAAAAAAAAGATTCGAATTTTTGGAAAAGTAATGTTCGTCATCTATATTTTCTTTCTTTTTTATTTTCTTATTTTTTCAGACTGTTATGGTCGCGTTGGGAAAATGGAAGAGTATCATTACAATATTGTGTTATTTAAAGAGATAAGAAGATTTTGGGAATACCGGGAAGAATTAGGATGCTTCGCGGTATTCACTAATTTAGTGGGAAATATACTGATCTTTATTCCTTTTGGTTTTTTGATCTCTCTGGCAAGTTCTCAAAAGAGAGGTCTAATGTCAGTGTATTTTAGTATGGGGTTAAGTCTATGTGTAGAAGTGTTCCAGTTTTTTACTAAAACCGGAAGTTTTGATGTAGATGATCTTGTGCTAAACACGGTTGGCGGCATATTTGGATGGATTGTGTTTTTAATTATTAACAATGTGAGGAGAAGGTACCAGGCATATGGGGAAAAAGAAGACAAAAGCAGAGAAAAAAATTAATTCCAGAAAATATGGACAGACAGAAGTTAGGAATTCCCGCATGGGGATTTACTCCTGTGCGTTGGCAGGCATTTCTTTGGTAATGATTATCATAGCGGTCCTGGTAGCATTTTTCCTGCGAGGAAAAACTCCGAGGATTGTTGGAGGAATCGGACTGGCAGCAGTTGTAACAGTGTTGTACGGGTTACATGCTTCTATAAAAGGAAGGCGTGAAAGAGAGAAAAAATATTGGACCTGCTGGCTTGGAATGATATTGAATATACTTCTTCTGTTGATTCTTATATTTATATTTGCAGGAGGTTTTAGATAGATGATATTAAGTGAATATATAAAAGAACAAAATGAACTTTACAAAGAACGACATGAACTTACATTTGACAGAATAAAGAAGATTTCTTCGGAAAAGACTGTTGATGGAATATATCAGCCTTATTTTCAAAGTACAGCAGCTTTTTTAGTACTGCTTGAAGAAATAAGAAGCAAAATACAAAATGGCCTGTGGGATACTATGGATCTTGCAGAAATGCAGAAGATCAATGAAAGTCTGTACCAGGATATTAAGGAGGAACATTACAAATTAAGTTATGGAAATCCTGAATATGCTGAAAAAATGCTTGGTGCAGAAATTGGAAATATACTCAGCGTCCTTTATGCAGAGATGCGGTCAGGTATCTCCTATGTATTTGAAAACAGAATGGATTATCTGACTATTTTAGGAGAGCTTTTTATAGAAGTATACAATTGCTTTGAGGAAGATTCCACACCAAATGCGCAGGAATTAAGACAGATTATATACTGGTATGCCAGCGATTATTGTGATGTTTTTCTGGCGGATCGAATTGAAGAACAGGTGCTCCCGGAAGCCTCTTTTGCAACAGAAATTATTATGAAAGCAGATCTTGAGGATGACAGATATCTGTATCGTTTTGGGGAATATATTTCAGAGAATGAGCTTGGCACCGCCAGACATTTGAGAAGTCTTCCAGAGGAAACATTGAAAAAAATGGCTGATGTGTATACAGAAGGATTTCGTATTGGTTTCATTAATACAGGAAAAGATCTTTCTAAAAAATCCGTTGTAAATATAAGATACAGTCTGGGATTTGAAAAAGTAGTACGCCTTGCTATTGAAAATTTTGAAAAAATGGGATTAAAACCAGCAATTTACAGAGCAGCCTCTAGTGTGATCACAAAAAGAGAACACATGAAGATTGGTTATTACGGTGGGATTGCGAACAAACAGTATGAATACGATCATCGTTCAGATCAGGCACTTTTTATGGACAAAAATTATATTGAACGTAAGCTGGAAGTCATGAAGAATACGTACGAGAAAAATAAAGAAATGGCGGCACAGTTTGCCGGACCTGCACTGATCGAAGTGTTTGGAGAAAAGCCGTTTTCACCAGAGACAAATCCATCTGCATATTCTTATACGGACAGTATGAAAGAACTTTCGCTTTCTTTCGACAGCAGATCTGGACAATTAGTCAATCAGTATATCAAAGGAGAAGAGCGGAGTTTTACGATTATTGCTTATCCAGTTCCTGAAATTGGAGAAAAATATGCTGAGATTTTTGACGAAGTGATCAAGATCAATACGTTGGATGCAAAAGTATATGAAAAAGTACAGCAGACACTTATTGATGCTCTGGATCAGGGAGAATATGTACAAGTCCTAGGAAAAGGTGACAATGAAACAAATCTCAAAGTGCAACTTTATCATTTAAATGATCCTAAAAAAGAGACAATCTTTGAAAACTGTGTGGCGGATGTAAATATCCCGGTGGGAGAAGTTTTTACAAGTCCAGTTCTTGAAGGAACGAATGGAGTCCTTCATGTAAGTAAAGTTTATTTGAATGAATTGCAGTATAAAAATTTAAAAATCACATTTAAAGATGGAATGATCGATGATTACAGCTGTACTAATTTCGATACAGAAGAAGAGGGTAGAAAGTATATTTCAGATAATATTTTATACAATCACAAGACCCTCCCACTTGGTGAATTTGCCATAGGAACAAATACAACGGCCTACGTAGTTGCAAAAAAATACCAAATTGAAGATAAAATGCCGATTCTTATTGCTGAAAAAATGGGCCCTCATTTTGCAGTTGGAGATACCTGCTACAGCTGGAGTGAAGATATAAAAGTTTATAACCCAAATGGAAAAGAAATCGTTGCAAAAGATAACGCTGTTTCTATTCTTCGTAAGGAAGATATTTCGAAAGCATACCTGCAGTGTCATACAGATATAACCATACCTTATGAAGAGTTAGAAGAAATAAGTGTAGTGACAAAACATGGGAATAAGATTATACTGTTAAGGGACGGAAGGTTTGTTTTAGAAGGTACAGAAGTGCTGAATGAACCTTTCAAATAACGACTGACAATCCAATAAGAAAGGCGGTAAAATATGCCAAAAGTTAGAATTGTAATGGGAAGCGACTCTGATCTTAAGGTGATGAGCAAAGCAGCAACAATCCTGGAAAAATTCGGTGTTGATTATGAGATGACAATTATTTCAGCACACAGAGAACCAGATGTATTTTTTGATTGGGCAAAGAGTGCAGAAAAAGACGGAGTAAAAGTTATTATTGCAGGAGCTGGAATGGCAGCACATCTTCCTGGAATGTGTGCAGCATTGGTTCCGATACCAGTCATCGGAGTTCCAATTTCAGGAAAGAATCTGGAAGGACAAGATGCTTTGTTTTCAATTGTCCAAATGCCACCAGGAATTCCAGTCGCTACAGTTGCCATTGACGGTGGAATGAATGCCGGAATTCTGGCATTAAAGATTCTTGCAATATCTGATACGGAACTATTAGAAAAACTGAAACAGTATTCAGAAGAGATGAAAGAGACTGTACAGGCAAAAGCAGAGAAACTTGACAAGCTCGGATATGAGGCATATATGTCTCAGAAATAAGATTGTTTAAACTACAAAGCCGTATGTAGAAAATAGTGTCAGAACAGATAAGGAGATAAAATCATGGATTATAAAAATGCAGGTGTAGATATTGAAGCAGGTTACAAATCAGTAGAGCTTATGAAAAAACATGTTATGGAAACAATGAGACCAGAGGTCCTTACAAACATTGGTGGATTTTCAGGAGCATTTTCATTAGAGAAGTTTAAAAACATGGAGAAACCAACTCTTGTATCAGGAACAGATGGTGTCGGTACAAAATTAAAACTGGCATTCCTTCTTGATAAACATGATACAATTGGAATTGACTGTGTTGCTATGTGTGTAAATGACATTGCGTGTGCAGGCGGTGAGCCTTTGTTTTTCCTTGATTATATTGCATGTGGAAAAAACTTTCCAGAAAAGATCGCTACAATCGTAAGTGGTGTTGCTGAAGGATGTAAACAGTCAGATGCAGCTCTTATTGGTGGAGAAACAGCAGAGATGCCAGGATTTTATCCAGTAGACGAATATGACCTTGCAGGTTTTGCAGTTGGAATCGTAGATGAAAAAGATCTGATCACAGGAAAAGATCTGGAAGCAGGAGATGTTCTTATCGGTATGGCATCATCAGGTGTACATAGCAATGGATTCTCTCTTGTAAGAAAAGTATTCAAAATGGAGAAAGAAGTTTTAGAAACATATCATGAAAGCCTTGGATGTACTTTAGGAGAGGCACTTCTTGCTCCAACAAAAATATATGTAAAAGCACTTAGAAGTGTTAAAGAAGCAGGCGTTACTGTAAAGGCATGCAGCCACATTACAGGAGGAGGCTTCTATGAAAATGTTCCTCGTATGTTAAAAGAAGGAACACATGCAGTGATCGAAAAAGACAGCTATCCTGTTCCACCAGTTTTTGCAATGCTTAAAGAGGAAGGCAAAATCGATGAACAGATGATGTACAATACATTTAATATGGGACTTGGTATGATACTTGCTGTTAAACCAGAAGATGTTGAAAAGACAATGGAAGCAATTAAAGCAGCAGGAGAAAATCCATACATTGTAGGTCGTATTGAAGCAGGAGAAAAAGGAGTTACTTTATGTTAAGAGTCGTAGTGCTTGTTTCTGGAGGTGGTACGAATCTTCAAGCGATCATTGACAGTGTGGAAAGTGGAAAAATTCATGACACAAAGATCGTTGGAGTTGTAAGTAATAATAAAAACGCCTATGCTCTTGAGCGTGCAAAAGAGCATGGAATAGAGCAGGCATGCGTATCACCAAAAGATTTTGAAACAAGAGAAGAGTTTAACAAAGAACTTTTGAAGACGGTACGTGCATTTTCTCCGGACTTGATCGTACTTGCTGGTTTTCTGGTAGTGATACCACCAGAGATGATCCGTGAATATAAGAATCGTATGATCAATATTCATCCGTCATTGATTCCGGCTTTTTGTGGAAAAGGTTATTATGGACTTAAAGTTCACGAAGCTGCCCTAAGCAGAGGGGTAAAAATTGTAGGAGCTACTGTACATTTTGTGGATGAAGGGACAGATACGGGACCGATCATTTTACAAAAAGCAGTGGAAGTAGAAGAAGATGATACGAAAGAAAGTCTTCAGTTAAGAGTGATGCAGCAGGCTGAGTGGAAGATTTTGCCGGAAGCAATAGACCTGTTTGCAAGAGGGATGATCAAGGTAGAAGACGGGAAAACAGTGATTCAGAAGTAGAGGAGACTTACGATGAAAGTATTAATTGTTGGAAGCGGTGGAAGAGAACATGCGATAGCTGCTGGTGTTGCAAAAAGCAGTAAAGTAGATAAGATCTTCTGTGCACCTGGAAATGCAGGAATTTCAGAATATGCGGAATGTGTGCAGATTGGCGCCATGGAATTTGATAAGTTGGTTTCTTTTGCAAAGAAAGAGAAAATAGATTTAGTAGTTGTAGGAATGGACGATCCGCTTGTAGGAGGTCTTGTAGACTTGTTGGAAGCAGAAGGAATCCGCACTTTCGGACCACGCAAGAATGCGGCGATTCTGGAAGGGTCAAAGGCTTTTTCAAAAAATCTTATGAAGAAATATAATATTCCTACAGCAGCATATGAAACATTTACAGATCCCCAAAAAGCAATAGCATACCTTGAGGGTGCAAAACTTCCTATCGTATTAAAAGCAGATGGACTTGCACTTGGAAAAGGAGTATTGATCTGCAATACACTAGAAGAAGCAAAAGACGGAGTGAAGTCTTTGATGCTTGATAAGAAATTCGGATCAGCAGGAAATGAGATCGTAATCGAAGAATTTATGACAGGAAGAGAAGTTTCTGTTCTTTCATTCGTAGATGGAAAAACAATCAAGACCATGACATCTGCACAAGATCATAAACGTGCAGGAGATGGGGATACAGGACTTAATACTGGTGGAATGGGCACATTTTCACCAAGCCCATTTTACACAAAAGAAGTAGAAGATTTCTGTAATAAATATATTTATCAGGCAACAGTAGATGCAATGGCAGCAGAAGGAAGAGAGTTTAAAGGAGTAATTTTCTTTGGACTTATGCTTACAGAGGAAGGGCCAAAGGTGCTTGAATACAATGCAAGATTTGGGGATCCAGAGGCCCAGGTAGTTCTGCCACGTATGAAGAGTGATCTTGTGGAAGTAATGGAAGCATGCATCGATGGTACTCTTGATAAAGTAGATCTTCAGTTTGAAGATAATGCAGCAGTATGTGTAGTACTTGCATCAGAAGGATACCCAGTAAGCTATGAAAAAGGATTTAAGATCGATGGACTTGAAAAATTCCGTGATCAAGAAGGCTATTACTGTTTCCATGCAGGAACTGCATTTAAGGACGGAGAAATCGTGACAAACGGTGGACGTGTACTTGGAATTACTGCAAAGGGAAGAGATTTAAAAGAAGCAAGAGCAAATGCTTACGCTGCTACAGACTGGATTCAGTTTGATAATAAATATATGCGCCATGATATAGGAAAGGCCATAGACGAGGCATAATTTTTTTAGATCTGGCGTAAACAGTCAGGAGGAGTTACATGAAAGAACTATTAAAAGAGACACTTCCATTCTGGCCAGATCTTAAGAAAGAAGAGCAGGAATTACTTGTTGAAAAAGTTTCAGAGAATTTTCTTGCAAAAGGTACAAGACTTCATTATGGTGGGAAACAGTGCGCAGGTGTACAGATCATCAGGCAGGGACAGGCAAGAGTTTTTATTACGTCTCCATCGGGGGGAGAGATTACGTTGTTTCGGCTTGTTGATGGTGATGTAAGTATATTAAGTGCTGCCTGTATGATGCGAGGATTAGATATTGAACTGGATATGGAATTAGAGGCAGACAGTTTGATCTGTACGATACCGAAGCAGGTGTATAAGAAAATCAGTGAAGATAATGTGAAAGTAAAGGATTACACCATGGAACTGTTATCAGAAAAATTTTCTGATATCATGTGGTTATTTAATCAATATGTTTTTTCAAATGTTGCATCAAGACTTGCAGATACATTATTGGAACATCGGTCTTTAAGTGGGTCTGATGTATTAAAGATTACCCATGATGCTTTGGCGAGAGATCTTGGAACAGCAAGGGAAGTAGTGACGCGTTTGTTAAAACAATTCCAAATGGATGAGATCGTTAAGGTGTCTAGGGGAACAATAGAGATTTTAGATGCAAAAAAATTAAGAAAAGTTTGATGTTTTGTGATATTATCACTGAAATCAAGATAAAATATGATATAATAGGTTCGTGAATAAAGAGAAAAACCTGAAGTGATCAGGAATAGATATCTAATCAGATTAAAGGAGGAACTATTATGTCAGTATTAAAAGTTACAACAGCAAGCTTTGAGCAGGAGGTTATGAACTCAGATAAAACTGTGCTTGTTGATTTTTATGCAGATTGGTGTGGACCATGTAAAATGATGGGACCAGTTATGGAAGAGATTTCTGAAGAAAGAGACGACGTAAAAGTTGTAAAAATCAATGTAGATGATGATATGGAAATAGCACAAAAATTTGGGGTTATGAGTATTCCTACATTTATTGTATTTAAAAACGGCCAGATGGCAGGCAGAAAAATGGGTGCAAATCCAAAGAATGTTATGCTGGAAATGCTTGACTAATTAGATTGCCTGCAACATATAGTTTGTTTATCCTATTATACACTTAAAATCAGAGGAAGATCACAGAAGTGGTCTTCCTTTTATTTTTTATAATTGACCTGATGTCTGATATGAATAAAAACGTGAAGAGGAAAAAGCTTCTTTACGTTTTTTGTGTTTATGCTAAAATATAAAATAGATTTAGAAATACGATAAAAGAATAGGTTAAAAAAGGTGGTTTTATGGGTTTACAATTTATCTTTGGAAATTCAGGATCAGGAAAATCTCATTATTTGTATAAGCACGTTATAGAAGAATCAATGAAATATCCGGATAAAAACTTTATCATACTTGTGCCAGAACAGTTTACGATGCAGACACAGAAGGATCTTTGTACGATGCATCCAAGACATGGAATCATGAATATTGATGTACTTAGCTTTGGCAGGCTGGCGCACAGAATATTTGAAGAATTAGGCGGAAATCAGAAAACAGTTCTGGATGATGAGGGAAAAAACCTGATTTTGAGAAAAATTGCAGGAAAGTATGAAAAAGACCTGACAGTATTTAAAGGAAATTTGAAAAAACAGGGCTATATTAGTGAGATGAAATCTGTTATTTCAGAATTTACACAGTACGGTATAGGATTTGACGAGCTGGATGGATTATTAGATTCGCTGGATCAGAAAAGTAATCTTTATTATAAAATGAAAGATATTCAGAAAATATATGAAGGATTTGAAGAATATCTGAAAGACAAATATATTACAAAAGAGGAAATACTGGATTCTTTAAGTGATATTGTCTGTACTTCTCAGATTTTAAAGGGGAGTGTTGTTGTTTTGGATGGTTTTACTGGTTTCACTCCAGTGCAGATCAGATTGTTAGGTGAACTTATGAGAGTTTGTGAAAAAATGATCGTGACTGTGTTGATGGATGAAAGAGAAGATCCTTACGTATATCAGCATCCATATCAGCTGTTTGCTCTTAGTAAGCAGATGGTTACAAGCCTGGTAAAAAGTGCCACAGAACATCATGTGGAAATTGAAGAAGATGTTAAGCTTTATGGAAAACCATGTAAGAGATTCGAGGAAAATGAGGTACTTGCTTTTCTGGAAACAGAAATATTTCGATATACAAAAAAACAGTATACAAAAGAACAGGAGGTAAAGGTAAAACTCTCAGACTATGTTGTTGATGATTTGGCTGATGCTGATAAGACTATAATTTTGCCAGACGAAAAAAAATATCAAAAACAAGAATTGATTCAAGGATGGGGTGAGAACTATTATGAAACTGTGACAGACTGGGATGTTTATAATGCCGCTTATGATAAGTACAATGAAAAGTTGCAAAGAGATGATTTACGAAGTTCACTTAGTACTACAGAAAGTATAATGAATAATACAAAGCTTTTTTACTATGATGGATCAAAGGAAAAGTTGGTTTCGGAGAATATAGTTGATGTAACTATGAGCACCCCTAAAAATGCATTAGTGTTGTACTCTAAACATAAAATATCAGATATAACTAAAAGTAATAAA
>RCNH01000949.1_pt1 | contig 10773 bp, 10 predicted proteins | sample 2041161 | NCBI WGS metagenome assembly RCNH01 (sample SAMN09708215, study PRJNA481090) | Feces metagenome, whole genome shotgun sequencing project. | biome: feces | host: Leptonychotes weddellii | place: Antarctica: Sion Island | collected 2010-03-01
GGTAGCTCTCAGCATCCTTCCTTCTTTCTTGGCCTTGGCCAGTTTCTTGTCTCCCGATGCAAAGATGACACCTTTTACCAAAAGTACGAGCTCAATTATAAAAGTAATCAGCGCCGCCAAAGCGCCCCACCATACAGCGGGCTCAAATTGATAGATGATATCCATGAAAGAAATCTCGTTATTCATGTTTTCCTCCTATACAGCTCATTACTGATTATAAAAGGACAGCATCTGCCATCCGACTCCTCTTGCTTCTTCAATTATATAGATCGACAGTTAAGGTATAAAATACCCCAAGCGCCATACCCTTTCATTATTTACTTTAGCAGCGCAGGGATTTTACGATGTCTGTTTCAACTGAGGGTACCTATAATTTTTACAACTGATTTTATTTGCATAGATAAAAAATTGTGATAAATTGACAGTATTATTTAATGATAATAACATATTTTTATTAACTTTTCAACAGATTGTACGAATAATTCAGCTAAAAACTATAGCTGATTGAATCGCACGGGCTGCCATTCAATTTATCATAATCCAGCAGCGGTCAATATATTATAAAAGTGATATTGTGGCATGTCTTGGTTTGCGAAAAATTCCCTTGATAGCTCCCTCCGATCCTAAAAAAATACTTGAAAAGGCGGCGAAAGAAAAAGGCTATACCGACATTATTTTCTTTGTGAAATGACATCACAGGCTCTGCCATGAAAGGCCCCGGCGTTTGGAAGATAGTCCGGGCAATTGAATCAGGCTGCATTATCGGTTCCTTTGTGTTGCCGGATCATAAGGACATCCTCATGGAAACGAGAAAGGGAGTAGCCGTCAGCTACTCCCCAGCAGAAATTGCAAATTGAATTTTAAGAATAAAAAAACAGAGTGTCCGTTACAGGATCTTCTCAGATCCTATAAGGACACTCTACATGGTCGGAGTAAGGAGACTCGAATCCTCATACATCCTGATCACAAACGTCCTCATAGAGTGTACACCAGGCACTTTGTATCCATATTGTGCGGTATTCACTCCAATGGAATTGTTTTTCAGCAAGCACAGTGGATCCAATAGTTCTTTCGTGCGTTCATCCTTTTCTTCCTGCAATCTTTTGACTTCTTTTCTTTTTATGGGGTTCGCGGTTTGGTGCAAACATAGCCTCGTACTCCTGCCGAATATCCGAAATATCATGGGTGAGCAGATATCGCAGTTTTTCTTTCGAATCTTGTATTTCAGGCAAAATGGCATTGTATTTTTCCAAAATGGATGTCTGAGAACAGGATAAGGGAACAGGAACTTGAAAAATTTGGGCCAGTGCTTTTTTCATTTCATCATACTGCTCACCTGCTAAATAAAGACAGGTCTTGCGAGTTTGAAACTGGATTCCATTTAAATAAAAAAATACAAGGTAACTTGCCTTTCTGTTGATTTCGCCGCTAGTTACAGTATCCCTAACTACAGTTCCCCTGAGCACAAGCTTTCGGGAAATCAGCAATCCCTCAACGAACATCCAGTTTTCACTGACCAAAACCGGCATATGTTTTTGGAGAGCCTTATCTTCAAATGGGAACAGCTCAAAAATTTCTCCCTGAAGCAGTTGTTCAATATCCTGTCTGGAAAGTGCTTTGTTTAAGACTGGTACACAGTGGCACGGTGTTGTGACATAGCGCCACGCTTTTCTGGCGGTCAATGCAGCCACGGCCAGAAGCAGTAAAATAATGCCCAGCAAGTCTGCTTCCGGTTCATGATGAAATGCAATCATCCCCATAATCGCTATTATCGGGAAAAAGAGCCATACAAATGCAGTCAAAACCCGTTTCAACGGGAAAAAGCAAACCCACTCCATCCGACGCAGTTGCCGTTGGCTGAATGCTTGGGCATCTTCTATATCTAAATTCTGAGATACAAGTCCCTTTGTGATAGCACTGCCAATCGCAGGTGGAATATTGGCAAAGGCAAACAGTCCACCAACAACTAGTGTCATATACACCAAAAAATCTGATTTTGGATAGCACAACACATTCACCCAAAACCCAAGAAAAAGCCAGAGCACCAGCATTCCATACCGCTTTTGCTGCGTTTTCAGCCGATACACCCCATAGCTGCACAAAACCAGCAGTGTTCCGGACAGCCAGCCATACAGAAACCAGCGCGGTGGTATGGAAAATACCCCCCACGGAGTGAGTATTGGGGATTCGCTCTGAAGAAATTCGATATTCCCGTTGATTCCGATAGAATCAAAAAATACCATGCAGGCTGCCGATATTGCCGCAAGAGTGGCAAGCAAAAGAATAAAACCTTGTTTCTTGTGTTCACATCGTTTTTTTTTCATTTATGCATTCCTTTCATGAATCTAGTAAAGTCGATTGTGATAAAGTACTCCTGTCCTGCCTAACTCACAATTTCGAAGCTGCATTTATAGAGTCCTGTATCTACTGCCAGCAACGGAATGTGAGAAGTGCTGTCTTTTCCTCGGCCATAGCCCTTTTCGGAAAGGCCGTTTTTTAAAATGACTGTTCCCAGATAAGTAGCTTCATTATACTGCATCTATACAGGTAAGTATAGAAATTTTTCCAAAGCGGAAATATTTTTTCGCTTTACAGATTTGTTGACTTTTCAAAACAACCACAGTAAAACCATTTCCATAAAATATAATTGCCAGATTCAAGAATGTATAAATGTACTTGTTCATTCTAAAATTCTCCAATATAATATAGTCACACATATGCCACAGATTCTCAATTGCTACTCTCTGTTATAATTTATTATCAGATAAAAGCAGAAGAGTTTAATTATGGCTTATTTCAAGGGTGTAAAAAGGAGCAAGATAAAATGATTTACGAACCCGAAAAACTAAAAAATAAAAAAGCAATGTATGAAAAAAGAGATAAATGGATTATTAGATTTGCATTTTTATTTTGGACTGTACTACTTCTAATTTGTGTGAATTTAGCATTACCCTATGCTAAATCAACAGTTCGTTTTTGGAGCGTTGTTGTTGGTGGTATTATTATTGTTACTCTACTATATTTCTTTATTGTATTTTTGGCTCTCATGCGGAGAGGACATCAATTTAGAACTATGAATAATACTATCGTAAGAGAATATCACGAAGATAAAGATGGTAAACGCTTTTTAGAAAGATTACTTGCAATAGACAAGGCACCTAAAGATATGAACGATGAAATGACATGGTATCTCAATATTGCAACTGCATTCAGCGTATCGGGTAGGAGAAAAGAATGTATTGATTTATATAAACAGCTAGAAGAAGTTGCAACAGGACAAGAGAAAGAGTACATTCAAAAAAGCATTAAATTTGTACAAGAACAGTTGGAAAAAAGTTGACATGAAAAACAAGACAGGGTACTATAAAGGTATTCCGATACAAGATTATGGAAAATGAAAGAAAGGAGGCATTCAGATGATGTACGTTTGTAATAATGGAATCCATTACAATAAAAAAAGTATCAATAATATTCTGAATACAGGGAATTTCTGGCTGCCTCACAACTCTTATATCTGATTTGGTATGGTAAGAGCTTTTCATAGTGAATATAAGTAAAAGGCATTCCTGGTTCAGGGATGCCTTTTTTGCTACAAGGTTATAAGGAGGGAAAAAGATGAAGAAAGTAAAAAAACAGATGAAAAAGATCTGGAGTATTACTCGATTCCTAAAAGGAAGTTTTTATTTTCTGTTACTGGCATTGGTAAGTGGTATGCTAAATACAGCATTTCATGCCTTGACACCGCAAATCATCCGTTATGCAGTAGATGCCCTTACCGGTCAGGGGAGTGGGGGACAACATATGCTGTTGTTTTCAGCCGCTGGAGTTATGGTAAGTGCTTCCTGTGCAGGAATTTTTACGTATTGTAGTAATATCTGCATGGCAAAAGGTTCCGAAGGATTTTTAAAGAATATACGAGATCAGTTGTATCGTCATATTCAGCATCTTCCGTATACCTGGCATGTAAATCATAAAACGGGAGACATTATCCAAAGGTGCACTAATGATGTAGAGATTATCCGGAATTTTGTCTGCAATCAAATGATGGAAGTAATTCGAATTGTATTTTTAATCGATCTGTATCTGGCTGTTATGTTTTCTATGAATGTAAAACTGTCTCTGATAGTAACTGCATTTATACCAATTATTATTGGATATTCGGCTTTTTTCTATTCTAAGATTTCCAGAAGATTTTTGCAGGCGGATGAAGCAGAAGGAGATCTTACTGCAAAAGTACAGGAAAATCTTACAGGTGTGCGTGTTGTAAGAGCTTTTGGAAGAGAAAACTATGAAATCGAGAAATTTGATGAGAAAAATAACAGGTTTGCACAAATGTGGATTAAGGTGGGACATTTGATGAGTGTGTATTGGGGAGCTGGTGATTTCCTCACAGGTCTTCAGATTATGACAGTATTATTGATGGGCACTGTTTTTACGGTAAGGGGAGAAATTACATTGGGGGAATTGGTGGCATTTACCTCCTATAATGCTTCTTTGACATGGCCTATTCGGAGTTTGGGACGTGTGCTTTCCAATATGAGCAAAGCAGGAGTTTCTATGGATCGAGTAATCTATATTTTGGATGCACAGGAAGAAACTACCCAGTCAGAGGGAAAAATAGTTCCTATGAATCAGGATATTCGATTTGAACATGTACATTTTTCTTATGGAAAAGATAAGTCAATTTTGCAGGACATTAATTTTACTATTCCAGCTGGAAGTACCTTTGGAATATTAGGAAGTACGGGAAGTGGAAAATCAACAATTGTTCATTTACTGGATCGTTTATATGATCTTTCAGATGAAGAAGGAAGAATCACCATAGGGGGTGTGGATATACAAAAAATTGACAGGGAATATCTGAGAAAGAACATCGGTATGGTATTACAGGAGCCATTTCTTTTTTCAAGAACGGTAGGAGAAAATATTTCTGTTACAAGAGAATATCCCACAAGAGAAGAAATTCAAGATGTTTCCAGGATTGCATGCATAGATGAAGCAATTGGTCAGTTTGCATCAGGCTATGAGACCATGGTTGGAGAAAGAGGTGTCACTTTATCAGGGGGACAGAAACAGCGTGTGGCGATTGCACGTATGTTGATGCAGAAAGCACCAATCATGGTATTTGACGATTCTTTATCTGCTGTGGATGCAGAAACAGATGTAAAAATACGAAAAGCCTTAAAAGAACGAATGGGGGACAGCACTGTACTTTTAATTTCTCACAGGATTACAACACTCATGGAGGCAGATTGTATTGTGGTGCTTGACAAAGGAAAAATAGTAGAGAGGGGAACACATGAAACATTATGTAAACAAAATGGAATTTATAAAAAAATTTATGATATTCAGATGAATTTTGACGATGATGTATTGGAAATGGGAGGTGAGTGTGTATGAGACAAGAGGAACAGGAATATACAAAAGATTTTGATGTAAAAATCTGGAAACGGATTGCTCCGTTTTTGAGCCCTTTTAAAACTCTTATTGGAATCATATTGCTCTTTAATCTGCTATGCTCTATGGTAGATATTATTCTTCCGCTTTTTCAAAAATATGCCATTGATCATTTTATAGCAGAAAAAAACCTTGATGGTATCTGGAAATTTGCAGGCGTTTATGTTCTGGTAATTGTAGCACAGTTTTTAAGTGTAATTATATTTACAAGGAGTAGTGCAACACTGGAAATGAAAGTGGGAAAAACTATGAAACGGGCATGTTTTGTGCATTTGCAGGAATTGTCCTTTTCCTATTATAATACAACCCCTGTGGGCTATATTCTGTCCAGAGTCATGAGTGATACCAGTCGTATTGCAGAGATGGTAGCATGGAATCTGGCAGATATGTCATGGGCTTTTCTTTATGTAGCAGGTGTATTTGCAGCTATGCTGGTATTAAACTGGAAACTGGCATTGATTATTATGACAATTGTTCCGGCACTGGCTATTCTTACATGGTATTTTCAGAATAAAATCCTGCACTGGAACAGGAAAGTAAGAAAAATAAGTTCTAAGATCACTAGTGGCTACAATGAAGGAATCATGGGAGCACAGACTTCCAAAACGCTGGTGATAGAAAAAAAGAATCTGAAGGAATTTCAGGAAGTCACCTCTGAAATGCGGACGGCAGCGATTCATGCTGCAAGATTAAGTGCTGTTTATGTGCCGCTGGTGTTGTTTTGCGGTTCTCTGGCTACAGCCATTGTGCTGGGAAAAGGCGGCCATATGGTACAGGAAAACCTTCTTAAGATAGGAACTCTTTCTGCGTTCACTTCTTATGCTGTAGGAATTTTTGAACCAATTCAGCAGTTGGCACGAAATTTAGCAGAGCTGATTTCTATTCAGGCAAATATTGAGAGAGTGAATACACTTTTGGATCAAAAACCTATGGTGGTGGACAGGCCAGAAGTAATTGAAAAATATGGGGATAGTTTTCATCCTAAAAAAGAAAACTGGGAACCTATACAAGGGGACATTGAATTTCAGGATGTATCTTTTCAATATCCAGATGGAAAAGAAGAAGTGTTAAGTCATTTTAACTTGAAGATTCCAGCTGGGACAGTTGTTGCAATTGTAGGAGAAACAGGAGCAGGAAAAAGTACGTTGGTAAATCTGGCTTGTCGTTTTTTTGAACCTACCAAAGGAAAGATTTTGATTGATGGAAAGGATTATCGGGAACGCAGTCAGTTATGGTTGCAAAGCAATATTGGGTATGTGCTTCAGCAGCCACATTTATTTTCTGGTACAATTATGGAAAATATTCGATATGGTCGTCTGGAGGCTACAGAAGAGGAAGTAAAGAAAGCGGCAAAGGCTGTTTCAGCAGATCTGGTGGCAGAAAAGATGGAAAATGGATATGAAACAGACGTAGGAGAAGGTGGAAACAGACTTTCCACAGGAGAGAAACAGCTGATTTCATTTGCACGGGCGATTCTTGCAGATCCCCAGATTTTTATATTGGATGAGGCCACATCTTCTATTGATACTCAGACGGAACAGCTCATTCAGAAAGCCACGGAAAAGATTCTGAAAGGACGTACTTCATTTATTATTGCACATCGTCTTTCTACTATTCGTCATGCAGATGTGATTTTGGTTGTTCGTGATGGAAAAATTATGGAACAGGGAAAACATAAAGAGCTTTTGCAGAAGAAGGGGTATTACTATCATCTTTGTAAACAGCAGTTTCAGGAAGAACGTACGGATTCAACGTTGGCATAAAATAGTGATAGAAAGAAAAAGTTCATTGGGATATGTTTTGGAAAATGGAAAATAAAGCAGAAAGCGCATAGGAGGGAAACGTGATTAATCGGGAAGATATATTGGAACTGACCAGAAGGATGACACCTGCAAGAACCTGTTTTGACCGGATTGCAGGGGCTTACATGAATCCTATGGGAGAAATTGAAGATACTTTTAATATTCATTTTGGAAAACTTTCGGATGGTGAAAAAGGGAAAAATTTAAAATTTGCAAAAGGAATCCTTCATGGAAAAACAAATGAACAGTTGAAAGAATATATATTTTCAAAAAGTGTCCGAGGAAAAGACAGTATGTGGATGCTTCTTCAGGTGATGCTGGAGTGTGGATTGAAGAACGATGCAGTTATGGAAGTTTTTTATGAACAGATAGCAGATGGATATCCAGCAGATCATGAGGTTGCCATCTACGTTTTTCATGGAGTTTATGATGTACCAGTAAAAGGAGCAGATAAAAGCAGTTTGTGGGAATCCGAAGAAATTTACGATTTTATGATTTGTATGGTAAGTCCTTTATGTGGGGAATATGAGCCGGATACGCCAGTTTTGGGATTTTTGTATCCAGCATTTTCAGATAGAAGTGGGGACAGAAATAAGATAGATATATTCCAAAAGTATCCGGAAAAACCAGAAGAAGGATTGTTATATAAATTTTTCGGAGAACATGTGATGTCTTGCTAATTTTAAAAACCTCCGATATAATGAAGGTAATTCAAAAGAAAGAGTGAAAGATGTATGAAAGAAAAAAGAGTAATAGATTCCCAGACAGAACAGACCTATCTGATGCGTCCTCAATATTTAAATGGCTATGGTAACTTGTTTGGAGGCCAATTGATGAGCTGGATTGATGAGATAGCCAGTATTGTGGCTATGCGACACAGTGAGGCAGACATCACAACAGCAGCTATCGATAACCTGAATTTTAAGAGAGGAGCAACGGTAGATGATGTAATTGTCCTACGGGGAAAAATCACCTATGTGGGAAGAACGTCCATGGAAGTTCGTGTAGATACTTATGTGGAAAGTAGAAAAGGAATCCGTAAATGCATTAACAGAGCATACGTTGTGATGGTAGCTGTAGATGAGAATCATCATCCAATTCCAGTTCCAGGATTGATTCTGGAAAGCGAATCTGACAAAGCAGAATGGGAAGGCGGAGAAAAACGGTACAAACTTCGAAAAGAACGAAGAAAAGAAGGATATTAAAAAAAGAAGCCACTGGTGAGAAGTAGGGATTCACTCCAAAATTTATTTTTGGAGCATCCCAACCAGAAGCTTCTTTTTATTTTATAAGGGTATGATCAAAAAGATCCAGATAGCGTTGAATTTTCGTTAATAAAGAGTTCAGACTGAAATATCCACTTTCCTGTAGTGCTTTTTTACCTTCTACATACACCAGGATAGAGGGAACAGTGAAAATCCCCTGGCTGGCTGCCAGTTCGGGAAATTTTTCAATAGGAACATAAATACCATAAACCTGTGGATGGTCAGAAAGCCATTGGTCCAATTTTTGATGCAAAGAAATGCAAGGAAGACAGTTTTGTGAACCAAACTGGACAATGTAAATAGATTTTTCTGAAGAGGAAGGAGAAAACGTATCTCCTGGTTTTAAAATTTTCATAACATTCTCCTGATAACATGTGATTTTTAATGGGACGCGTCTTTTTTGGAAGAAGCCTGTGCATTATTGAAAACAAAGTTTGCTATTGCCGTAATAAAAATAATTCCATAGCCCAGCCAGCTGAATGTATCTGGTACCTGGTGAAAGATAAAAAATCCAAGTAAAGCAGAAAAAATAATCTGAGAGTAATCAAACACTGAAATTTCCCGGGCAGGTGCGTAACAGTAGGCAGAAGTAATAGCAAATTGTGCGATAGCTGCGGAAAGGCCTGCCAGGAAAAGGAAGAGCAGTTGTTTCAAGCTCATAGGTGTAAAATTCCACAGCATCATAGGTGCCAAAACAATACAGGAAAAAGCAGAAAAGAAAAATACAATAAATGGTCCGGGAATACCACGCTTTCCTAAAAAACGGACCATGGTATAAGCAGTTCCAGCGGCACAGCCACCTAAAAGTCCAATGAGTGCAGGAGCAGCAACAACACCGGCTCCTGGTTTAATGACTAGCAGAGCACCACAAAAAGCAAAAAAGATAGCACCTAACTGGAAGGGTTTCAATTTTTCCTTTAAGATTAACGTACCCATTAATACAGCAAAAAATGGGGAAAGTTTATTTAAAATACTGGCATCTGCCAGAAGCAGATGATCTACTGCATAAAAGTTACAAAGTACACCGATGGTTCCGAAGGCAGAACGCAGGAGTAATCCTGTAACACTGACTTTATCCGGATGAATGGATAAATGAGAGCGAAACAGAATGATCGTTGCAAAAAGAAGAGCTACCAGGTTGCGGAAGAAACTTTTCTGAAAAACAGGAAGTTCGCCGGAAAGACGAACAAATAGATTCATTAATGCAAAGAAAAATGCGGATAGGATAATACATAAAATCCCCTTATATTTTTGTTTCATATCATGCAATCCTCCTTATTTTATATCATAATGCAACTATATACTATAGCACTGATTTTATAGAGCTACCATATATAAATTTGAAAAAACGGAAATGAGAGGGAGACCAACTTTGAAAGTGGATTCTTATGGAAAAACATGGTTGATTCGTATTCTTATTTTTTATGGGAATAATAATAAATTTTTGCTATAATAGAATAAGAACAGAAGAAAACTTCCATTTGTAGATGGTTGCGTCTTTTCGTTGGATGAAAACTATAGGCAAAAGAAAGATAAAGGAATATAGGAAAGCAGGGGAAAAATGAAAAAATTATTGATTGTTGTGGACATGCAGAATGATTTTGTGACAGGAGTATTAGGTTCCAAAGATGCAAAAAGAATTGTTCCTAATGTGGTAAAAAAAGTACAGGAAGCAAAAAAACAGGGCGTTGATATTATTTTTACTCAGGATACCCATAAAGAAAATTATATGGAAACCCAGGAAGGGAAAAAACTTCCAGTTCCTCACTGTATGAAAGGGACAAAAGGATGGGAAATCATCCCAGAGTTAGCAGAGATAGCAAAAGAATGTCTGTGTTTGGAAAAACCAGCTTTTGGCTGTGCAACTATGGTACATAAAACAGTGAGAAAAAAGTATGAACAAATTGAACTGGTAGGGGTATGTACAGATATCTGCGTGATTTCGAATGCCATCATTATGAAAACCGCTTTACCAGAGGCGGAGATCTGTGTAGATGCTTCCTGTTGTGCAGGTGTTACACCAGAAAGTCACGAAAATGCATTACAAGCTATGAAAATGTGTCAGATTACTATACTGGAATAAGAACAGAAACAGAATTTGTAGGAACAGAAATTATGAAAAATTGCACAGTATAAAACAAGAAGTACGATAGTTTTAACTATGGTACTTTTTGTATGTATTTTAAAATAGTAAATATAGGAAGGATTTGTACTTATTAATTACAGTGTATCATAAAATGTATGAAAAG
>RCNH01000950.1_pt1 | contig 10766 bp, 10 predicted proteins | sample 2041161 | NCBI WGS metagenome assembly RCNH01 (sample SAMN09708215, study PRJNA481090) | Feces metagenome, whole genome shotgun sequencing project. | biome: feces | host: Leptonychotes weddellii | place: Antarctica: Sion Island | collected 2010-03-01
GCAGTGCTTGGAAAAAATGAAATTAATATACGTATGATTGCACAAGGTAGTGATGAAATAAATATTATTGTTGGAGTCGAAATTCTTGTTTTAGTTTTGTTATTTTCAATCGTTTTTTCAATCATAAAATGAGAATCTGCCATAGCCGCAATCTGAGAAAGATGTGTAATGCAGATAATCTGCCTGTTTTTTGCAATTTTTTTCATTTTTTCTGCTACCTTACCTGCTGTGATCCCACTAATTCCAGAATCTATTTCATCAAAGATCAAAGTAGGTGTATCTTCCTTGTCTGCAAGTACAGACTTGATTGCAAGCATGATACGGGATAATTCACCACCTGATGCAATTTCCGCCAATGGTCGTGGATTTTCTCCGGGATTTGTAGAAATATAAAATTCTCCATTATCAATACCGTTTAAAGTATAGCAATCCATAGTTTTCAGGCGCACTTCAAAAACAACATCAAGGAAATTAAGATCAATCAGTGCCCGCGTGATCTCTTTTTCAAAAGAAACAGCGGCCTCTTTTCTTAATTCACTCAATTTTTCTGAGCATTCTTTTAATTTCATTTCACATTCACATACTTTTTGTTCCAGCATATGTATATGATTTTCGTAATCTGATAGCTCTGATAGTCTTTCCTTACGCAGCTTTAAATATTCTTGTATTTCAGAAATACTATTTCCATATTTTGCTTTTAAATGATTGATCGTATTCAGACGATTTTCTGTTTCATAAAACTCTTCTTCCGAAAATTCGAAGGCTTTTACATAATCTAGAAGTTCTCGGTTAAAATCATTTAAAAGGCTGTCTATTTCTATCAGCTGCTGAATCAGACCGTCTCCTTCTTTATCACAACCTGAAATTCCTTGTATGCTGTGAATTGCACGGCTTAGTAATTCCGCCGCGTTTCTTCCCTGCTCTTCACTTGTATACTGATAGGTTTCAGCAATACTCTCCGAAAACTGCTTTCCCTTTAGCATTCGTTGATATACATTTTCCAGTTCTACATCTTCATTTGGTAGAAGTGATGCATCTTCAATTTCTTGAATTTCAAATTCAGCGAGAGAAATTTCTCTTAGACGACTTTGCTCATCAAGTCCTGAATCTTCTACTTGTTTTTTATAATATTGATATTCCCTATATAAATCTGCAACAACTTCTTTAATTTCTTTTACTTTTTCATCTGCAAAATCATCCAAAAGTGCAAGATGATTCTTTTTCTTAAGAAGTGTCTGATGCTCGTGCTGACCATGAATATCAATCAATATTCCTGCCACTTCTTTTAGTGTTTTCATACTAACTGTTTCACCATTGATCCTGCTAACACTTCTTCCAGCCATGAGTTTTCTACTTAGCACAGCCATATGATTTTCTAAATAAATATCAAGTTCATTCAGTTTCAATTCAAGTTCTGGTTCCTCTACATAAAAAGCCAGTTCCACAAGACCAAATGAATCTTTCTCTCTTAAAAGATCTGCATTATATCTAGCTCCAAGAGCAAGATTAACAGAACCAAGAATAATTGATTTTCCTGCTCCTGTCTCACCTGTCAATATATTAAGTCCATTTTTAAATTCAACTTCTATTTCATCAATCAGAGCTAAATTTTTAACATGAAGATACTGTAACATATTTTAAATTCCTCTTGATACTATCGTATGGATTTTTTCCATAACAAGAATTGTATCGTCCACACTGCGTATTGCACACATGATTGTATCATCTCCCGCAATACAACCTACAACCTCACTCCAGTCCATGGCATCAATTGCCGCTGCAACTGCCATAGCCATTCCGGCAACAGTCTTAATCACAAGAATATTCTGTGCCATATCCATAGAAACATACCCATCTTTAAGAACACGGATATATTTCTCATTCATCTTGTCGTTAAGTTTCTCTGGCTGATGAACCACATATCTTTGTTTTTTTCCATCAACAGAAACTTTAGTCAATTTTAAATCTCTGATATCTCTGGAAACTGTCGCCTGTGTTACTTTAAATCCTGCTTTGTTAAGACGATCCGCCAGTTCTTCCTGTGTTTCAATACTATTTTGTGTGATCAATTCAATGATTTTTGCATGACGACTGACTTTCATAACCTAGTTTCCTTTCAATTTAGTTCGCATTGTATTCATAAAACTTTCTTTACCAATCCTTATAAGATTAATCGTATCTTTAGATTTTTTTACTGTTACTTTATCCCTTGAAGTAACCGGTACCCTGATTGCACCATCAAAAGTAGTAGAAGCTTGTTCTGGTTTTCCATATCGTCCATCTCCTATCACTACTTCAATCGTGTCATCTGCTGATAATACAACACTGCTTTTATATAAAGCATGTGGACAGATTGGTGTAATAACAAACAATTTTGCAGTTGGATCTACAATTGGTCCTCCTGCTGATAAATTGTATCCCGTTGTACCTGTGGGAGAAGAAATAATTACCCCATCTGCAATATATGAATTCAACAATCCTCCATTAACATAGACATCAAATTGAATAACTCGTAATTCTCCTTCTCTTGTTATTACGATATCATTCAAAGCCATTTCTTTAAATTTCCCGTTGATCGTCCCTTCAAGTACCATTCGTTCTTCTATCTTCGGTTCTTCGTGAAATAACATATCTAATGCAGACCGAAAATCACTAATTTCGACTTCTGTGAGATACCCCAAAGTTCCAAGATTAATCCCTAAAAGTGGAATTTCATATCCATTCAGTTCTCTGGCTGCACGGATCAACGTTCCATCTCCTCCAAGTACAAGTCCACATTCCATCCCTTTTGGGATTGTTTCTGGAATTATGTGTCCCTGCTCATCTTTCTGTGAAAGAACACATTTTTTCCCATTATCTTCTATATATTTTTTTATCTCATTTGTAATCTTAAGATCCGCATCTTTCAGGCGATTTGTAATGATATAAAAATTATCCATTTTGCACCCCTATTTCGCCAGTGTATCAAAAGCCCGATCTACGACGGTTTCTAAATCAATAGCTATGACCGGAGCTTCAGTTAGGCATTTCTTTAAATGAATCAAGTATTCAATATTACCTTCTGGTCCTTTAATTGGGGAAAAATCAATATTCTTGATTTCAAATCCGATGGAATTTGCATACTCAGCAACTTTCTGTATAACTTCGTGATGTGTACTTCTTTCTCTTACTACACCTTTTTTTCCTACTTTTTCTCTTCCTGCTTCAAACTGTGGTTTAATCAGTGCAACAATTTCTCCATCATCTGTAAGATAATTTCGGATTGGTTCTAACACCTTTGTAAGAGATATAAACGAAACATCTATTGAAGAGAAATCGATTGGTTCGCCAATATCCTCCGGAGTAACATAACGAATATTTGTCTTTTCCATACAGACAACACGTTCATCCTGTCTAAGCTTCCAATCCAGCTGTCCTCTTCCAACATCAATAGCAAACACTTTCACAGCCCCATTTTGAAGCATACAATCCGTAAATCCTCCTGTAGAAGATCCCACGTCTGTACAGACTTTTCCGTCAACTGTTACATCAAAATTCTGCATAGCCTTTTCGAGTTTCAATCCACCTCGACTTACATATTTTAAAGTATGTCCTTTGATTTCTATTTTAACATCATCTGAAAATGTAGTACCTGCTTTATCTTCTCTTTCATTTTCAACAAATACATTTCCAGACATAATGATTGCTTTCGCTTTTTCTCTTGATTCTGCAAGATTTCTTTTCACAAGCAGAACATCTAATCGCTCTTTCATCACTTTTCCATCCTTATCGTTTCAAACTTTTCAATTACTTTTTCTGCAATTGATCCAGCATCAAGCCCTGCATCACGTCTTAAAACTTCAACATCTCCATGCTCTACGTAATTATCGTGAATCCCCATATTTAAAACACTTACATGTTCTGTATTCTGTGATACGTACGTAAGAACCTGACTACCAAATCCACCTATCAAAATATTTTCTTCTATCGTCACAAAAAGAGTATGCTCTTTCGCAAGTTCATCAAGCATATTCTCATCAATTGGTTTTATGAACCTTGCATTGACAAGACTACAGCCATATCCTTTTTCTTTTACCAACAAACGTACTTGTTCTGCTGTCTGAGCCATATGTCCTACAAAAATAATAGCAATGTCTTTCTCTCGATAAATAAATTCACTTTTTCCATATTCAATCGGAGCTCTAAATTCTTGCAGTCCTTCATAAGCATTTCCTCTAGGATAGCGAACAGCAATCGGATACTGAAAATCTATGGAATACCTGAGCATATCTGCTAATTCCCAACGATTTTTCGGAGAAATCACTGTCATGTTTGGTATTGATGATAAAAAGGAGAGATCAAAAACTCCCTGGTGTGTCTCACCATCACTGCCTACAAGCCCAGCTCTGTCTACTGCCAGTACAACTGGAAGATTCTGAAGACATATGTCATGTATTGCCTGATCATACGCTCTCTGTAAAAATGAGGAATATAATGCGACGACTGGCTTCATTCCACCAGCTGCCAATCCTGCAGCAAAAGTCAGTGCATGCTCCTCTGCAATTCCTACATCAAAAAAACGATCTGGAAAATATTTCTGGAATCTATCCAGTCCTGTTCCTCCTGCCATTGCCGCAGTAATTGCAGTCACTTTTTCATCATTTTTTGCAATATCACATAAAACTTTCGAAAAAACATCCGTATAGCTATCTTTTATGTTTTTGTTTTTCGGCTCTCCTGTTTCGATCAAAAACGGAGCAGTTCCATGAAAACGAGCAGGGTTTTCTTCTGCCGGCTTATAACCTTTTCCCTTCTTTGTAAGAACATGTACAAGGACTGCATGATCAACTTTTTTTGCTTCTGCAAATACTTTTTTAAGTTTGTTCACATCATGCCCATCAACTGGTCCTAAATAGGTAATTCCCATATCCTCAAAAAACATACCTGGAACAACCAGTTGTTTTATACCACTTTTTGTTTTTCTCATACGTTGTACAATTTTCTCACCCTGTACAGGAATTTTCAGCAAAGTGTCTTCAACACCCTTTTTTAATTCTTTGTATGCATTTGCCGTCCTGATGCGATCTAAATAATTGGACATTCCACCTACATTTTCAGAAATCGACATATTATTATCATTTAATACAATGATAAAATTGCTTTTTAATCTAGATGCATTATTTAAAGCTTCATATGCCATACCTCCAGTCATAGATCCATCACCTATAATAGACACTACATAATGATCTTCTCCTTTGATCTGTCTTGCAGCTACATAACCAAGACCTGCTGAAATAGATGTGGAACTATGTCCTGTATCAAACGCATCACAGGCACTTTCTTTTCGCTTTGGAAAGCCACTCATTCCACCATATTTTCTAAGATCATCAAATCCAGATTTTCTACCGGTAAGAAGTTTATGCGTATATGCCTGATGTCCCACATCCCAGATCAATTTATCTTTTGGAAGATCGAATACCAAATGCAATGCCATCGTAAGTTCTACAACACCAAGATTCGATGCAAGATGACCCCCTGTATTGCTTATTTTCTCAATCAGAAATTCTCTTATCTCTTCTGATAAAAGTTCCAGTTCTTCTGGTTCCAAATTTTTGATATCATTTTCTTTTTTTATTTTTTCTAATATCATAGGAACCTCCTTTATATTTTACTTGTCTCTGTTAATCAGTGACAAAAGTAATTTTGTGAGATAATCATCAGATGGATGAAGTTCCGCTACCATAGAAACAGCCTCTTTTGAAAGCGCCTCTACCAGTGCTTTCGCTTCTTCTAACCCTTTCCATGTGACATACGTTGTCTTCTCATTCTTTTCATCACTGTGAATTGGTTTTCCCAGTACTTCTTCTGTACTTTCCACATCCAATACATCATCCTGAATTTGGAATGAAAGTCCAATTTTTTCAGCAACAGCTTCTATTTTATCAATCTCTTCCTGATTTGCTCCAGCTAGAACAGCCCCTATCATCATGGAAGATTCTATAAGAGCAGCTGTTTTTAGCTTATAGATAAAATCCAGTTTTTCACCTGAAATCAGCTTTCCTGCTGCTTTTACATCTACAACCTGTCCACCGATCATTCCGTAAATTCCAGCTTTGCGTGAAAGAATCTGGAGTGCTTTTCCTATAACAAGACTCTTTTCAGGCGCCATATCAAACGCAGATGCTGCTGTCTCAAAGGCATAATTTAACAAAGCATCTCCGGTAAGGATTGCCATATCCTCTCCATATACGATATGTGTCGTCTTTCTCCCTCTTCGATAATCATCATTGTCCATAGCCGGTAGATCATCGTGCACAAGAGAATACGTATGAATCATTTCAATAGCAGCCATAAAAGGCTCAATGATTTTTTCGTTTCCTCCAAACAGATGATATACTTCCTGCATAAGCATAGGCCTTAATCTTTTGCCTCCGGCCATAAGATTATATTCCATTGCTTCCATGATCACTGACTGATATCCTTCTTTCACAGGGCAAAACTCTTTTAGGATTTTTTCAATATCTTCTACCTTTTTCTGGTATTCCTGATTAAAACTCATGATATTCCCCTTTCTCATCCAACAAACGCACTTTCTTCTCAACAGTATCAATCGATTTATTGCACTGTTTTAATAACTCCATTCCTTGCTGATATAGATTAAAAGATTCTTCCAGAGTAATATCATCTTTTTCAAGTTTACTTACAACCTGATCTAAAATTTCAAACAGCTCCTCTAAGGACTGCGTCTTCTTTTCACTCACTGGATGTCACCTCCTCAATTTCCGTAACTGTGGCATTTACAATACCATCTGCCATATATATGCGAAGTATATCTTCTGGCCTTATCTGTTGAACAGATTTTATATTCTTGTGAGAAAGATCTTCTACATAAGAATATCCACTGTTTAACTTCATAAGAGGTGATAATCCCTTCATTTTTTCTATATAAATCGCAAGCTTATGTTTTCTGTCCTGCAGGCAACGTTCAAAATCGATGTGTATTCTTTGATCAAACTCTGCAAGACACTGTCGTTTCTCATTGAGCTTTTGTTTTGGATGAGTCATCTTTAATTTTAATTCCATCTGACCGATCGATTGTCTGGACATTCGAATTTTTTGTAGCATAAAATGATGCATACGTCTTTCATATTCTTTCATGCATTCTGATGCAGCTAAATACTCATAAACTGCAAGTTCTGCCGCCGCTGATGGCGTTGGTGCACGCAAATCTGCCACATAATCTGCAATTGTGAAATCAGTCTCATGTCCTACTGCGGAAATAATAGGAATCGTGCAATCAAAAATTGCTCGTGCCACAATCTCTTCATTAAATGCCCATAAATCCTCAATAGAACCTCCACCTCGGCCAAGAATGATCACATCAACTTCTGTATGTTCCAGAGTTTTGATTCCTTGCACAATACTCTTTGCTGCTCCTTCGCCTTGTACAAGTGCCGGATATAAGATAAGTTGAACATATGGGTTTCTTCGTGTGGAAATATTGATGATGTCTCGCACAGCCGCACCTGTAGGTGCCGTTATAATACCAACTTTTTTCACATACTTGGGAATTGGTCTTTTATACTCTGGCGCAAAAAAGCCCATTTCTTCCAATTCATTTTTCAATTTCTCGAACTTTTCATAAAGGAGTCCAGCACCATCTAGTATGATCTCTTTTGCATAAAGCTGATATTTTCCATCCCTTTCGTATACACTGACATTGCCGAGCACAATAACTTGTTGTCCTTCTTGCATACGAAAAGAAAGCCCTGACCTTGAGCCTGCAAACATAACGCAGGCTATTGTGCCGGACTGATCTTTTAAAGAAAAGTATATATGCCCTGATGTATGATATTTACAATTTGAGACTTCACCCTTTACATAAATTCTATTTAGCATGAAATCTTGTGTAAACATGTTCTTAATATAGGCATTGACCTGCTTTACTGTATATACGTTTTGCATTGCATCCTCCTTAGAATCGGTAACAACTGCATTGTATCATAATGCTCAGTCTGCCCTTTTTATTTATTCAGCAATCCTCGCAAGAACTCCATTTACAAAAGATGGTCCTTCCTCTCCACTAAATCTCTTCGCAAGCTCAACAGCCTCATTGATCGCTACTTTTACAGGAACCTCATCGTCCCATTTCATCTCATATACAGCGAGCCTTAAAAGTGTAAGGTCCACTTTATTCATCCTTGATGTTTTCCATCCTGTAACGTGACTGTTGATCAGTTCATCAATTTCTTCAACCTTGTCACATACCGCATAAAACTTATTCTGTATATATTCTTTATCACTATCTGAAGCACTTGTTATACACTCAAGGTATAATTCCAAATGCTCTGGCATTTCCTTCATTTCATTAAATTCTATCTGGAACAGCAGTTTAAATATATGTTCCCGAAGTTCTCTTCTAACCATAGTAGCTCCTTTCTCGTCATGTTTCTATTTATTATACTACATTTTGCATGTTCTTGGCAATGCGTATACTACAAAAAGACGGTCATAAATCTGACCGTCTTTTTTAAAGGGATTAATATACTAATAAATTATTTTGCTAACTTTTTAAATTCGTCAGCAACAAATTGAACTTTTGTTCCAATGATAACCTGAACTGCTGTCTTGCTTGGACGAATAACGCCAGCAACACCTGCAGATTTGATTTTTTTCTCATCTACTTTTGTATAATCTTTGATTTCAAGACGAAGTCTTGTAATACAGTTATCGATGCTTGCAACGTTCTCTTTTCCACCAACGCCTTCAAGAACGATTCTTGCTACTTCTGTAAAATCATTATTAGCAAGCTGTACTTTTGTTTCATCTTCATCATCATCTTCACGACCTGGTGTTTTCAGATTGAATTTAACAATCGCAAAACGGAATACCAGATAGAATACAATGAATGCAGCAATTCCAAGAGGAACGATCATCCATGTTTTTGCAGCTGCTGGAAGTGAAGCTGAGAATAATAAGTCAGTTGCACCAGCTGAGAAACTGAATCCTGCACGGAATCCTAATAAAGTAGTGATTACTGTAAAGATACCGTATAATAAAGCGTATACAACGTAAAGACCAGGAGCTAAGAACATAAATCCAAATTCGAAAGGTTCTGTAACACCACAAACGAAAGCACAAACAGCTGCAGATGCAACTAAACCGATAGCAACTTTCCTTTTGTTGTCTTTTGCTGTCTGGATCATAGCTAAAGCCGCACCTGGGATACCAAACATCATACATGGGAAGAATCCTGACATGTACATTCCAAGATCCCAAGTTACGTCTGCAGATGTTTCTCCAGCCCAGAAGTGTGTAAGATCACCAAGACCAATTGTATCAAACCAGAATACGTTGTTTAATGCGTGGTGTAAACCTGTTGGGATCAACAGACGGTTTAAGAATGCATAGATACCTGAACCAACTGCTCCCATTCCTACGATTGCATTACCAAGAGCGATAAGTGCTCCAAATACTACTGGCCATACAAAGAGTAAGATTGCAGATACAAGAATTGAAATAACACCAGCTACGATTGCTACGCAACGTTTACCACTGAAGAATGATAACCAATCTGGTAATTTTGTGCTCTTGAATTTATTGTAACAAGTAGCACCAATGATACCAGCAAGGATACCGATAAATGGGTTTGCAATTTTACCAAAAGCAATCATTGCATTCTCATTTTCAGCAATTGATGGCATAAGAACTGTTACTGTTCCCTGTGCAAGAAGTGTTGTAATCATCAGCCAAGATGCTAAAGCTGCAAGACCAGCTGTACCATCATTGTCGTCAGCCATACCAACACCAACACCAATAACAAACAGAAGCGCCATATTGTCAATCAAAGCAGCTCCTGCTTTAACAAGGAAAAATCCGATTAACGGAAGTACTCCAGTAATGTCACCACCCTGCATAGTCGCTGGGCAGAAAAGATAACCAATACCCATAAGGATACCACAAATAGGTAAAACGGCTACTGGAAGCATCAAAGCTTTACCAAGCTTTTGAAGATATTTCATCATAACTTTACCCTCCTTAGTTAAATAATCCCTTTATATTTTAAACCGGAACTCCGGATAAAATATCAAATTTATTTTTTGATTTTAAGTACATCATCACCTGCTACAACATCTTTTCCGGCAAGTGATTCAACAGATGTGTAGTCATCTGTATTGCAAATGACAACAGGTGTGATCACATCATATCCTGCCGCTTTCACTGCATCTAAATCTACTGTTATAAGAAGATCACCTTTCTTTACTGTATCACCTGTTGCTTTATGTGCTGTGAAATGTTCACCTTTTAATGCAACTGTGTCTAATCCAATGTGTACAAGTACTTCCACACCATCTGAAGTTGTCATACTAACTGCATGACATGTATCAAAAAGGAGATCAATGGTACCATCTGCCGGTGCACACACTTTTCCGTCAGTTGGAATCACAGCAACACCTTTTCCAAGGATTTCTCCTCCGAATGTTGGATCGCTTACTTCACTAATTGGAACTACTTTACCATTTACAGGTGCTCCAATCATAATAGCATCATCCACTTTTTTCTTAAAAAAATTAAACATTTTATATGTACTCCTTTCTCATAGTCACATAAAAAAAACCAAATTTTACAATACCTGCCTGAGATTTGTAAAACTTGGTTTTGCCTACTGAGCAATAACAATTCCCGACACTCTAAATATGTCTTAAATTATTCTAATAATACTATTTATAGTGTTATCATATTTACTATTTTTGTTATTCTTAATTTCTGTTTCAAAATCAACGATT
>RCNH01000952.1_pt1 | contig 10743 bp, 7 predicted proteins | sample 2041161 | NCBI WGS metagenome assembly RCNH01 (sample SAMN09708215, study PRJNA481090) | Feces metagenome, whole genome shotgun sequencing project. | biome: feces | host: Leptonychotes weddellii | place: Antarctica: Sion Island | collected 2010-03-01
CAAATTCATCAAATTTTTGCTTATGTGCTAAAAATTTAAAATCTACTAATTATGCTTAAATCATTCAAGTCCAAGCTTGGAGCACTCCTCACGGTTTTGTGTATGATGACTTTTGCCGTTGAGTCTGCTTTCGCACAGCAGACCGCTGTCAAAGGTATCGTCGAGGATGCTATGGGTCCGGTCATCGGAGCTACAGTAATCACTACCAGCGGTGCGGGTACAACCACCAACGTTGATGGTACATTCGAACTGACTAAAATCGAAAACGGTGAGGTCATCACCATTTCGTTTGTGGGTTACAAAACCCAGGAAATCGCTTACACCGGTCAGACTTTTCTGCAGGTGAAGCTCGAAGAGGAAAATGCTACTCTCGATGCCGTGGTCGTTACGGCGTTGGGTATCAAGCGTTCCGAAAAAGCCCTTTCTTACAGCGTCCAGCAGGTCAAGGCCGACGAGCTGACCACCGTCAAGGACGCCAACTTCATGAACTCGCTGGTTGGTAAGGTCGCAGGTGTGACCATCAACAGCGGTTCGGGTGGTCCCGGTGCCACAACACGTGTCGTGATGCGTGGTGAGAAGTCCATCGAGAAGGGTAACAACGCCCTCTACGTGATTGACGGTATCCCCATGTACAACCACAGTATCTCCGGCGGTAGCGGTGCCTACGGTACTCCCAGCGGTTCGGAGAGCTCGGCGGATATCAACCCCGAGGACATCGAGTCCATCAATATGCTGACCGGTCCTTCGGCTGCCGCCCTCTACGGTTCCGACGCTGCCAACGGTGTGGTTATCATCAACACCAAGCGCGGTGCCAAGGACCATACCAGCGTGACGGTAAGCAACAGCACCACCTTCTCGAAGGTGTATATGTTGCCCGAGATGCAGAACACCTACGCTTCGTCGAGCGGTTACATGAACTGGGGCGAGAAGCGCAACGACATCACCTACGACCCCGAGAAGTTCTTCCAGACCGGTACCAACATCATCAACTCGGTATCGCTCTCGACAGGTAATCAGAAGAACCAGACCTATATCTCGGCTTCGACCACCAACGCAACGGGTATCATCACCGACAACTCCTACGACCGTTACAACTTCACGGCACGCAACACCACTTCGTTTGCCAAGGACAAGCTCGTCCTCGACATGGGTGCCAACTTCGTGATTCAGAAGGACCGCAACATGGTGTCGCAGGGTAAGTACTACAACCCCCTGCCTGCCGTTTACCTCTTCCCTCGTGGTGAGGATTTCAACGAGGTGCGTCTTTTCGAGCGTTGGGACCCCGTGCGCGGTTATATGACCCAGTACTGGCCCTACGGCGAGGGTAACCACTCGATGCAGAACCCCTACTGGTTGCAGAAGCGCAACAAGCGCGAGACCGACAAGCGTCGTTATATGCTCAACGCCTCGCTCAAGTGGAACATCACCGACTGGATGAACATCACCGGCCGTGTGCGTGTCGATAACTCGGAGTACCGTCTCAAGAAGAAGTACTACGCTTCGACACTGACCACCTTCGCCGGTATGAACGGTGGTTACGAGGACGTGACACAGCACGACCGCAACTTCTACAGTGACGTGATGTTGAACATCGACAAGCAGTTCGGTGACGACTGGACACTGACCGCCAACATCGGTGCTTCGATTAACGACCAGCGTTTCGAGGAGGCCGGTGGTGCCGGTGACCTCTTGCTCGTCAATCAGTTCTCGATGAAGAACGTGAACTATGCCGAGAAGTACAAGCCTATCCAGAACGGTTGGCACGACCAGAATCAGGCCATCTTCGCATCGGTCGAGGTGGGTTGGAAGTCGATGCTCTATCTGACCGTTACGGGTCGTAACGACTGGGCTTCGCAGCTGGCATTCACCAAGCACAACTCGTTCTTCTATCCTTCGGTAGGTCTCTCGGCCGTGGTTTCCAACATGGTCAAGATGCCCGAGTGGTTCACCTTCCTCAAAGTGCGCGGTTCTTACTCGCAGGTGGCTTCGGCATTCAGCCGTTTCATCTCGAACCCCTCGTATAAGTTCGACGAGCAGACCCACAACTGGCAGAAGCCTACCACCTTCCCCGCTTCGAACCTCAAGCCCGAGGACACCAAGTCGTGGGAGATTGGTATCAATGCCCGTTTCTTCAACCACTTGACTTTGGACGTGACTTACTACCGTTCGAATACCTACCACCAGACCATCTACGCACCCATGCCTTCGTCGTCGGGTTACAAGGATATGATTGTCCAGACCGGTGACGTGCAGAACCAGGGTATGGAGTTGGCACTGGGTTACAACAACAAGTGGGGCGACTTCACTTGGAACAGCTCGTTCACTCTGACCCTCAACCGCAACCGTATCAACGAGTTGGCCGACAACGTATATATCGAGGCTACGGGTGAGACCTTCTCGACCGACGAAATCAAGAAGGACTGGCTGGGTGCTTCGAACGTGGCACCTCAGGTGATTCTGCGTCCCGGCGGTTCGATGAGCGACATCTACGTGAACCACGAGCTGAAGCGTGACGACCAGGGTTATGTATTGGTCGATAAGGGTAAGCTCGCCATGGAGGAGACCGAGATGCGCAAGGTGGGTTCGCTCGCACCCCGTTACAACATGGGTTGGGCCAACTCGTTCGGCTTCAAGGGCATCGAGCTGGGTATGGTCTTCACTGCACGTGTGGGCGGTCTGGCTTACTCCGCTACACAGGGTATCCTCGACTACTACGGTACTTCGCAGGCTTCTGCCAACTTCCGTGATCAGGGCGGTGTACCCATCAACTTCGGCCGTATCGACACCCAGGCTTACTACAACACCATTTCGAGTGCCGACGGTGGTCACGGTGCCTACTATCTTTACAGTGCATCGAACATCCGTCTTCAGGAGTTGAGCCTGAACTACACCCTTCCCAAGAAGTGGTTCAACAACAAGGCTAAGCTCACCGTAGGTTTCATCGCCAAGAACCTGTGGATGATCTACTGCAAGGCTCCCTTCGACCCCGAGGTTTCGGCTTCGACCAGCAACTCGTTCTATCAGGGTGTGGACTACTTCATGCAGCCTAATACCCGTAACTTTGGTTTCAACGTAAAACTGCAATTCTAACCGTTTAGAGCTATGAAAAGAAATATTTTGAAAACTACCTGTCTGGTCTTGGCAGCGTGCGGTTTGGTGAATTGTACGGGCAACTACGAGGATTACAACAAGGATCCCTATGCCATCTATAAGGCTGACCCTGCAATTCTGCTCCCCACCATGATTGACGGTATCTCCTATATCCAGCAGAATGACTCCCAGATGATTGACCAGATGGTCGGTTCACTGGGCGGTTACTACACCCTCTCGAACCGTTGGGGTGGTCAGAACTTCGATACTTTCAACCCTTCTGACGGTTGGAATGCCATTCCCTACAACACCATGTATGAGGATATCTACGCCAACTTCTTCGACATCTCGAAGTCTACCAACCGTTCTGGTCACTTCTTTGCCGTGGCAAGCCTCGTGCGTGCTGCCGTGATGATGCGTGTGGCCGACATCTACGGTGGTATTCCCTATTCGGAGGTGAAGGAGGGTTCGTTCTATGTACCCTACGATACCTGCGAGCAGGTCTATGAGAACATCGTCAAGGATTTGGAGTACGCCTCTTCGACACTGAACGACTACGTGACCCAGTTCCCCGGCTCGAAGCCCATGGGTAGCGGTGATGCGCTCTTCAGCGGTGACTATGCCGGTTGGGTACGCTATGCCAACTCTCTGATTCTGCGTGCGGCTGTCCGTACCGGCAACAAGGAACTGGCCGAGGCGGCTTGCACTCGCGCGGGCGGTTTGATTGAGACCAACGCACAGAACGCCATGATGAGCGCGGGTGTGCAGGGTAACCCCTTCCAGCTGGCTTGTGCTTCGTGGGGCGACCTGCGTGTCAATGCTTCGATTGTGGACTACATGACAGGTTATGCCGACCCCCGTGCCGACAAGTACTTCCAGAAGGTGGGCGACAAGTATGTAGGTATGCGTGCCGGAACCGCCAACTTCAACAAGGGTGAGGTGACCGGTGTATATTCCAACATGAATCTGGTTTCTACCGATGCCATTCCCGTATTCCTGGCTGCGGAGACCAACTTCCTCCGTGCCGAGATGGCCGTGAGAGGTTGGGCTGTGGAGAAGAGTGCCAAGGAGTACTACGAGACCGGCGTGCGTCTGTCGATGGAGCAGTACGGTGTAGCGGCTGACGCTGCCAACACCTATCTCGAGAACAACGAGAAAGTACCCGCAGGTCACAAGAACGACCCCCGCGGTGCTTCGCAGGACTACACCCGCAAGACCAAGATTACCGTTAAGTGGGACGATGCGGCTACCACCGAGCAGAAGATTGAGCGTATCATCACCCAGAAGTGGATTGCCAACTACATGATGGGTCTCGAGGCATGGGCAGAGTTCCGTCGTACGGGCTATCCCGAGCTGACTCCTGCCGTGGATAACCTCAGCAACGGTGTCATCACCGACAACTTCAGAGGTATGCGCCGTCTGCGTTACCCCTTCACCGAGAAGAACCTCAACAAGACCAACTACGATGCTGCCGTGGCTGCCATGGGTGGTGTCGATAACGAGTCGGTGGATTTGTTCTGGGCGAAGAAAAAATAGTGTCAAATCTTTAGAAACTAACAAACATGAATATCAAGAGCTTTAAAAGCACAGTGGTAGCATCGTTGCTCCTCTCGGCAGCCATTACGGGTTGTAGCGATTGGACCGATGCAGAGGCTTTGCAGAAAAACGAATATTCTCCCAACGACAGTGCCTTCCCCGAGGCTTACTATCAGAATTTGAGAGACTACAAGAAGACCGCCCACTCGATTTCGTTCGGTTGGTTCGACAACTGGACAGAGCCGGGTGCCGATTACAGCGGTTCGTTGATGGGCGTGCCCGACTCGATGGACGTTGTATCGTTGTGGACCGGTTCTTCGAACCTGAAGGATTGGCAGAAGAATGACCTGAAGATGGTGCAGGAGAAGAAGGGCACAAAGGTGGTTCCCTGTTCGTTCACCAGCTTCGTGGGTCAGGGCTACACCCCCGAGGAGTTCAACAACGACGAGAAGCGTAACGAGTTCTGGGGTTGGAAAGAGGGTGATGACGCAGCCATCGAAGCGGCTATCAAGAAGTACGCTAAGGCCATCATCGACACTTTGAACAAGTACAACTACGACGGTTTCGATATCGACTTCGAGCCTCACTACGGTTACGGTGGTCCTCTGGCCAGCAACAACAACAGAATGCACATTCTGATTTCGGAGCTGGGCAAGCACATCGGTCCCATGTCGGAGAATCCCGAGAAGCTGCTCATCGTCGATGGCGAGCCCCAGTCGCTCAACGCCGAGACCGGTCCCTACATCTCTTACTTTGTGATTCAGGCCTACTCGGGTACGGGTGGTAACCCTGCCGGCTGGAGCAACAGCGTGTACAACCTCGACAATCGTCTGACCCTGCTGATTAACAAGTTTGGCCAGACCGTAGGCGAGGAGGTGGTGACCAACCGCACGGTGATGACCGAGAACCTCGAGCCTGCATTGGAGGCTTTGAACGGTGGTTATCGTTTCACCGACCGCAACGGAGTCTGCGACATCAAGGAGATTCCCTCGATGCTCGGTATGGCAATGTGGGAGCCGCTCAACGGTTTCCGCAAGGGTGGTTTCGGTGCTTACAAGTTCAACAACGAGTCGGTGAACAATCCTCGTTACAAGTGGATGCGCCGCGGTATTCAGGCGCAGAACCCTGCTGCTACCAAATAGTCGAACCTAAAACATTGACAAAATCATGAAAAACAATATCAAATTGCTGACTCTCGGCCTGGCTTTTGCGGCTTTCGGCTTTGTGGCTTGCGATGATGCCGATTACGCGACCAGCGATATGGGTGTTCACGCCTTCCTCAATGAGAGTTCGTCGAACAAGAACATCAAAATCACCGTGGGTGCCACGGGTGGTGATGCCGAGGTGAATGTCTGCCTGAGCAACGCTGCTCCTTCAGATGCCAAATTCCGTCTGGAGCTGGACCAGGAGGTGCTCGACAACTACAATAAGAAGCAGGCTTCGAGCTATGTGATGGTTCCTGCCGAAATCGTGGAGTTCGACTCCGAGATGGCCATCAAGAAGGGCGAGTTCAATGCTCCCACCACCAAGATTCACGTGAAGAAGATTCCTGCCGACTTGTCGGGTGAGCCTTATGCCATCGCTTTGCGTCTGGTGAGCGCGGACAACGCCATTCCCGTGACGAACACCACTTCGGCATTCGTCATTCCTCTGGAGGAGATTATCATCTCCGACCTTCCCTGCTTCAATGGTGGTGCAGGTCTCGTGGCTGACGGTTTCCCCGTTTCGCTGCCCCAGTTCACCATTGAGGTACGTTTCCAGATTAGCAACACCGCCAACCGTAACCGTTCGGTATTCACCAACGGCGGTAGCGTGCTGCTGCGCTTTGAGGACCCCCAGACTGCCAACGACCAGTTCGCGGCTCACTCTCTGGTGCAGTTCCAGGGCGAGGGTTGGTACCTCAATCCCGACAAGGCATTCTCGGTGAACAAGTGGCAGCATCTGGCCATGACCTACGACGGCACAACCACCCGTCTGTATGTCAATGGTGCATTTGCCGGCGCGAAGGACGGTGTATGTAACCCCAACTTCGGTGCAGCCATGTGGTTCGGCGGTAATGCAGGTGGCGGTCACGGCACAGGCGACGGCTGGTGGAACGGCTGTAAGATTATGATGGCCGAGGCACGTATCTGGTCGGTATGCCGCAGCGAGTCTCAGATTGTCAACAATATGACCGGCACATCTGCCAAGTCGGAGGGCCTTGTGGCTTACTGGCGTTGCAATGACGGTCAGGGCAAGGAGTTCAAGGACTACACCGGCAACGGTCACACGCTGAGAACCAAGAATGAGTTTAAGTGGGTGAAGGACGTACCTTCGACCGCTGAAGCCACCGAGTGGCCCAAATAATTCCAACGGCCGGGTGCATGAAAGTGCGCCCGGTCTTTTTTTTCGCCCCGTGCGAGAAACGGCCGAGGGGTTACCCGTGGGGTAGCCTACCCGCCATATATAAAAAGGAGACCCCGAAAAGCGGTCTCCTTTCTTATTATAGAGTAGGGGAGTCCCCTCTCTGAAAACAGCAAGCGCACCGACAAGGTTCTTTCCTCTGTCGGTGCGCTTTGTTTGGCGATATGGCTTTGTTGCCTTGCTCGCGCCCCCTCGGTGGGGTTAGCGGAGCGAATTCATACGTATGCTGGCCTTCACGAGGGCGATGGCTCTGATGCGGCCGATTTCCACATCCTTGTCGGCATGGTGGGGGTTCTGACTCACGAGCTTGACATACCCCTCGCGCTCCGACTTCTGAATGTATTTGACGGTGACATACTCCTCGCCGTCGATGTCGATGGAGAGGAGGTACATATCGCCCCAGAAGATGTCGTTGATGTTGCTCAATTGCTTGTAGAGGACGATGTCGCCACTCTTGAGCAGGGGGTACATCGAGTCGCCCACGATGTAAATCGCACCGTCACACTTGGGCAGGTTGGGAATATGTATGAAATTGACGGGCTTGGTGTGGGTGGTGTCGGTGAACAGAGGCACCAGTCCGGCAGTACCTTCCAGTGAGTAGAGGGGCACACTTTGCAGGGGCAGCGAGTTGTCGGTGCGGTGCATGTAGGCAGTCAGGTCGGGTTCGGCATTGAACATCTCACCCTTCCCCTCGTCAATCCATTCGGGATTGACGTTCAAATCTTGAATCAATATGTTGCGGTTGCGTGACGAGAGTCCGGCCTTGCCGGTTTCAATCATCGAGAGCGCGGCTTTCCCGATTCCAAGTCGTTGAGCCAGTTGCTCTTGTGTCATTTTTAAGGCTTTGCGTATAAGCTTTACTCGTTTGTTCATGGCTGTCTATCGGAAAATATTATATCAAAATATTGAACATTTAATTTGCAAACTCAAATAATTGAACTTATATTTGTGCTGCAAAGTTAAACAATTTGTTGTTAACTGCAAAGTTTTACGTCAAAAATCAAATCTGTTCATCATGTATTCTGTGTCATCTGAACTTGTGTGTCGGGTTGCCGAGTCACTTTTGGAGTCCATCGGTGTGAAGAGCTATTTTTCGGGCGTAGTGGAACTCGAACACGAAGGTGTGGAGTGCCGTCTTGTCACTTCGGTAATCGTCTATCACAAAGATGTTTTGTTACCCGAGGGGTGCGAGTGTGTCATCTCCGATTTGGTGCCTGTGTGGTGGGAGTTTCATACTGTGTGCGAAAATGGCGAAGAGGTTAACGACTTCGAATTCTCCGACCTCCGTGAGTGGTTGCATTAGCGACCCGTCCTGCCCGACCGTCCTATCTTGAGACACGGCATTGTCTGTCGGGTAAAATTATTGAACTACTGAACCACCTCGCCGTGATGCCGCACAAAGGGTTCAAAAATCTAACATTTTATGTCACACATCACTGAACTTACCTCTGCGGAGTCCTCCTCCGCAGAGGTTTTTAACGCTCCGTCCACACCTGTGAAAAAAACGACACGCCGGACGAAAAAAACTGCACCTTCCCTGCCCGATACCTCCGTGGCAGAAGCTGTGCCTATTCTGAATCCCTCCACCGCCGAGCCTGCCCCCACGGCAAACTCCTCCGGGAAATCCCCCTCATCGCGCAAACGGAAAACGACTTCCGCCGATGCCACTCCCCCGCGTAAACGGAAGACCGCTTCTCCGAAAACCGCAAAGACTGCGAAACCGCCTGCCGAGCCGCCCGAAATCGCCGAAGCCCCCGTGCCCTCCGTCCCTTCGGAAACCTCCGCTTCCGAATCTTCCAAGCCCAAAAACTCTTCCGACTCTCCGTCTGCCCTCTCGTTGGAGAAGTTCGCCAGGGAGGTCTACCCCTTCCTCGAACTGCAACCCTTTCATAAGGTTTACTACCGCCTGCTGGAGGAGTTCGCCCGCGGACGCATTCCCCGTCTGATTATCACCATGCCACCCCAGCACGGCAAGAGCGTGGGGGCGACAACCCTCCTGCCTGCCTATGTCCTGGGTCTTGACCCCGATTGCCGTGTGGCGATTGCCTCCTATTCGGGTTCGCTGGCTTCGAAATTCAACCGCCGAGTCCAGCGCATCATCGAGTCGAGGGAGTACGCCGCGCTCTTTCCTGCCACCACCATCAAGCAGGGCACGCGTCCGCCCGGCTATATCCGCACCTCGGAGGAGGTGGAGATTATCGACCACCGTGGCGGTCTGCTCTCCGTAGGGCGCGAGGGGTCGCTGACGGGCAACCGTGTCGATTGCTTCATTCTCGATGACCTCTACAAGGATATGCAGGAGGCCAATTCGCCCATCATTCGCGCCAACTGCTGGGAGTGGTATGTATCGGTGGTCAAGACACGTATGCACAACCGCTCGCGCGAGCTGATTGTCTTCACCCGCTGGCACGAGGAGGATTTGATAGGCACGATTCTTCAACGCGAGCAGGTGGTGGAGTTCCGCGAGTGGAGTCAGATTGTCGCGCTGGGCAGGGACGAGTGGTTGCATCTCAACTTCGAGGCGTTGAAAACCTCACCTCCCTCTGAAATCGACCCCCGACAGGATGGCGAAGCCTTGTGGGAGGAGCAGCACGGCCGTGAGTTGTTGCTGGCCAAACGCCGTCTGGACACCTTGCAGTTCGAAGCCATGTACCAGGGACACCCCTCCGCCCGCGAGGGTTTGCTCTATGGCTCGAATTTTGCCGAGTATGAGTATCTGCCCCACGAGATTGTCCGCCGCGGCAACTACACCGACACCGCCGACACGGGTGATGACTACCTCTGCTCGATATCCTACGTGGTCGATGCCGACGGTATCATCTACCTCACCGATATGGTCTATTCGCGCGAACCGATGGAGGTCACCGAGCCGATGGTGGCGGAGATGTTGCGCCGCTCCGACACGCGACAGGCCGCCATCGAGAGCAACAACGGTGGTCGCGGTTTTGCGCGTGCCGTGCAGCGGCGTGTGCCCGACATCCGCGTGGAGTGGTTTCACCAGAGCGGTAACAAGGAGGCTCGCATCCTTTCCAATGCCGCCACGGTGATGCACCTGCTGCGCTTCCCCAAGGGGTGGAATCAGGAGTGGAACGAGATGTATAGCCACCTGACCACCTACCGCCGTCAGTTCCGCGCCAACCGCTGGCACGATGCCGCCGATGTGCTGACGGGCATCATCGAACGCGAGGTGGAGGGACGCCGTCACCGCAGGTTGCGAGGGGTGCGATTTTTATAAAAAATATAAAAAAACAGGCTCCGTTTGGTGGAAATGTCCTTTTATTTCGTACCTTTCGGCGGTTAGTTGGGTGATTTCATAAAATTTTAAAACATGAAAAAACTTGAAATTGGAGAACTTTGTGCCGCTCTGCCCATCGTGCAGGGGGGCATGGGAGTAGGCGTTTCGCTTTCGGGTCTGGCTTCTGCCGTGGCACGCGAAGGCGGTATAGGAGTCATCTCGTCGGCCGGTCTGGGACTGGTCTACAAGGACTTCTCTAAAAACTTCTACGAGGCCTCAATCTGGGGCTTGAAACAGGAAATCAAAAAGGCACGTGAAGCCACCAAAGGCATCATCGGTGTCAATGTGATGGTCGCCATGACCAATTTTGCCGATATGGTGAAGACCGCCGTGGCGGAGAAAGCCGACATCATCTTTTCGGGTGCGGGTCTGCCGCTCAACCTTCCCTCGTTTCTGACCGAGGGTGCGAAGACCAAACT
>RCNH01000953.1_pt1 | contig 10735 bp, 9 predicted proteins | sample 2041161 | NCBI WGS metagenome assembly RCNH01 (sample SAMN09708215, study PRJNA481090) | Feces metagenome, whole genome shotgun sequencing project. | biome: feces | host: Leptonychotes weddellii | place: Antarctica: Sion Island | collected 2010-03-01
TGAAATATACGGAATCTCTTTTGATATTTTCTATATTATAAAAAGAAACATTCAGGAGAAAATCTTCTGAATGTTTACTTTAGTATTAAAAGCTTTATCTGTTTTACTCCACTTCTTTTATATAAAGGTTTACTTTCTCTTCACAACTCTTGATGTACAGTTAAATATCTTTCCACAGAAATTAACAAATTTGTAGATATAGCGGAACAGAGCTTCTGTGGCAATGAGGAATACAACTAAAAGCATCATTGCCTGTGTGGAAATATGATTTATTCCAAAGAAATCCTTTTGGAAAAAGATACAATATCCCATTCCCAAAAGCATTACAACAATCATTGCAATGTGTAATTTATTCATAGGTTTTGCCACTTTGGCAAGAATCATAAATCCTACAAGTGCCACAAGCATTGTACATGCTGTAGAAATACAGTCTTTCTGAATTGAAAATACCTGTCCGAATATGACAAGGGAACTTACACTGACAAAGGTTGTTATTCCTGCAGGCGCCGCCATTCTGAAAACATTTCCGAAGAAGCTTCCCTTTATTTCATCTTTGTTCGGTTCGAGCGAAAGAATAAAAGAAGGCATTCCGATTGTAAACATACTGATTAATGTAATCTGTGACGGTTTCAAAGGATAAGACAGCACACTGATCATCGAGAACAGTGCCAGCAATACAGAAAAAATATTCTTTGTAAGGAACAAGCTTGCTGTTTTTTCTATATTATTTACAACTCTTCGTCCCTCTCCTACTACAGACGGCATCTTGGAGAAATCTGAATCCATAAGTACAAGTTGTGCCGCATTTGAAGCTGCTTCACTTCCGGATGCCATGGCAATGGAACAATCCGCATCACGCAACGCAAGAATATCGTTTACTCCGTCACCGGTCATACCTACGGTCTTCCCCTGCCTCTGCAGTGCTTTTACAAACATCCTTTTCTGCTCAGGCGTAACACGTCCGAAAACAGTATAGCTTTGAATTGCATCATGTATGGATTTTTCTGTAACAAGCTGTGTGGCATCCACATATCTTTCTGCTTCCGGTATGCCGGCTTCTTTTGCTATGTTAGATACCGTTACAGGGTTATCTCCTGAAATAACTTTAATTTCCACTCCGTTCTCAGCAAAGTATCCAAAAGTTTCTTTTGCTGATTTACGAATAGGATTAGTAAGATACACTAAAGCAAGAAGTCTCACTCCACCGGTAAGAGGTGATCCATCAGGTATACTTTCTGTTTTCGCAAAAGCAAGTACACGATATCCCTGTTCACTTACAGCATTAATCTTTTCTTCATACTGATAAAATTTTTCTCTCAATACAAATTCCGGTGCACCTAAAACATAATTCCCGTCACTGTAACTTGCACCGCAATATTTGTACTTAGATGAAAAAGGACAAATTGAAGTGGCTTCTCTTGAAGATCTGTTTGTAAAAAAGTTCTGCAATGCAACCATTGTAATATTATCGGCACTCTGAGAATAGGCAAGATCTCCAATCATTACTCCCAGTTCCTCTTCACCTATATCATCGTAAATAGCTTCCATTCTGGAAACTTTCATTTCATTTTCTGTAATGGTTCCGGTTTTGTCCACACAAAGTACGTCTACTCTGGCAAGGGTTTCGATACAGCGCATATTCTGAACCAATACATCTTTTTTAGCAAGACGCATAGCACTGACAACCATGGCGATACTTGCTGTCATATAGAGTCCCTCAGGAATCATTCCCAGTATTGCTGCAACCATAGAGGTTATACTTTCACGAAAACCTCCTTCAAGGATAAAGCATTCCTGAACAAACAGAACAATTCCTACAGGAATAATCAGAATACCGATAACTTTAACCAGTCGGTCTAAAGACTTAATCATTTCGGACTGCTCTGAACCCTTATCTTTTGTCGCTTCTATGGTAAGTTTTGAAATATATGAATCACGTCCTACAGCAGTAAGCTCCGCTGCACATTGCCCTGATATGACAAAACTTCCTGATAAAAGTTGACATCCTGACGTCTTTGTGATTTCATCCGATTCACCTGTAAGCAATGCTTCGTTTACCTGGACATTGCCCTCAATTACCCTGGCATCTGCAGGAATCTGACTTCCTGCACGTAAAATAACAATATCACCAAGTACAAGCTCCTCTACCGGACAGGTGGTTTCCTTTCCATCGCGAAGAACATGAACCTTTGGCATCTTAAGCAATTTTAATTTATCTAAAATCTGTTTCGATCTGATTTCCTGTATAATTCCAATTACAGTATTGGCAACAACAATCCCCATAAAAGTTAAGTCTTTAATCTGCCCTGCAATAATCAGCAGAACCGCCAACACCGTAAAAATCAGGTTGAAATAAGTAAATACATTATCTTTGATGATCTGCTTTACTGTCCTTGTTGAAGAATCAACCTGTTCGTTAACAAGTCCCTGCTGTTTTCGTTGTAAAACTTCTTCTCTTGTTAATCCCTGCATTTATTTTCTCCTTTTAATTTAATAGTTACATTCTATCACAAAATCCGACAAGTTAAAACACACCTTTTATAACAAGAAAAGGGAATCCTGATAATCAGGTTCCCCTTAACTGTCTCTTATTTAATTACTACTTTATGGAACTTTTTCTTTCCTTTCTGGATAAGAAGTTCGCCATCGTTAAACATATCTGCTGTAACAAAAGTTTTAACATCCGTTACCTTTTCTCCGTTGACGGAAAGTCCACCCTGTTCAATTGTACGACGTCCTTCGCCATTTGACGGTACAAGTCCGAGATCTTTAATCAGGGAGATAAGACCTTTTCCTTCGCCCTCGAATTCAGCTGCGTTCATCTCTGTAGTTGGAATGTTCTCTGAGTTTCCTCCACCTCCGAATGCAGCTCTTGCACCTTCCAGTGCTTTCTTTGCTTCTTCTTCACCGTGAACAAGCTTTGTAACTTCGTAAGCAAGAATTTCTTTTGCTTTATTGATTTCTGCACCTTCTAGGGAAGAAAGTCTCTTTACTTCATCCATAGGTAAGAAGGTTAACATTCTCAAACATTTTTCAACGTCAGCGTCGGCAACGTTTCTCCAGTACTGGAAGAATTCGTATGGAGATGTTCTTTCAGGTGAAAGCCATAATGCACCCTTCTGTGTCTTACCCATTTTCTTTCCTTCGCTGTTTGTAAGTAAGGAGAACGTCATACCGTAAACTTCTTTATTGCACATTTTTCTGGAAAGATCCACACCTGCAATAATGTTTGACCACTGGTCATTTCCTCCGAATTCCATCTTAACGCCAAAGTCTCTTGACATAACCATAAAGTCATAACCCTGCATAAGCATATAATTGAATTCAAAGAAGGAAAGTCCCTGTACCATTCTCTGCTTAAAGCATTCTGCTCTTAACATTGTATTTACATTAAAATGTGTTCCTACTTCACGAACGAATTCAACATAGTTCAAAGGTCTCAGCCATTCTGCATTATTTACGCTGATTGCTTTGCCCGGTTCAGGATCCTTATTCTGATGTCCCGGTGAATATACACCGTTGTTTCCTTCATATTTCCATTCATCGTCAAAATCAATAAATCTGTCAAATAGTTTTTTAAACTGTCTGCAGTTATTATCAATTGTTTCCACAGTCATCATCTGACGCATATCCTGACGGCCGGAAGGATCTCCAACCATACCTGTTCCGCCACCTAACAGAACAACCGGTGTATGCCCATACTTCTGCATATACATCATAATAATTACCTGCATAAAATGGCCTACATGCAGGCAGTCTGCAGTCGGGTCGAATCCGATGTAGAACTTGATTTTTTCTTTTCCTAAAAGCTCTCTTACTGCATCTTCATCGGTAACCTGCTCAATAAATCCTCTTTCCTTCAGTACATCAAAAACATTATCGTACTGACTGATATTATCAGGAATAATATTTTTCATTCTTATATCCTCTTTCTTCTCTATAATCTATTTTGTTCCATATAGACGGTCGCCTGCGTCTCCAAGACCCGGAAGAATATATGCATTTTCATCGAGGCATTCATCTTTTGCTGCAATATAAATATCTACATCCGGATGTTCTTTCTGTAATACTTCGATTCCTTCAGGGCAGGCAATAAGGCACATAAAAGTAATATTTTTACCGCCATATTTCTTTACTACATCAATAGCTGCTGTTGCACTTCCACCTGTTGCAAGCATCGGGTCTACAACAAAAATCTGTCTTTTTTCGATATCCTTTGGAAGTTTGCAATAGTATTCTACAGGCTCATGTGTTTCAGGATCTCTATACAGACCTACATGTCCTACTTTTGCATTCGGTACAAGGGCAAGCATTCCATCTACAAAACCCAGACCTGCTCTGAGTATAGGAACGATTGCAACATCTTCACCCTTAAGCATGTTTACTTTTGTCTTGCACATTGGTGTTTCGATTTCAACTTCCTTTAATGGAAGATTTCTTGTTGCTTCAAATCCCATAAGCATAGCAATTTCTTTTGCGAGCTCTCTAAAGTCTTTTACTGTTGTTTTCTTATCGCGCATTAATGCTACTTTGTGCTGAATTAACGGATGATCAAATACATATACTTTACTCATTTTTACCTCTCTAACTACATTTCATCTAACATATCTGTTCTTCTTTTGTGACGTCCACCTTCAAATTCTGTATCAAGCCATGCATCTACAATTTTAATTGCAAGTTCAGGTTCAGTTGTTCTTCCTCCTAATGCAATCATATTTGCATTGTTATGTTTCTTCGTCAGTTCAGCCATTTCTACAGAAGTACAAAGACCGCAACGAACGCCTTTTACCTTGTTCGCTGCAATGGAAATACCGATTCCTGTTCCACAGCAGACAATGCCCAAATCAGCTTTCCCGCTTGCTACAGCTTCACCGCATGCTTTTCCATAAACCGGATAGTCAACGGATTCTTTCGAATTTGTTCCTAAATCAACTACTTTAAGTCCTCTTTCCGCCAAATGCTCTTTAATTGTCTTTTTCAGTTCAAAGCCACCGTGGTCACTTGCCATTGCAATAATCATAACTCTTTCCTTTCAAATTATACTTTTTTAATATTATATCCTGCTGATTTCAGCATTCTATTCATTACTGAGAACCCAACACCCTCTTCAGTAAGAGCACTGCCAAGAATGACATCGCAGCCAGTTCGGTCAGCCTCTCGAAGACGTGCAAAGTACTGTTTTGCAGCATCTTCCTGCGCTGAATCTTCAAAATCAATTATGCACACTTTTTCTCCATGTGATTCTCTCATACGGCGTTCTTCATCAATTGCCTTTTTAACATTATCCCGGTTTCCTTCAAAGATAATCATCTCGGCCTTAGGCGCATAATGTTTGTATTTCATTCCCGGTGCTTTCGGTTTAAATTCCTCATTATTAAATCTGTCCGGTCTTTTGTTCAGGGTTGGATCAAGGAGAATCTCTTTTCCAAGTACGGATTCTATATCCGCCTTTGTAATAATTCCCGGACGTAAAATCATCGGAGTTTCTCCGGTCATATCGATAACTGTCGATTCTATACCAACCTCACAGTCTTTTCCACATATGATACAATCGACTCTTCCATCAAGGTCATCTATAACATGCTGTGCCGTAGTAGGACTGGGTTTGCCTGACAGATTGGCACTTGGCGCCGCAACAGGGCATCCTGACAGTTCTATAAGTTTACGTGCGGTCTCATCACTTGGCATACGTATACCCACTGTATCAAGTCCTCCTGTTGTCACATCCGGAATAAGTTCTTTTCTCTCTACAATCATCGTCATAGGTCCCGGCCAGAAGTTATCCATAAGTTTTTTCATATCTGTGGATAACTTTGTGGATAACTTCAATATATCGTCTTTAGACGCTATATGTACAATCATAGGGTTATCCGAAGGTCTGCCTTTTGCCGCATATACTTTTCCTACAGCTTCTTTGTTCAGTGCGTCTGCACCTAATCCGTACACGGTTTCTGTAGGAAAGGCAACAAGACCTCCCTTGGCAAGGATGTCTGCTGCCTCTTTAATTTCTTCTATTGTATTTTTTAAAATTTTTGTTTCCATAAGATTAATTAAAAATTCTTCATCTTTTCTGCCTGTTCACTTGTGATCAGTGCATCAATAATTTCATCAATGTCTCCATCAAGAATTGCATTTAAGCGATATAGTGTAAGTCCGATTCTATGGTCGGATACTCTTCCCTGTGGGAAGTTATAGGTTCTGATTCTTTCACTTCTGTCTCCGGAACCTACCTGGCTCTTTCTTGCTTCGGAAATTTCTTTATTCTGTTCCTGTACTTTTAGATCATACAGTCTTGCTTTAAGAACTTTGAAAGCCTTTTCTTTGTTTTTAATCTGGGATTTTTCGTCCTGACATGTTACAACAAGACCTGTAGGTTCATGGGTAAGTCTTACGGCAGAGTCTGTAGTATTTACGCACTGCCCACCGTTTCCGGAAGCTCTGTATACGTCAACACGTACATCGTTAGGGTTTAAGTCTACTTCTACGTCATCGACTTCCGGCAGTACCGCAATCGTTGCTGCTGAAGTATGAACTCTTCCTGCTGATTCAGTTTCAGGTACACGCTGTACTCTGTGAACTCCACTTTCGTATTTTAATCTTGAATATGCACCTTTACCCTTGATAAGAACAACGGCTTCTTTGATACCACCGATACCTGTATCGTTCATATCCATGATTTCAACTTTCCATCTGTGGCGTTCTGCATATCTCATATACATTCTCAGTAAGTCCTGTCCGAACAGTGCAGCTTCTTCTCCGCCTGTTCCGGCTCTTACTTCAAGAATAACGTTCTTTTCATCGTTAGGGTCTTTTGGTAATAATAAGACTTTGAGTTCTTCTGCTAAAACTTCAAGTTGATCTTCAAGTTCATTGATTTCCATTTTAGCAAGTTCTCTCATCTCTTCATCAGATTCCAGTTCAAGGATTTCTTTTGCTTCTGCAAGTCCTTCTTTCGCCTTTTTGTATTCTTCGTATTTCTTAACGATAGGTTCCATTTCACCCATCTCTTTAATATACTTCTGCCATACAGGCTGATTGTTAATGACTTCCGGATCAGAAACCTTGAGGGACATCTCCTGATATTTTTCTAAAATAAAATCCAGTTTATCAAACATTTATTTCTCCTTAATTACAAACGAAACTTATTTTTTCCTAATTTTATATTATAACACAATTTTTTCAAATAAAAAACCGGAAATTAAAATTTCCGGCTTGCGTCTTCTGATTATTAGTCAAGATGATATTTGTTCTTGAACTTTTCAACACGTCCACCACGGTTGATGAACTTCTGCTGTCCTGTAAAGAACGGATGACATGCTGAGCAAACGTCTAATCTCAGTTCTTCTTTTGTTGACTTAGTAACAAAAGTATTACCACATGCGCAAGTTACTTTACATTCCTTATAATCAGGATGGATTCCTTCCTTCATGTCTTACCTCTTTCCTGCTCAGGCCATCGCCCGTGCAAATTTATTCGCTATATCTATTACAGCCTTTACACTATATCATATGAAATACAAATAAACAAGTATTTTTTTGCATTTTCTAACGTTTTCATCATTTTTTCTTTTCTGCAAGTACTGCTATGATAATTCTATCACGTCCTGCAAGATCTTTAAGTGCAGTAATATCTCTGAAATTTCCTGTGTTTTCTAAGAGGCCGCAAACAGCTTCTCTCTGATCGTGTCCGATTTCAAACATCAGCACCCCTTCTTTTTTCAGGAATCCCGCTGCCTGTTCTATAATCTTCTCATAAAAGTCAAGACCTCCGTCTCCTCCATCCAGAGCCATCATCGGTTCATAATCTTTTACCTCTGTCTGCAGTGTAGGTATAACCTCTGATTTTATGTAAGGGGGATTTGATATAATCATATCAAATTTCTTATTTTTAAACCGTTTCACAAACGGCTCCAGCAGATTACCCTGTCGAAAGTCTATCTTTTTATCTTTTGCAAGTTTCCCGGCATTTTCTTTTGCAACACCGAGAGCCCCCTCGCTCAAATCGGAGCAGGTAACTTTGACCTCTTTGCATAGTGTTGCAAGAGATATACCTATTGCACCGCTTCCACAGCAAAGGTCAAGGACCTCATATTCTTTCTTATGTTTAATCGGGAATTCTTCTCCTCTGAGTTTGTTTTCCTCAATTATGCTCATGGCATCTTCAACTAAGGTTTCCGTATCCTGTCTTGGAATGAGCACATGCTCATTAACTTTAAATTCAAGTCCCATAAACTCCTGTGAGCCCATAATATACTGTACAGGTTCTCCTGTACATCTGCGGTCCAGAAGTTTGAAATATTCATCGCATAAACTGTCCGGCAGCACTCTCTGATATTCCAGAATCAGTCTTGCACTGGTTACATTCATCAGATAACAATACAGAATCTTACAATCTATTGCCGCATCCGCTATATTATATTCTTCAAGTTGTCTCTTTCCTATATTCAATATTTCTTTTACTGAAAGACTCATTCTTTATTCTACCTCCGAACTGTCTTTTTTACTGTTTCTCGTTATTTTATGTTCTTCTACAAAATTTCCATCAAGATCACATATCCCTTCAAAGTAAGGGGTGTCATCAGGAACCATCACCGCTTTCATTGCTGCGATTGCCACCTCAAGCTGTTTATTGTCCGGCGTCTTTGTCGTCAGTTTCTGAAGATAAAGTCCCGGAAGGCTCAGAATCTTTACAAGCCAGTTATCGCACCCACCTGCCCACTTGAGCAGTTCATAAGATAATCCCGCAATAACAGGGATAAGTAACAATCTGGATAAAAGTCGCATAACTAAATTGGGCCATCCTAAAAGAGAAAACAGAACTAAACTGATGACCATAACAAACATCAGAAAACTTGTTCCGCATCTTGGATGTAGTGTATAGAACTGCTGTGCATTATCCGGTGTCAGTTCCAGTCCGTTTTCAAAGCAATGTATGGTTTTATGCTCTGCTCCATGATACTGAAAAACCGTTTTGATGTCCTGCATCCGGCTTATTGCTGCAACATAGATAATAAACAGAAGCAGACGGAAAATCCCCTCACACAGATTCAATGCAACATGGCTATGAATAAATTTTCCTAACCAGTTTACCAGAACAGTCGGCATCAGGATAAAAATGCCAATGGAAAAAATCAGTGCAAACACAACGGATAGTGAAATCATAAATTTCCATGCACCTTTTTCACCAAATGTCTTATTCATCCACTTTTCAAACTTACTTTCTTCATATTCTTCGTCATCACTCCAGCTGTCTTCTAAAACATCTGCAGAATACATAAGTATTTCCGTACCCTGTATAAGCGATGAGAGAAAAGCCACTACACCTCTTACAAGCGGTACTTTCATCCACTTTTTTCTTTTTTTATTTGGTGTTGTCCTCATATGAATTCTTCCATCAGGAAGCCTTACTGCAACTGCTGTGCGTTGCAGCCCCTTCATCATAATCCCTTCCATAACTGCCTGACCGCCTACAGGAGTCGGGCATGCATCCTTTAAAAAAATCTTACTTAAATCCATAGTTCCCCTCTGTTTATTCAAATACTTTTTTAATTCTTTCAATAAATTTTTTGTTGTTCGTCGTTTGCGCAAGATTATCAATAATCTGTTCTGTAACTTCCTGAACAGGTTTGTTAGCAAGAGCTTTTCTCATCGTCCAGATTACCTCAAGTTCTTCCTGTGACATAAGCAGGTCTTCTTTTCTTGTTCCGGATTTATTTAAATCGATAGCAGGGAAAATTCTCTTCTCTGACAGCTTTCTGTCCAGATGAAGTTCCATATTACCTGTACCCTTAAATTCTTCAAAGATAACATCATCCATTCTGCTTCCTGTTTCAACAAGAGCTGTTGCAAGAATAGTAATGCTGCCACCCTCTTCAATGTTTCTTGCTGCACCGAAAAACTTCTTCGGTTTGTGCAGTGCTCCCGGATCAAGACCTCCTGAAAGTGTCCTTCCTGATGACGGCACTACAAGGTTATATGCTCTTGCAAGTCTGGTAATGCTGTCTAACAGAATTACCACATCTTTTCCGTGTTCTGCAAGTCTTGTCGCTCTTGCAAGTACCATCTCCGCAACCTTTACATGATGTTCAGGCTTCTCATCAAATGTAGAGTAGATTACTTCTCCGTCACCTTTAAGAGAACGTTTCATATCCGTAACTTCTTCCGGACGTTCATCTATAAGCAGAACAATCATCTCCACTTCCGGATACTTTTCTTCAATACTGTTGGCAATATTCTTAAGGAGTGTTGTTTTTCCTGCTTTTGGCGGTGCTACGATAAGACCTCTCTGTCCTTTACCTATAGGCGCAATAAGGTCTATAAGTCTCATGGAAAGATTATTTTTACTGCTCTCAAGTGTTAATCTTTCACGCGGAAAAATCGGAGTTAAATCTTCGAAATCCGGCCTTCTGATTGCAGCCCCCGGTTCATCATTGTTTACGCTGATAACATACAGTAATGCACCGAATCTTTCACCCTCATTAGGTGGTCGCTTAATACCTTTAATCAGATCCCCTGTTTTCAGATGGAATCTCCTTATCTGCGCAGGCGAAACATAAACATCTTCATCACTTGTAAGGAAATTATTAAATCTTAAAAAGCCGAAGCCTCCGTCGGCAAGTTCCAGAATTCCTTCTACTTCTGTGCGATCAGGCGCTTTGGGCTTATTCGGATTTTCTTCTTCTATAATTTCTTCTGTAATATTTTCCTTGTCCTTGTTTTCCATATATTTTCGGGTA
>RCNH01000954.1_pt1 | contig 10732 bp, 10 predicted proteins | sample 2041161 | NCBI WGS metagenome assembly RCNH01 (sample SAMN09708215, study PRJNA481090) | Feces metagenome, whole genome shotgun sequencing project. | biome: feces | host: Leptonychotes weddellii | place: Antarctica: Sion Island | collected 2010-03-01
CGGAGTACATTTATTCGAGTGCTTATTTTAACACAAGGCCTAAAAAATTTTTTGATTTTTATAAATCTGAAATTTTAAATGTAGACGTCGAACCAAGCCAAACATTTTATGCATTGGCCGAGCTCGAAAAACAGGGGAAAGTGCAGACCATTATTTCCAAAAACATCTTTTCTCTTTCCGAGAGAGCCGGTTGTAAAAACGTATATAATATCCATGGAACTATTTATAAAAATGCTTGTGTCAGTTGTGGCGAGGAATATTCTATTGAATATATCAAGAATGCACCTTCGATTCCTCTTTGTGAAAAGTGCGGTCATATAATTCGCCCTAAAGTAAAGTTGCTTGGGGAAATGCTTGATCATGATATTATTGCCACTGTCGCAGATGAAATCGCCAAAGCTGACGTACTTCTTCTCCTTGGGACTTCATTGGAATCCTATACATATAAAAATTATATTAAGTATTTTAGAGGGAAGTCTATCGTAGTCATTCATCAATATCAGCATTTTTCAGACAGTAGAACAAATCTCGTGTTCTTAGATACTCCAAAAAATGTTCTTCCAAAGATTTTAGAGGATTAGTCACAAAAAGGCCCGCGGAAAACCGCTGGCCTTATCTTTTCTTTTTATCTTTTCTGTCGGAAAAGATCTGATATCATAACCAAAACACTCCCCAGAAAGATGAACATATCCCCTAGATTAAATGTGATTTTTTCTAACCTTTTCCATTTTGTGCGAAACCCAAAATAATCAACCACATATTTTCGCACCATTCTGTCATACGTGTTACTCACGCCTCCAGAGAGCGCAAATGCGACTCCTGTCTTTCGCATCCAGTCACCTTTCTTTCGAAAAAGGAAAATGTAATACACAGTAAGAACCATACATACAATTGCAGATGCCATCCGCACTTTCCTCGGATGCGACTCTCCTTTGTTCAATGCAAATCCATGATTGTGGACCTTTCGAATCGCAATTGTGCCATCAACAATTTTTTTCTCTTCTCCCTCTTTGAAATGAGTCTCAATATATGACTTCAAGTACAAATCAACTCCACACAAGACTCCTATCAAAAGTGTTAAAACTACAGCAAGCATCTACACTTCCTCTTCCTCTTTTTCTGGAGCGATCTCTGTCTCTTTCACATCTTCCACAGTCACTACTTCTGCTTCTTCTACTTTTGTTCCGCACTTCGGACAGTATATCATCTCAGGCTCCAACTCTCCTTTGCAGTTCTTACATAATTCCATTCCCTTTAACCCTGCCATCTCGCTTAAGTAGGACTGAATCGCTTCTTCATGTTGTGCAACCGCCTCACACAATTCCACAAAAGCTTTGTCAATCTCTTCTCCGCTTTGAAACCGGTCATAAACCAGCTTTCCTAAATCTTGTAGATCTCTTTCTTTGCTTCTGACTTCTGATCTAATCTGGCTCTTTATCTTCTGTGTGCCAACGACTTCTTCTGTCTTTCTTGACACCGCTCCTGCAGTCTCCGTAATTCGTTTCCCTAAATCTTCAAAAAAGTCTCCCATATTTCATTTCTCCTTTCGTGTGTCAGATGCGTCTAATCGCATCAAATACAGCATACAAATTCAAGGTTCCATATCCCCACTCTCTGTTTGGATATACCTCACCTGGCTTGCGGTCTGCTCCAAGAACTAAAAGGTTGCGAATCTGCATAGAATCAACCCCTGTTTTTCCTAATTGGTACACAACCCACCCAAGCAGAAGTGCAACTGCTCCCGCTGTAATTCCAACTGCAATACTGGAACCTGTTCGCTTGATAAACTGATTATCAATTGCCGCCCCTGTCACCCCTACTCCCGGAGCCACAAAATCAGGTTTTATCTTTCCACTTCTAGTATATCCCCTTCCAGAGCGAATGGCAACACCATTATCATTTCCATTGTAATATCCGACTGTCATTCCTGAAGCTGTACTGCCTGGTTCTGTGATCGTACAATCCGGATTGGATTGCAGAAAATACACTTCCCCTTCCAAAAGTTCCGTGACTGGCAGCCATATATTAAATACACCATCAGCCAATTCCACTGGTTCTATTATAATTGTCCAAATTCCGGGAGCCGGATCTTGCACTCTGAAGAATACCAATTCCGAATTTGATTTTTCCACAATCAGTTTATAACTGATCGAAATTACCGTTCCCTCAAACACAAATCGATATATCTCTGTCACCTCTCGCCTGATTGGCACCCTCGGAATCTGCTCTCCGGAAGGCGAGATAATAGAGACTGCCATCACATTGGGTATATCTGTCCAGAGTTCCATCGTAAACCCTCGCATTCCGCTGTCTACACGGATTTCAGCTTTTTTTATATCATTTACACTTTCTGCTTTTGCATAAAAGTGATGTCTCTGATTCGCTTCATTTCCTCCCCCAATTACAACAGCCCGATTCGTTATATTAGCGTAAATCTCCAAAAGTCCTGTGATTGGAAGGGTCGCATTGTGTCCTCCCATGTTCGATCCTAACGCAACGCAGATCACAAGCGGCATGTCATATTTATTCGCCAAATCGTTCAGGTAGCGCATTCCAAGCATAATGTCATTTTCCTGATAACATTCTGTCTCCTCTGTTATAAGATAAAAATCTTTCAGGTATCTCTTTGCCGGTTTTAATTTTACAATTGCAAGTTGTGACTCCGGGGCAGCCCCCAAAAACTGATTTTCTACATCCGCTCCTCCTGCTGCCACACTCGCCAAAAATGTTCCATGACCACTTTGATCCTGGGTCGGAACAAGTGCTCTTGGATTGTCGGTTTTTAGAGCTTCATCAATCATTTCTTTTGAATATTCTGTACCATACAAAAAATTTTGCGGTGGCTGTCCATCCTGAATGCTCTGATCCCAAATACCTAAGATTCTAGTACTGCCATCGATATTTCGAAAAATTGGATTCTCATAATCAATCCCAGTGTCGATAAAGCCGATTATCACTCCGCTTCCCTTAAGTCCCAACGTCGGATAATTCTGTATCTGTAAGATTCCAGACTGACTTAATGCCTCTGTATCAATTAAAGTAAAGCATTTCGGCACTGAATTATAAGTATACTTTTCAAAATTAATTGGGTCAGCCATCGACCTATCTACGTAGATTGTTTTGTACAAGTATTCCATATTCTGCTCACACAACTCTTCTGAAGAAATAGAATCAAATATATTTTCTCTGAGTTGGTTCACAATAAAATCCCGGTAATTTTCAGATACAATTCGGTTTCTACAAATCTCCTCTTGCAGCATAATCACTCCGTCATTTTTTATTTAATATATGATATACTTTCCGATTCATGCAAAAAGCCGGCATATTTCTATGCCAGCTTCCGAATTATTTTCGTTCTTCTCCTCGATATTTCATCACTTCTTCTAATTCCTTTGCCAGGCTTTCAGATTCTGCAATCGTCTCACTTGCTGGAATTGGAGGCGTCTTTTTAAATACAATTTTCAGCAATACCGGCGTGATAATTGTTGTGAAAATTACGACAATGACAATCGGTCCAAGGAAGTTACCCCCAAGTAGTCCAACTGCAGTTCCTTTACTTGCAACAATCAATGCCACCTCTCCGCGTGAGATCATACCAACTCCGATTCTTTTTGCCTGATAGTTCTGGTATCCACATATTTTTGCACCAATGCCACATCCAATTACTTTTGTGAGAATTGCCACGATTACAAGTACGACTGCAAACCAGATAATTTCAGACGTCATCTCCGGTAACACTACCTTCAATCCAATACTTGCAAAAAATACCGGTGATAACAGCATATAAGAAATCGTATCAAACTTCACTCTTATAAACATAGATTTATTCGTATTCGAAATAATCAATCCGGCAATAAACGCACCTGTAATATCCGCCACTCCAAATGCAACTTCTGCAATATACGCCATCAACAGACAAAATACAAACGCAACAATGGCATGTCTTTGCAATCCCTTTTCGGAAGATTCTGTCCACTGTTTGTATACTTTGTAAAAAATGGCTCCGATAATTCCGGAAAATATAAAGAATCCCAAGATTTTTAACAACACCACTGCAACATTCACAGAAGAATCCGCCATACTCGTCACAATTGTCAAAGCGATAATTCCAAGAATATCGTCTATGATCGCAGCTCCTAAGATTGCATTTCCAGAACGTGTCTTTAGCTTTCCAAGCTCTTTTAATGTCTCAACCGTAATACTTACCGATGTCGCTGTTAAAATGATACCGATGAATATATTTTGTAAAAAGATGGAACAAGATGCATCCGATGCAATCATGTCTGGTTTATTGAAAAACCAAGCCGCTGCAAATCCTCCTACAAGTGGAACAATCACACCCAACAATGCAATTACGAAAGAAGCTTTACCACTTTCTTTTAACTCCTTGATATCTGTCTCCATACCGGCGCAGAACATCAATACAATGACACCGATCTCTGCCACCTCATGAATGAAGTTCGTCTCCGTAATCCATCCCAATACCGCTGGGCCTAACAAAAGTCCTGCCAATAATGCTCCCACAACTTGAGGCATCTGTACTTTACGTGTAGCAAGTCCTAACACTTTAGTCGAAAGTAATATGATTGCCAGATCTAACAAATAACTGTAACCTTCCATAAATTGCACACTCCTTTTCTCTTTCTGTCTTTCTTTTTTGCCAAATCCACACTACACTTTACACCTATTTTCAATATTTTACAACCACTTTTTTACTGTAGGACAAATGTAAATGAGGGGCGGAAAATCGTAATTTTCTCCCCCTCATTTTTAGCCTGTAATCATCACCTGCCCCCTCATTGCAATGAGTGGACCGCCTGTTCCTTCTATGTACTCTTTTGTGATAGTAACCTGACCAATATTATCATCCTTGGGAATTTCATACATGATATCAAGCATAAATTCCTCAATGATAGAACGAAGCGCCCTTGCTCCTGTATCTTTTTTCATCGCTTTTTTTGCAATAGCATACAATGCTTCTTCGTCAAAGCTTAATTTTACCTCATCAAGTTCCAAAAGCTTCTGATACTGTTTTAAAATAGCATTCTTTGGTTCTTTCAAAATCTTAACAAGCATATCCTCATCCAATCCCTGAAGTGTGAATATGATTGGAAGACGTCCGATAAATTCCGGAATCATTCCAAAGTTACGAATGTCTTCTACGGTTACCTTTGACAGGATATCTTTTTCATTGTTGTATTTATCTTTTAGGTCTGCGATGAATCCCATCGATGCCTGCTTGTTCAAACGCTCCTTAATGATCTGCTCCAAATCTGGGAACGCTCCGCCACAGATAAACAAAATATTTTTTGTGTTGACTGTCGTAAGTGGTACCATTGCATTTTTACTATTTGCACCAACCGGTACCTCCACATCGCTTCCCTCAAGCAATTTTAACATTCCCTGTTGAACAGATTCTCCGCTGACATCTCTCTGATTCGTATTTTTCTTCTTTGCAATCTTATCTATCTCGTCAATAAAAATAATTCCACGCTCTGCCTTTTCCACATCGTTGTCTGCTGCCGCCAACAATTTTGATACCACGCTCTCGATATCATCACCGATGTATCCGGCCTCCGTAAGCGATGTCGCATCTGTAATCGCAAGCGGCACATCTAAAAGTCTCGCCAGCGTCTTCACAAGATATGTCTTACCACTTCCGGTAGGTCCAATCATCAACATGTTAGACTTTTCAATCTCAATCTCGTCCATGGTATTTGTCGCAACTCGTTTATAATGATTATAGACAGCCACTGATATCGCTTTCTTTGCATATTCCTGACCGATCACATAATCATCTAATTGTGCTTTAATCTTGTGTGGTGCCGGAATATCCCTGATATTCAAAACTGGCTCTTCTTTCTTTTCACCTGTCTTTTTCTTCTTTACCTGTTGTCTTTTCGGCATCATATTCTCCATATCAGATAAATTCAAAAACTGTACGCCAGGCATATTCATCAGCTGACTCAGATCAAACTTGTTATTGTTCATCATATCAAAGCTTTTTTGCATGCAGTCTGAACAAACACAAATATCATTCGGAAGGTCAATCATCTTTCCTACAACACCCTCTGGTCTGTGACACATAAAACAGAATTTTTCATACTCGTTATTGTCTTTTTTATCTTCTACCACTTCTGGAACTTCTTTTTGGTCTTTATCTATATCCATTTCATTTACATTGTCTTTTTCTGCCATAATCATCCCTTCTTTCCTACATATGGTTCTATTATATCTAAGATATTCTTATCATACAAGTGAAGTTTTTATAAACTAAGACCACAAAAACGGTGGGAGCTATTCTCCCACCGCAATATATTCCTCAATATACTTCGATGCCACTGCACCGTCTGCAACAGCCGTCACAATCTGTCTGAGCGGTTTCTTTCTCAGATCGCCGACTGCATACACTCCGGGAATATTCGTCTGTGTTGTCTCATCCGCAAGCACATATCCACCTTCACCAAGCTCAATCTGTCCTTTTATAAGATCTGTGTTTGGCACATTTCCCACTGCAACGAACACTCCGTCACAACTGATTTCCGATGTCTTGCCATCTATTTTATTTTTCACTTTTACTCCGGTTACAAGATCATCAGCCATTACTTCCACCACTTCTGAATTCCAGACAAATTCCAGATTCTCTGCCTCATTCAAGGAATCCATATATGTTTTGGATGCGCGAAGCTCATCTCTTCTGTGTACCAAATATACTTTTGTACAAATCTTAGATAAAAACAGTGCGTCCGCAACTGCTGTATTGCCGCCACCTACAATTACAACTGTCTTTCCTCTATAAAACATACCATCACATGTGGCACAGTAGGATACTCCACGCCCTCTCAATTCTCTTTCATTCGGAAGCCCCAATTCTCTTGGATAAGCTCCCATCGCAAGAATAACCGTCCTTGCTTCGTATGTTCCATCAGAAGTTACGATTACTTTCGGCTTTTTCTCCAATTCTACACTTTGTACTTCTGCAATTTTTGTCTCCACGCCAAAGCGCTCTGCTCCTTGCTTCATCTGCATTCCAAGCTCAAATCCATTGATTCCTTCTGTGAATCCCGGATAATTTTCTACGATTTCTGTTGTTCCCATCTGTCCGCCTGGTGCAAATTTCTCGATTACAAGTGTGGATAAATTTGCTCTCGAAGTGTAGAGTGCAGCCCCGTATCCACCTGGGCCGCCTCCAATTATGATCACGTCATAAATATTTTTATTTTCCATCACACATCTCCTACAATTGTACTCCGTGTCCAAGCAACCAGCTTTCAAGCTCTGCCTTAGACATCGCTCCCACATTCGTTGCTTTCACTTCTTTTGCATCCACAAGTTTTAATGTTGGAATGCTCATCACGGAATATTTCTGCGCTAACTCTGGATCATCATCAATATTGATTTTTACCACTTTCACTTTGCCTTCATGTGCTGCTGCCACCTCATCTACAATTGGGGCAAACATTTTACATGGCATGCACCAATCTGCAAAAAAGTCGATCAACACTGGTACATTAGACTCCAAAACCTCTTGTGTGTAGTTACTGTTTGTTACTTTCATTACTGACATATCTATTTCCTCCTAAAATATAATTTCTTTATTTGATGTTCTTATCATACAGAAACTGTTTTCTTTTTTCTGTGACAATATCACATTATTATCTTCTGCTGTCTTTTGCAAGTTCATACAATCCATCTTCATCTATAATCTCAATCGTTCCCCGCGACAGGCTGACGAGCTGTTCTTTCTGAAAATATTTTAACATTCTTGTAATCACTTCTCTCGCTGTCCCGAGATGGTGTGCAATCTCTTCATGCGTTATCTTAAGCACATGTTCACCTGTAATCTCCATCTCCTCCACAAGAAACACCGCTAGTCTTACGTCTACACTTTTGTTCAAAATCTGTTCCATAACCCACATCACATCGGAAAATCTGGAAGCCATCAGATCATTCGTAAAGTTTGCAACCGGCAGAGAAGTATGTATCAAATTCTGATAAATCTGCGTCGGTATGATCAGCACTTTCGAATCCTCCCTCGCCTCGATAATTACCTCAAACTGAATATTATTCATAATACAGGATGCCGCAAAGAGACACGCATCTCTTTGAAACATTCTGTACAATGTAATCTCTTTTCCCTCTTCCGACAATGTATATGCGCGGAGCTGTCCTTCTTCTACAATAATCAGCCCTGTACAGTCTTCTGAACCGTTGTGTATAATAGTTCCCTTTTTCACTTTCTGTACTATAACCAAGTTTTTCAATTCTTCTTGCTGTGCCTTTGTAAGTTTTGTCCAAAATGGGACAAGTTCTTCTATCTGCATCTTTTATTCACCTTCTAACATTTTTAAAAATGTCTCCTCTGAGATAATCGGAATACCCAACTCTCTCGCTTTTTTATTTTTGGAAGACGTTGACTCTATATCATTATTAATGAGATAATTTGTCTTAGAAGTGACAGAGCCTGTCACTTTTCCTCCCTTGCTTTCAATCACGGATTTTACTTCATTTCGATTTGCAAAATGTTCCACACTTCCTGTAACCACAAAGTTCATATTCTCAAAAATCTGATCTTCTGTATTCTCCTCTTCCTTTGAAATCTCCAGTTCGTTTAAAAGTCTTTGAAATTCTTCCACATGTTGCTCTTTTGCAAAATAAGATACAAATGCTTTCGCGATAACAGGACCGATTCCAGATATCTCACTTAATTCTTCCTCTGTGACATGGAGCATTTTTTCTAAATCAAATTTCAATTCTTTGCAGATCACTTTTGCATTGGCAAGTCCGATATTTGCTATCCCAAGGCTGTAAATGAGCCGCGGAAGTGTTGTCACCCTTGCTTTTTCAATGCTTTTTTGCAGATTTACAAAAGATTTCTCACCAAACCCTTCCATAGATTTGATTTCTTCTGCATACTGATTTAGATGAAATATATCCGAATACCGATTAATAAATCCCTTTGCGATAAATTTTTCCAGTGTAGCCTCTGAAAGCCCGTCAATATTCAAGGCATCTCTGCTCACGAACAGCGCAAACGACTTCAAATGCTTTGCCCCACACTCTTCATTTGTACAGTAAAGTGCTTTTGCATCACTGACCTTTCGAATCTCTGTCTTTCCATGACAGACCGGACACTCCTTTGGAATATCTTTCACACCACTTCGAGTCAGGTTCTCAGCAATCTGCGGAATAATCATATTCGCTTTATAGACTTCAATCGTATCTCCAACGCCAAGGTCTAGTTCTTCCATAATACTGATATTATGAACACTCGCACGGCTTACCGTCGTCCCTTCTAATTCCACCGGCTCAAAAATTGCAACCGGATTGATAAGACCTGTCCTTGACGGACTCCATTCAATCTCAAGAAGTTGTGTCTCACGGATTTCATCTGCCCATTTAAACGCAAAGGAATCCCTCGGGAATTTGGATGTCGTGCCAAGCGACTGCCCATATGCAATATCATCGTATACAAGCACCAATCCATCTGATGGGAAATCATTTTCCGCAATCTTTTCTGAAAAGAACTCCACTCTCTCTTCAATCGTATCCGCTGTGACTTCATATCCTTCCACAACTTCAAATCCCTGTTCTTTTAACCATTCCATCTGATAAATTCTTGAGTTATGAAAGTCCACATCATCTGCCTTGACAAGTGAAAATGCAAAGAATTTTACATTTCTTTTTGCAGTAATCTCATTGTTCAATTGACGTACAGATCCACTGCACAGATTTCTTGGATTCTTATACTTTGCATCCACATCGTCAATCTCGTCGTTTATTTTTGTAAAATCGTAATAACCAATGATTGCCTCTCCACGTAGAATCAACTCTCCCTGATAAGAAATATGAAGCGGTAAGTTCTTAAATACTTTCGCATTGTTCGTGATAACCTCTCCGACCTCTCCGTTTCCTCTCGTGACCGCTTTTTGCAATGTTCCGTTTTGATAAGTCAACACAATTGTCAACCCATCAAGCTTCCAGGAAATTCTTGCTTTTTGATTCCCCAAAAATTCTTTTAATTTCGAAACCTCTTTCGTTTTATCTAAAGAAAGCATCGGTTTTTCATGCCGTTCTTTCGGTAACTCACTTAACACCTCATATCCTACATTGACTGTAGGACTGGATGCCAGCGTAATTCCCAATTCCTTTTCCAACGCAAGTAACTCATCGTAAAGTTTATCATATTCATAGTTGCTCATAATCTCCGCAGAACCTTGATAATATGCTTTTCCTGCCTCATTTAACACTTGTACCAGTTCCTGCATACGCTGCTTTTTTTGTTCCATGCTTTCTACCTCATTCTTCTCGTTTCTTTTGGAATCACCGTCTCGTTGGAAGAATCTTTGATTAATTCATACAATTTTTGAATCTCTGCTTCTGTCACCTTCCGATATTCCCCCGGCTTCAAATCTCCAAGCGTGATATTCATTACCCTGATACGTTCCAGTTTTGTCACTTTATAGCCAAGATATTCACACATCCTCCGAATTTGTCTGTTAAGTCCCTGCGTCAAAATAATCCGGAATTTATATTTACCAATCATCTCCACCTTGCATTTGCGTGTAACCGTATCAAGAATTGGAACACCTTCTTTCATTTTCTCGATAAACTCTTTTGTCACCGGCTTATTGACCGGAACCGACCTTTCAGAACAGTTAAAGGATCAACCGCTTGGCAATCATTTGATGCTTTCCTGCAATATGCTGCGTTCTCCACGAATGCACGCAGA
>RCNH01000956.1_pt1 | contig 10722 bp, 11 predicted proteins | sample 2041161 | NCBI WGS metagenome assembly RCNH01 (sample SAMN09708215, study PRJNA481090) | Feces metagenome, whole genome shotgun sequencing project. | biome: feces | host: Leptonychotes weddellii | place: Antarctica: Sion Island | collected 2010-03-01
CGGTTGCCATTAATCCAGATTTATATACTGAGATGTCTGGTCGTGTCTGTGTTGTGCCAAAAGGCAAAATCATGGACGCTTTGTCTCAAGTAAAGGAAACGATGTCGCTTTTACGAGTGGGAAATAATTTTCCTACACGAGTGGGTATCAAGATTCAGGATGGCTGTAATAATGCCTGTACATATTGCATTGTTCATGTTGCACGTGGCGGTGCAGTATCAGTTGATCCTGAACTTATCATTGAAGAAGTGCGGAAATACGAGGTTGCTGGCGTTAAAGAAATGGTTCTCACGGGGATTAATTTAGGTTCATATCGCTGGAAGACAGAAGATTCTTTAGTATCCTTGGCTGATTTGTTGCAACTTTTATTGGACGCAACAACAGATGTACGTTTCCGTGTGTCGTCTATTGAACCTCGTGATGTGGATGACGACTTTATTGATTTATTAGCTCGTGCTGATGGCCGTGTGTGTCGTCATCTTCATTTGCCGCTGCAGTCGGGATCTTCTCGAGTATTAAAAGAAATGGCACGTCCATACAGTGCTGAACGCTTTAAAGAACTTATAGATAAGCTTTATATTGCGGTCCCTTCGCTTGCATTATCTACAGATATTATCGTAGGATTTCCTGGAGAGACTGACGAAGATTTTAAGCAAACATGTGACATGGTTCGCTACTGTCGTTTTTCTAAGATTCACATTTTCAGGTATTCTCAACGTGAAGGAACTCCTGCTGCAGCACGCACTGATCAGATTGTGCCTGAAATTAAGGCACAGCGTGCACATGTACTCGAAGTAATTGAGCGTGAATTGTTCGAAGAGGACTTACTTCGCAGGAAGGGAAGTGTGGAGCTTGCGCTTGTTGAAAGTGGGGGCGTTGGTACAACAGAGAGCTATCACAGTGTTAAAGTGGATGAGCAAGCACGTATTGGTTCACTAGTAGAATGTGTGTTGTAGATTATGACTGACAAACAAAACCCTGCATCGGGTGCTGAGTTTAAGGCCCAAAATACACTCCTAAAATCATTTATCTACGCATGGCAAGGTATCGTTGCAACTACCGAAGAGCGCAACTTTCGTGTTCATCTGCTGGTTGGCGTATTGGCTCTCGTATTATGTGCTGTATTGCGGGTGCCGTTAAGTGGCTGGCTAAGTGTCATTGTCTGTATTGGTGTTGTTATGGCAACCGAATGTGTAAATACGGCTATTGAGTCACTGGTAGATTTGGCAAGTCCGGGTATTCATCCATTGGCTAAACGTGCAAAAGACTGTGCTGCTGGTGCGGTTTTGATTGTATCTATTATGGCTGTTGTTGTTGGCTTAGTTGTATATGGCTCAGCAATTTTTGCCTTATTAGGATAACGAAGGAACTCATTGTGTCGTTACATCATTTCTTTTTAGATACCCAAGTTATAGCAGACGAAGAAACAGACATCTTTGCTTTGGATTTAGCTTCTGATGATGCTAAACATGCACGAGTATTGCGTCTTGAAGCGGGTGAGCATATAAGTGTTGTAGATGCTGATAAAGATTATTTTGAGTGTGAGATTGTAGACATCAATAAAGATGGGCTTACAGTCCGTATTGCTCAAAAGCTCGATATGCCTCATATGAGATCACGTGTCATCGTGGTGCAAGGCGTTGCTAAGGGTGACAAAATGGACATGATTATTCGTCACGCTACCGAGGTTGGCGTGAGTGGATTTATTCCATTGGTGTGTGAGCGAAGTATTGTTAAATTTGATGCTAAAAAAGCAACTGCACGAAGTGCGCGTTGGCAGACTATTGCTAAAAGTGCATCTATGCAATCAGGTCGTTTGACGGTTCCTGAGGTAAGTGATCCTAAAACTGTTGCTCAGGCGGTTTTGGCCTTACGTGATGTGGATGCGGTTATAGTGTGCTGGGAAGAGTCTTTAGGTGGCACTATTCATGACGCAGTGCAGTATGCCTTTGAACATGCTTTAGGCAGTGTTGGTGATATAACTATCGCCGTTGTGATAGGCCCTGAAGGCGGTTTGTCTGCTGATGAGGTTGAGCAATTTAAGAATGCAGGTAATGCGCACATAGTAACGCTTGGCTCTACTATTCTGCGTACAGAAACGGCAGGAATTGTGGCCCCTTCGCTTGTAATGTATGAGTGTGGTGGCTTGGGAAATATAAAAGCTGAGGAGTAACTATGAATATTGCTGTTGACGTTCAATATGGTGAAGATATTGCAGAGGGCGTAGATATTACGGGTTTGGCTACGTATGTATTAACTCAGGAAGAGCAGCCTGAGACCACCGAGGTGTCTATTACATTTGTAACAGATGAAGAGATTCATCGCCTAAACAAGGAATTTAGGGGTATTGACCGTCCTACTGATGTATTGTCTTTTGAGTGTGATGGCTTTGATGATGATTTTGATATGGGCGGCGTTTATGATGATGCTGACATACCAGAGGATGAGCCTTTCTTGCTTGGTGATATTGTTATTGCTGCTGATGTTGCTCGTGAACAATCTAAGCAGTTTGGTACCACGCCTTCTCAGGAACTGTGTGTTTTGCTAGTTCATGGTTTATTGCATTTATGCGGTTGGGACCATGTTCATAGTGATGAAGAGGCTGAAGAGATGGAGAGTCGTGAGCGTGAATTATTGGCAGGCTGGGGTCTTCCAAACATTCGCTAATACAGTTTAGGTATACATACGTTGGTGCTATCACCAATCTACATACTATATAAAAATGCTCCATCGTATGGTTAGTACATAATGGAGCGTTTTTTATGTGTCATGATGATACGTGTGCACGATAGGGGCATGAACATTATAAGAAATATATACGTGCATGAACGTGTATGTATGTGCAAGACTTACTAAGTCTTGCACATACATGAGTAGTCAATAGGGGTGAGACTGCATGATTTTTGGAGTTACACGTTTTGTGTAATAACGGATTGAACGTTTTCAGCTGTGTGTTCTAGGTGGTCAAGAGCATGCTCGAATGTGTCATAGATGCGATGTATAAGCTGGCGGCTTTCTCCAGTTATTTCGGATTGATTATATAAAGCACATAAAGCTTTGATATACAGCTTATCGCCTTCATCTTCAGTGTCATGAATTGAAATAAGAGCTTGGTTTATGGCAGTATTTTTCTTAGAATCAGCAAGCAATGTTAATGCACTATGTAATGAAGTAACGGACTTTTCGATTAACTTCGCCATTTCACGCATGGTGTCGTCTGCTTCACGGATATGGTAGATATACATGCGAATCATAATCTCTTCAATGGAATCAATAACATCATCTAAATCGTTGGCGATAAGTGCCATGTTGTCGCGTTCTAATGGCACGATAAAGTCAGAGTAGAGGTGTTCTTGGATTGCGTGATTGATTTTATCTGCCTTGTTTTCAATTTCGTGAATTTCATGTATTGCTTTTGAGTCTAATGCAATAGGGGAATAGGATAGTACGTCTTGTACAAACGCTATAGACTGCATGCAGCATGTGGTCAGGTCAAGATATGCATCAAAATAGTTAAATGATTTAGCATGAGCCATATGTATTTCCTTTCATACATGGTACCTATAAGGCTAGAAACACTAGAAAATAAATAAGAAAACGTAGGTGAATATGTAGGCCAAAATGCCGCAGCCTGGAAATGTAAGGATCCAGGTAAGGACCATTGATCCTGCAAGATTCCATTTCACGGCTCTAAGACGTCGTTCAGCACCAACGCCCATGATGGCTGTTGTTTTGGTGTGGGTGGTAGAGACCGGAAGACCAGTAAAGGTAGCAAGGCCAATACAGAAACAAGCAGAAAGACAGGCGGAAAATCCTTGATACTGTTCCATGTGGACCATGTTCATACCAACGGATTTGATGATCTTTTTGCCTCCGAGCGCAGTACCTAATGCCATGGTTAATGAAACAAGCAATACAAGCCAGAAAGGAAACGACATGTTGGCTTCTGTTGATCCTTCCAGTGCTAAGATGATTCCCAGCATACAAAGGGACAAAAACTTTTGACCATCTTGTGCACCATGAAGTACCGCAACACCAGCTCCTGCAACAATTTGAGCCCATTTAAAGCCCATATTGGCTTTGACTCGATCAACGCCACTGCAGGTGATACGTATAATGCGGGTAAATAGCCAGCCAGTCCCAAAACCAAGTCCAGTAGAAATCACTAGGCCATAGATAACCTTCATCCATTCGGCACCATTAACGCCGCCTAAGCCACCCTGAAGGGCTATTGCGGCACCTGTAATACCTGCAATGAGGGAGTGGCTTTGAGAAGTAGGTATACCAAACCACCAGGCAGCTACACCCCAAACAATGATTGCTACCATTGCAGCAGCTAAAGCCACTAATGCGGCGTGATTATTTCCTCCGAAATCAACCATGTTAAAAATGGTTTTGGCAACCGCGGAGGAAACCATAGTAATAGCCGTAAGACCAATGAGGTTGCAAATTGCAGCCATGGCAATTGCAGTATTGGGCTTCATAGCTTTAGTACCAACAACAGTTGCGATGGCATTAGGAGCGTCAGTTGCTCCGTTTACGATAGTTGCTCCAAGGCAGAGTAGAACAATAATTCCTAATACCGGGTCGTTAGATAAAGCATTTAGAAATGAACCGAAATCGTAACTCATGCATCTACCGCCTTAGCAAGCATAAGATAGCAGCATTGTAATGGTATGAGCATAGGGCTCCTTTTGTCGAAAGTTTAACTAAAAATTAAGATGTTCGTATGGTAATAAATAGATTGCAAAAAGATTTATAAGGTTTTGTAAAATGTTTGCAAAAAAGGGTTAAATGCGAGTATTATGTACGAGGTATGTGGAAAACAGACAACATTTCTTGCATATTTCCCACTCTGAATAGTGCAAGTGATACTCTGTGGAAAGGCGACGTGGTAAAAGACGCTCGTCTTTGTTTTGTTGTATGTATATTAAATTTCTATTGCATTTTGTACTAGAAATCGTGTATACTATCAAATCGCGCTCGAAGCAGTGTATTTTATTGTGTGAACAATGGTTATATAAGAAGGACAAGAAACATGGATATCATCCGCGCAATTGAGACTCAGCAGGTCAAGCAGGACATCCCCGCGTTCAACGTGGGTGATAATGTTAAAGTTCATTATCGCATTACTGAAGGTAATCGTGAACGTATTCAGGTTTTCCAGGGTGACGTTATTCGTCGTCACGGTGAATCTAACCGCGAGACCTTCACTGTCCGTAAGATGAGCTTCTCTGTTGGTGTTGAGCGTACGTTCCCTGTACACTCTCCTAAGATTGAGAAGATTGAGGTTGTACGTCGTGGTGACGTAAGCCGCGCTAAGCTTTACTATCTCCGTGATAAGGTAGGTAAGGCTGCTAAGATCAAGGAAAAGGCATTCTAAGCCAATTTTGAGTCTTTAAAGGACCGCTTCGGCGGTCCTTTTTCGTATACGAGGTAAGAGGAAAGCTATGAATACGCTTCAACCTAAAACAGTTGCTGCATTACGTAAAGAAATTAAAGATGCAACACAACAGGAATTTGATGTTCTAAAGCGTGCGTTGGCTGCTGATGAACGAAAAGGTGTTCGTGAAGCTATAGCGATAGCACAACGTAAATGGGATGCTCTTCAGGCTGAACGAGATCGAGTTGATAGGATGTATACCTTTCAATCTAATTTAGCGTCTGGGAAAGTTTTGATGGGGCTTGATGAGGTTGGACGTGGTCCGGTTGCAGGACCGCTTAGTGTTGCTGCTGTTGTTTTGCCTGACGAGCCTCATATTGCTGGTTTAAATGATTCTAAACAGATAAGCCCTGCACACCGAGAAGAGATTGCAGTAGAGGTTAAAAAGTATGCTCTTGCATGGGATATAGAGCATATTTCCCCTAATGAAATTGATGAATTAGGTATGTCTGCTTGCTTGCGATTGGCCTTTGGTCGCGCTATTGCTGCGATTGATGCGCAAGGCATTTCGGTCGATGTTGTGTTATTGGACGGTAATCCGCTTCATATTGATAATCGTGAAATCAATGTCATTAAAGGCGATGCATGCTGTGCTTCAATTGCTGCTGCTTCTATTATCGCTAAAGTTGAGCGTGATAAGCTCATGGTTGAGCTGTCTGAAACATACCCTGAGTATGGATTCGATAAGTGTAAAGGGTATGCTAGCGCAGAGCATATTGATGCTATAAAAAAGTATGGACTAACTTTGGTTCATCGCACAAGCTTTTGCAGATCTTTTGTGGAGCAACAACAGACGTTGTTTTAGGCTTTACTAGGTAGTATCAATTCTATACTCAAATAAACCGGTCCTAGTTAGGCCGGTTTTTTATGCCTTAAGTAAGGCATAAGGACTGCAGTATTGTATGGCGCTATGTGGGAAGGTTTGTGCTTAATGTCGGTTAGGTTTGGGTGTGATTTTTAGGACTATTATCTTAAAGCTAGAGAGATTGATTTTCTAATCTTTAGTTAATTCGGATTGGAGGATTTTATGTCTCAGGAAAGTTTGGATTTAGGCAAAAAAGGTGAAGAGGCTGCAGCATCGTTGCTTGTCCGCAAAGGCTATGAAATCTTGGAGCGTAATTGGACATGCGCAGCAGGCGAGGCGGACATCATTGCGCGAGATCAGGATTGTATTGTATTCATCGAAGTCAAAACACGCAGCGGCGTAAATAAAGGTCTTCCATCAGAGGCGGTTACGCCCGCTAAACGTGAGAGGTATGAACGCATTGCAGCGTGGTATCTTAATGAATATAAAGAGAGTGATATGTATGTTCGCTTTGATGTGATTTCTATTTTAGTGCTTGATGATAATAAGGCCCTTGTACGTCATTTGGTAAATGCTTTTGGGGCGGCAGATTAATATGGTATCTCAGTGTGTCGTATACTCGGCAACTATCGTTGGTGTGCGTGCGGTGCCTGTGCGTGTTGAAGTGTCTATAGGACCAGGTATACCAGGTTTTTGTATAGTTGGAATGCCTGACGTGGCAGTACGTGAATCACAAGAGCGTGTACGCTCGGCATTGCGTGTAAGTGGATTTCGGATGCCAGCGGACAAAATTGTAGTAAATCTTGCGCCCTCTTCGCTTAAAAAGTCAGGTTCAGGATTTGACTTACCTATTGCTGTGGCACTTTTAGCATTAACGGGGCAAATTAACCCTAGTTATATGAAGGACATATTGTGGGTAGGGGAGTTGTCTCTTGATGGTCAGGTACGTTGTGTACGCGGTCTAGTTTCGTATGAAATGTGCGCATCTGAACTAGGGTATCGATTTATTGTGCCTCATGATGCTGTAGGGTTGGCGGCTATTGATTCTCTCGATGTAAGAAGCATTGCTTCTTTAAGTGATTTAAGAAATCAAGAACTTGGACGATTTGTGTTTGGGTATGAAAAGCCGGTTGATTCAGATTGCGATTTTGGGCGCATAGTTGGACATGATATCGCTAAACGGGCATGCCAGATTGCTGCAGCAGGTAACCATGGTATGTTGTTTATGGGACCACCGGGGTCGGGAAAGACCATGCTCGCGCAGTCACTTCCAAGTATATTACCGCCGCTAACGTTTTCTGAGCGTCTAGAGTCTGCTCTTGTGTCGTCGGTAGCTGGGGAATCTCCTCAACCCTTATTAGACGGCCTACGGCCGTTTAGAAGCCCTCATCATTCATGTTCTCTTGTCGGATTAATTGGCGGTGGCAACCCAATAAGACCCGGAGAAATATCACTTGCACATAAAGGTATTTTGTTTCTTGATGAGTTGGCGGAGTTTTCGCCTAAGATTTTACAGGCGTTGCGTCAGCCTTTAGAGAAAAAGTCTGTCACGATAGTTCGTGCTGATTCTACTGTGACTATGCCATGTGACTTTATGCTGGTGGCTGCATCAAACCCGTGTCCATGTGGCTTATTTGGTGATCCTGATAAACCTTGTACGTGTTCTCAAACAAAAATCGATGCGTATCAGGCAAGGATTGGAGGACCGCTATTAGATCGTATAGACCTGCATCTTGATGTGTGGAGAATTCCACCACAAGACATACTACACGCACCTGCCTCAAAGTTGACATCGGAGGTATTAAAGAAAGGGGTATATACGGCGCGTGCTTTTAAAGAAGAGAGATTAGCTCATGATGAATCTATCGTAGCTGATGATGGTCATGATGGCGTCCGTGAAGCGCTTGTGCAGTGTCATTTATCTGATGATGATGTGCGGATGTTTGAGCTGATGGCGTCTAAGTATTTTCTTAGTGGTCGAGGGATGACTAAAGTGCTACGAGTTGCGCGCACAATTGCTGACATTGAGCAGTCTTACAACGTAACGCTAGATATGTTGCTAGAGGCTGTGGCGTTTAGGGTACGTACTCACACACATGGGGGATGATGATATGGCTGATAAACTTCGTGGACCACGTTTTGAACTGACTGTTAATGATGAGTTGTTTCCTGTGCCACTTACCTGTATCCCTAATCCACCTAAACGTTTGTATGGCATAGGAGATCCTTATGCATTGACGGATGGGTTAGCGGTTATTGGTGCTAGAAATGCTACCCCATATGGTAGGTTTGCAGCTCAGTTGTTTGCGGGATGTGCAGCACAAAAGGGAGTTTGCATCATTTCTGGAGGTGCACGTGGATGTGATTCATATGCGCATCGAGCAGCTCTTGAACATGGTGGCAAGACGGTTGTGTTTTTGGGTGGAGGATGCGACTGTATTTATCCAGTACAAAATAAAGGTTTATTTCAGGAGATTATAGATGCGGGCGGCGCGATAGTTTCTGAGAATGCATGGTCGTTTCCGCCTAAGCCATATACGTTTCGTGCACGTAATCGGCTCATTGCGGGGCTCGCTCGAGCAGTATTAATACTTGAGGCTGGTATGCCTAGTGGAACCTTTTCTACTGCAGATGAAGCTTTAGCAGCGAGTAAAGAGGTATTGGTAGTTCCAGGGTCTATTATGTCGTCTAACTCTTTAGGGGCTAATAGATTATTGCTAGAAGGTGCATGGCCTGTTGTTGATGAGGAAAGCTTCATGCATGCACTAATAAGCATTTTTAATCTTGATCTAGATGTAGATTTTAAAGTCCAATTACCAGTTCACATTGCTCAGGATGAATGGATAAGTAAAGTCGGTAAGAGTGGTTTTGTAATTTATGAAGCACTGCGAGCTAATCCTATGCGCTTAGAGGAGCTTACTGAGCAATGTAAAGATAAATTACAGGCGCTTGAAGGTTCACATGAACCTATTTCAAGCATGAACATCATGAAATTAATTGGTGTGTTGGAATTGGAGGGCAAAATTACGCGATATCCTGATGGACGTTTTGGGGCAGTATCCTAGAACGTCCATAGAATATGGTATGCTAGCCTGTATGGAAAAGATTGTACATATTATCGGAGCTGGACTTGCTGGAAGTGAGGCGGCATTGCAGCTCGCTCAACGCGGCGTACAGGTGTGTTTGCATGAAATGCGCCCAGTCGTGTCAACAGATGTTCATAAAACAGACCAGTGTGCTGAGCTTGTATGCTCGAATTCACTTAAGAGCATGAAGCCTGATAGTGCAGCTGGCATGCTGAAGCGTGAGCTTACTAATATGGGTTCTTACTTGTTAAAACAGGCTTACGAGACACATGTAGATGCTGGTGGTGCATTGGCGGTTGACCGTGATTTGTTTGCAGAACATATTACGCAGGCTATCAAGAGTCATAAAAACATTGAGTATATTGTAGGTGAAGTTACTAACCCATTAGAGTTTAGTGATGCCGATGCCGTTATTTTGGCATCAGGGCCACTGACTTCAGATGCCTTGGCTAAGTGGATTCAGACTGTTACTGGCAGTGAAAACATGGCATTTTTTGATGCAGCTGCACCTATTGTTATGGCCGATTCGTTGGATATGGATGTGTTATTTAGACAGTCTCGATATGCGCGAGATGCTGTAGGGGACTATTTAAATGCCGCTTTTAGTAAGGATCAATACGATGTATTTATTGATGAGTTGTTGTCTGCAGATCGTGTAGTCAAAAAAGACTTTGAGACGCATGAGTTATTCCAGGCATGTCAGCCTATTGAAGAGATTGCACGTAAGGGTCATGACGCACCACGTTTTGGTACCCTTAAGCCTGTTGGTTTGATTGATCCTGTTACTAAACGTCGTCCATGGGCTGCATTGCAGCTTCGTGCTGAGAATAATGAGCATACGGCATATAACCTTGTGGGCTTTCAGACTAATCTTACGTTTCCTGAGCAGCGTCGCGTTTTTCGTATGATTCCAGGTCTAAAGGATGCTGAATTTGCGCGTTATGGTGTGATGCATCGCAATACGTTTATTCAGGCTCCTGCATTACTTGATGAGCATTTGCGTTTGCGGGTTTCTGGTGATATACCGCTATATGTTGCAGGTCAACTTGCAGGTACTGAAGGATATTGTGAGGCTATTGCTTCTGGTTTAATGTGCGCATTGCAGGTATATTGTGGGCTTTATGAAATTGATATGCCTCATATGCCCAAAGAGACTGCATTTGGTTCATTGCTTGCATATGCCACTAACTCTGAGACGATTGATTATCAGCCAATGCATGTTAATTTTGGTATTATTGCTCCACTTGAACAGCATATTCGCAATAAGCGCTCCCGTTATGAAGCGTATGCCGAACGTGGTAGTGTGGCACTTGATCTATTCTGTCGGGAATTATCCGAAAAGGAAATTCTGTAAAAATGACTACCTCTGATGTGCAGATACCTGAAGG
>RCNH01000957.1_pt1 | contig 10721 bp, 6 predicted proteins | sample 2041161 | NCBI WGS metagenome assembly RCNH01 (sample SAMN09708215, study PRJNA481090) | Feces metagenome, whole genome shotgun sequencing project. | biome: feces | host: Leptonychotes weddellii | place: Antarctica: Sion Island | collected 2010-03-01
TTTATGTCGAAGGGCAATTCACCCTTTGATTTTTTGCCCAAAATTTATTATATTTGTTTAACGATGTATCACCATCATCTCTAAAAATTCAAAAATTAGACCCGACAGAGTTTAGAAACAATTGTAATTTTTGGGGCGCCACCCCTTGTCCGATGACAAAAACACCGGCAAAAGAACCACCATCACCCACAAAAAAATCCACTTACCCCCAATCATGAAACATCTTTACACCCTATTCCTCGGAATAATACTCTCCATAGGTTCACTACAAGCGCAGACACCCGACGATTTGAAGGCGTGTCTCGACAGGCTTCACCGCGCCGAGCGTTCCCACGACAAGGACTCTCTGGCTGTGGCGCATGCCGATTTGGCAGACTATTACTCCAATTTCGATGCCGACAGCATGTTTTACCACGTCCGTGCCGGTCTGGAATATGCCGACCCGCAGGTCATCGAGCCTTACCTCCGTCTGTTGAACAACGAGGGCAACTACTACAACGCCACGGGTGCAAGTCGCGCCTGTGTGGATAAATTCCTTTTTGCCACCCGTGAAGCGGAGCGACTCAAAGCCGACCCCACCACTCTGGGTGACACCTACTCGTCGTTGGGTGTTGCCTACCGCCGCATCGACCGTCCCGACTCGGCGGCCATCTACTACAAGCAGGCACTCGCCCACTACAAGGCATCGCCCGAGGGCATCAACAACGAAGAGATACCTTTTTTGCTGACCAACATTGCCATTCTCTACACCAACACCCACCGTTTGGAGGAGGCCTCTAAATATATAGGTAGGGCGCTCACCCTTTCGCAGGGATTGGACGACCTGCCCACGGAACTATACATCTCCAACACTGCCGGCAGCATCTACACCCTACTCCACCAGTACGACAAGGCCATTCGCACCCTCAAGCAATCGTTGAGCAAGGCACAAAAAGCCAATATGCCGCGCTATGTGATGCAGTGCATGACGCCCCTTCTGGTGCTGTTTGTGCAGACCGACGACAACGCCTCGTTCGAGAAATACAACGCCGAGGCGCAAAAGTGGCTTCAGATGTTGCCGCCTGCATCCAACGAAGCGGTGGGTTATCACGAGGTACTCGCCACCAACTACGCCCGACAGAAGCAGTACACCAAGAGCAACGAGGAGTATCAGCACCTCATCGACCTCCACTCGCAGAATGCGCACACTCCCCTGCCCAGCCTCCACCTTCACATCGCGCACAACTACGCCGCGATGCAACAACCCCAGAAGGCCTACGAACATTACGAGCGGACGCTGGTGCTCATCGACAGTCTGCGCACCGTGGAAATCGACCATCAGATTTCGGATTTGAACGTGCGTTACGAGACGCAGACCAAGGAGCTGGAGCTGGCACAGCTGCAACGCAGCTACCTCACCCACAAAAACCGCGTCATGCAGTGGAGCATATTGGGACTCTTCGTCTTCGGACTGACCATTCTGCTGTTGATCTACCAGCAGTTCCGCCACAAGCAACTCATGCAGAAGGAGGAGTTGAACGTGGCACGCAGCTTCATCGAAGGACTCGAAAAGGAGCGTTCGCGACTCTCCAAGGAGTTGCATGACGGTGTGGCGAACGACCTTTTGGGCATCGGCATGATGCTCAAACTCCTCGACAACAACCCCGGACTCAAGGACGATATCCTCGACAACATCGAGACCATACGCAACGATGTACGCAACATCTCCCACGAGTTGTGCCGTCCGCGCTTCCAGCACACCTCACTCGACGAAGTGATGGAGCACCTCCTGCACCAGATAATCGGCAGCAACGACATTGACATACATTTCCACAAGAGCGGACTCCCCGCCCTCTGGGAACAGATTCCCGAAGATGTGGCACTCGAAACCTACCGCATCTTGCAGGAGCTGATGTCGAACATCGTGCGTCACTCCGAAGCCACCTACACCCTCATCACCACCGAGGTCACCGACCACAGTCTGCAACTCCGCATCGAGAATGACGGCAAGACCTACTCGACCCAATCCCCCACGGGTGACGGCATAGGGCTATACAGTGTCGATGACCGAGTGAAGGCCATAGGTGCCCAATTCGACTGTCACATTGCCGACGGAAAACAGGAGTACCTGCTTTATGTAGAGTGGGGGAAAGCCATATAGCGAACAAGAGTCAATCAAAAATCACGTTATTCCGTGACGATTAGCAATCTAATATTCACTTCCTTTGTAAAAAAATCTACGACTTTGGAAACACTGGAATCTATTCGGATATTGATGGTCGAAGACCATGAGATTGTTATCTGCGGTCTGAAACACATCATCAACTCCGCGCTGCCCGAAATTCACCACATCGACACCGCGAAGACAGGTTTGAAGGCATTGGAGATGATGCAGCATTCCTATGATATCTACATGATAGATTTGGAGCTGCCCGACATTTCGGGAATTGACCTCATCAAGTCCATTCGCCAGAATGCCCCCGAGGTCAAAATCATCGTGCACACCATGCACAACGAGTTGTGGTACACCAAACAACTCGACCAGCTCGGCGTGAACGGCATCGTCTATAAATCGGTCGATTCGAAACAGATTATCGAGGCGATCACCTCTGTTCTCGACGGCAAGAACTACCGCAGCACGACCACACCTGCCACACCCGCGCAGGAACGCCGCGCCAAGAAAGTACGCAAAGTGTTGTCAAAACGCGAGTTGGAGGTGCTGAAGTGCATCTCGCAGGGTAAGAGCACGGCGGAAATCGCCAGGGAACTCTGCATCACCGTGAACACGGTGGAGACCCACCACCGCCACCTCAATGAGAAACTCAATGCCACCAACATGGCATCGCTCATCATGCACGCCGTGGCGAAAGGTCTGCTCCCCATCGAATAACACCGGAGGGGGGGGCGAGACCGCAAGCAAATCGGAGCAAGACAAGGAGCGAGTCTCACCGTCCGCTCCTGTCGACAGGAGGAAGGAGAGATATGCATCTGCCCCAACGACTTGCCACACGACAAGAAAACATCAAAAAAAAAACAATAAACCCTTTAATCTATGAAAAAACTTTTACTATTAACTCTTTCACTGCTTATCGCAGCTACCTCGTTTGCTCAGGAGACCGAAGCGACAAACGACAAGCCCGAGAAGCGTTTCCGCAAAAAGTTCTTCAACATCAGCTACTCCTCATCGGAGCTTTCGCCCAAGAGCGACATTCTCATTGATGACGGCATGGGCGAGATGGTACCCCTTGTTGATGCCAACTTCAAACTCAAAAGCGATTGGGGTGTGTCGATTGTCAGAGGTCGCACCTACCGCCTGCACCGCAAGCCGCTGGCGAACCTTGTAAATATAGGTATCGATGTCAGCTTCCTCGACCTGAACTACTCGCAGTTCACCATGGATGCTGTCCCCTCAAATAATTCGCCCTCGGATTCGGAAGGCTCCACAAAAATCCACAAAATCGACTACGGCTGGCAGGTGGGTCCCTCCATCTCGCTGACTCCGGGTCGCCGTTTCACCATCACCGCCTACTTCCGCTACGCGCCCACCTTCTCGTCCATCTACGTTGATGACAGCTACATGGGTAACTACTCGACCCAGTTCCGCACGGGTGCTTCATTCTCGTATGGTGTCATCGGTTTGGGTATGGAGGCCAGCTTCGGCAACTGCAAGTACAAGAATTTTGTCGGTGACCTCGATTTGGGCGACACCAAAATCAAGAGCAGCGGCTACCGCGTTTACCTCCAGTTCCGCTGGTAGGAGATTGTGCGGATGTCCGCACACACAGGAACCCCCCTATTAGGATAAAAAACAGGAAATCCCATCAATCTATCATACTTTATTTCCCCGCTGGCACCATTGCTTACCGCCACACGGGGAGACAGGTCGCCCGACAGAGCGAACTTTCTCGGGAACGCCCATTCCCAACACTCGGGACGCAAGGAGGGACTTCGACTCCTGACCACGGGTCGCAGAGTCAATCCCCGACAGATGCACCAACCCCTGCATCACACCACGTCCGACGGCAGACCACAGCTCGGAGCGGAGTGCACCCCACACTTCGCTTGGCAGGACAACCCTCGTGGTTGTCCTTTTTTTGTGCGGAGTGTGAATGGGGCGGCAAAAATTTCGTATTTCACCGCCTTTCGCTGCCTACGCCTCCCGAATAGACAAATATTTTTACTACTTTTGCAATGATATAGCTTTATGAACTTCAAACACTAAACTCACAACATGAAATTCAAGAATCTGACCATACTTGTCGTTCTGCTCATCATTGCCGATCAGGTGCTCAAGGTGTGGATTAAGACCCACCTGGCTCTGGGCGAGGCCATTCCCGTCTTCGAGTGGTTCCAGCTCCGCTTCGTGGAGAACAACGGCGCCGCCTTCGGTATGCAGATTGCCGCCAACGGAGGTTACGACTGGGGCAAACTCCTTCTGGGCGTGTTCCGCGTGGCGATGGTGGGTGTGCTGACCTACGCCCTCTGGAAGGGTTGCCACATGGGCAGGAAAGTGCCCAAAGGTGTACTTGTCGGCGGTGCGATGGTGCTGGCCGGCGCACTGGGCAACATCATCGACAGTGCATTCTACGGTATGATATTCACCGAATCGACCCCCATGACCGTGGCACAGCTGGGCGAGGGCTACTCGTCGTTTATGTTCGGTCGCGTGGTGGATATGTTCTATTTCCCGTTGTTCAAGTGGGACAGCGTGCCGGGCTTTTTGAGCTTTCTGGTGGACCGCGACAACTACTTCTTCGGAGCGATTTTCAACCTTGCAGATGCCTATATTTCGGTGGCTGTGGTCTATTTAATCGTGTTTCAGCACAAATTTTTTAATAAATAGCATTTTTTCGTCCAAAAAACTTGTCAGTTAAAAATTTTTGACTACCTTTGCGCTTGCAATTCCGAAATGCCCAGGTGGCGGAATAGGTAGACGCGCACGTTTCAGGTGCGTGTGCCGCAAGGCGTGCAGGTTCGATTCCTGTCCTGGGCACTCGTTGAGAGCTGTTTATCTTCACAGATAAACAGCTTTTTTTATGCCCTTTTCCCGGGGCGGGAGAGGGGGCGGAACAGGTGCCCCACCGCCAGACAACGCCCGTCAGACACACTCCCCGTGCAATCATCTTCACGTCCTGCGTATTCGCGTCATTACCGCCCGTATTCCGCCACCAACATCTCCGACACCATATATATTAACACTCGTCTCACCGCGCTCAAATCGCCGCATATAAAGGAATTTCCCGACGGTGCGTCAGCACGAGCAAAACACCCCTCTTTCCGCCCCTGCCCCAAACCCGACCGAACGCCACAGCCCCCAACACCAGCCACCGCTACACCACTCCGCAGCCCCCTCGCACCACCAACCCCACCCCGAAGCACATTCCACTCGCCCCACGCCCAACCGCGCCCCACAAATGCCCAACCGCCCTCTCACGGCAGAACCGCCCGCCACCGTCCCCCGTTCCTCGCAGCAGCACCGCCGCCCCACCCACGCAAAAAAGAAGAGGTCGGAACTTTCGTTCCGACCTCTTCACAATTATTAACCTAATGATGGTCTGTTACCATCCGGGGTTCTGGTTCAGCTCCTTGTTGTTCTGCTGATAGAGGGTAATCTGATCCTCGGGAATGGGATAGAGATAATCCTTCTCCGAGAAAGTTCTCATCTTAGCCTCTTCCTGGATAGGCATGATATAGCCATCTTTCAAAGTTACACTCTTGAGGTGCTCCATGGTGATGGGCGAGTCGGGGTGCTTCTCGTTGTACCACTTGATGTACTTGTCCTTGTCGAGGTAAGCACCGCGATTCAACTTCTCATTGAGCTTCATGTCGGCATAGTTGAGCTTGCTCCAACGGCGAAGGTCGTTGAAACGGATACCCTCGTAAACCAACTCTGTACGGCGCTCACGGCGAATCTCCCAAATCAGCGAGGGAACATCCTTATCGCGCTCGGGGTCGTTGATGGTAGTACCGTTCACCGAGAACTCGCGACCCGACAGAGTCAGGTGAGGCATGTGAGTGCTCTCACGGTCACGAATGGCGTTGATGGTCACATCAATATCGTTCTGAGTGAGGGTGTACTGACCCAGCTCCTGCAACTCGGCAGCAGCCTCGACATAGTTCATCATCACCTCGTTGAGCTTCATGACGGGAGCATCGGTGGTATTGGTGCTACTCACACCTGCGGGCAGGGTCTTGATGTCCTCGTTCACGAAACGGTTAGCGAAGTAACCCGAAACTGCGTAGGGAGCTTTCACACCCTCGAGATAGAGGTCGTTGGTGTAGATAATCTGTCCCAGACGGGGGTCACGGTCAGCCAACTCGTCCTCGAACCACTTCTCCTTCTCCTTGCTGTAAAGTTTGTTTTCAGCCTGATAGATGGGAAGACCATTCGACGAGAGGTAGGACTCGATGAGCGAACGCGAAGGCGAGCTGTTCTCGTGCTCGGTGTTCTGGAAGCTCATCAGAGAGTGCATCACCTCACCCTCTACATAAGAGCGGTAGATGATAATCTCCTTGTTGCCTGCCAAATCCAGAGAGGTAGTCAGCTCCTTGTAGTTGGGGTGCAACTTGTACTTACCACCCTCGATAATCTTCGAAGCGGCATTCTTGGCAGCCGTCAGATACTCGGCAGCCTTGGTGGTATTCTTCTCACGATACTTCTGCCATGTACCCTCGAACAACATGGCACGAGACATATAGGCAAGAACAACATCCTTGTTTACGGTAAGACCCGGCTCACCGTCCTCGGCACGTACATTGTCGCAAGCGAACTTGAAGTCCTCGAGCACCTTGTCCATCACATCGGTACGCTTCATGCGGGGAGCGTAGAGCTTATCGTAGTCGGTGCTTGACAATACGGTGTCGTAGTAGGGAACATCACCGAACATCGACACCAACTTGCTGTACTCCATTGCGCGGAAGAAACGACCCACACCCAGCCAGTGGTTCTTGGCCTCCTCCTCCATGGAGTTCTTCGACACACGGTCGATGATGATATTGATACGGCGCAGGTTGGAGAAACTCCAGCCGCCGCCCTTGGCGGGAGCCACCTTGGTGAAGAAGGTGGCCGCACGCTGTGCGTTATCGTCTACCCAGTCGGCAATATCGGTCTCGGCAAACCAGTTGGCACGCGCCCAGCCGGCCTTGTAACCGTCAAAATAGATATCATAGAGTCCGATGGCTTCGGAACGCACGTTTTTCTCGTTATTCCAAAACTCCGGAGTATCTGTCACCGTATCCTGGGGCAAACGGGTCAGATAATCTTCACACGAGCAGAGCATGAGTGTCAGTGCCAGTGCAGTCAATATTTTTCTTTTCATACTTAATTGTTCAAGTTAAAAGTTTAGAATTGGAGTTGCAAACCGACTGAAATGGTTCTGGTGTAGGGATAGCTACGACCGAATGACCATGTAGAGTCACCGCTACCCTCCTTGAATGCCGTTGATTCGGGATCGACGGGGAGGTGCATGTTGTCAAACTCAAATACGTTCTCTGCACTGAGGTAGATACGTGCGCTCTGGAAATGAATCTTCTTCATCCACTTCTCGGGCAGGGAGTAACCTACAGTGATGTTCTTACAACGCAGGTAAGACATATCGCTCAAGAAACGAGTCTGCTGGAGGAAGTTCTTGCCGTCGGAGTTCCAACCGTTATCGTCGGGACGGGGATAGAAAGCGTTCTGATGATCGGGAGTCCAGTAGTCCATCTGGTGAGCGAAAGCTGCATCGCCGTAGCTCGAACCACCACCGGGGATTGCCACTGCACCGTAAGCCCAGTAGTCACGCTTACCAACGCCCTGGAACAGGGTGCTGAAGTCGAAGCCCTTGTAGTTGAAACCAATGCTGAAGCTGTACTCGTAGTCGGGCAGTGTGTTACCGATAACCTTCAAGTCACCGTGTTCCTCGAGGGTCTTCTTACCGTAGTTGATGACACCGTCACCGTTCAAGTCGCGGTACTTCACGTCACCGGGGCCGAATGTGAAGGCACCCTTCTCGTAGAGCGACTGCGAGGGAACACCTTCCTTGAGAGTGTACACCTTGTTACCGTACTGGTCGGTGCTCTCGACAAAGTCGTCATAGCGGAACAGACGGTCAGTCTCGTAACCCCAAATCTCGCCGATGCGCTTGCCCTTGTAGTTACCGTAGATGTTGTTCACCGAGTTGTTGTACTTGGTGATTTCCTCCTTCACGTGAGAAACCGATGCAGTCAGCGACAGACCCAGACCACACTCGAAACGCTTGTTGTAGTCCAAAGCCAACTCCCAACCCTTACCGGTCAGCTCACCGTAGTTAATCTTGGGAACCGAAGCACCGAAGGTCTCGGGCAGGGTTTCACCCATACAGTGCATATCGGAAGTCACACGCTTGTACCAGTCGAAGCTGACACCCAGCTCATTGTTGAAGAAGCGAGCATCCAAACCGAGGTCGAGGGTAGTGACGCGCTCCCAAGTCAGCGAGGGAGAGATAACCGAAGGAGCACCTACATAAACCTGCTCCTTACCGTCAACAACCCAACCCGAACTGTTGGAAGCCTTCATGGTCGAAAGGAACGAATTGGCCTCTACATCCTGGTTACCGATGGTACCCCACGATGCACGGAGCTTCAAGTCGGAGAGTGTGGGCTTCGACCAGTTCATGAACTTCTCCTCCGACATACGCCAACCTGCCGAGAACGAGGGGAACAAAGCGAACTTGTCACCTTCGGGGAACTTCGACGAACCGTCGTAACGAGCATTCACCTCGAGGAGGTATTTGCCCATGTAGTCGTAGTTCACACGTGCGAAGAAACCGACAGCTGCGAAATCGTTGTGATAGCTGTAAGAACCGTCCGATGAGTACTGCTCACCGGTGGCGAGGATAATTTCGGGAAGTGTGGGGCTGATAAGACCGCGGCGCTCCGAGTAGTGACCCAGTCTTTCACGAGCCTCGGCATCCATACCGGCCATAACCTTCAGATTGTGCTTCTCGTTGAAGGTCTTGTTGTAGGTAGCGTATGCCTTGAAGATGTTCGACATGGTGTACTGGCTGGTCTGAACGACGCGGTCGTGTGTCGAACCGTAGATGTCTTTATAAGAAGAGAAGGGAGCACTGCTGAACATATCGTAAGCCATGACGGTACCACCGTTACGCTTCTGCTCGTAGTTCAACAGCGAGAATGTGTAGTCGAAATTGATGGTCAGGTCCTTGATGGGCGAGATTTCGGTACCGATGTTGGCACGCAGATAGTTCTCGTTCAAAGTCTCGCGGTTACCTGCCTTGATATCGGTTACGGCCGAACGGAACTCCTTACCCTCGTAAGTGGTGTAGGGATACCAACGGGGCCAACGCATCAGGTAGTTCCAAGCATCGTACTGACCCGATGTGTAACGATAGGGCTGCTCGTGGCTCGAGCGGGTGAACAGCACGTTGGTCTTGAGTTTCCACCAGTCGCGGATTTCGGTGGTGATGTTGCTGTTCAGGGTGAAACGGTCGTAGTTATCGGTATTGAACTTCATGACACCCTTCTGGTTGAGATAACCCATACCGATGTTGAAGGTGGTCTTCTCGCTACCGCCCGTTACCGAGATGTTGTGCTGCTGCTGGGGAGTCCACTTCTTGGTGAACATACCGAGGGGATCGAACGAACGGTAGAAGTAGGTCTTACCACCGATGATTTCGAAGTCTCGACCCTCCTGCATTTCGCCGAGCTGACCCTGCGACATGCCGCCGTACTTCTGTTCCCATTCGCGGATTTTGACTACGGTGTTGGCGTCGATGTTATAACCGATGTTGGAGATGGAGTTCTTACCCAGACGGTCAGCCACGGCCAACATAAACTCGGCGTTGGCAGAAGCCGAAGCGATGGTAGGCATCACTGTGGGGGTGCTCCATGCAAAGTTGTTGGAGTAGGAAACGGTCACACGGTCGTCTTTCTTACCCTGCTTGGTGGTGATGAGGATCACACCCCATGCGGCACGTGTACCGTAGATAGAAGCCGAAGCGGCATCTTTCAGCACCGAAATGGTGGCAATATCATCGGGGTTGACCAGATTCAGACTGGGGACCTCTACGTTATCGACCAGAATGAGGGGGGCAGTACCGCCCGAAGCGCTCAAAGAACCGACCGAACCACGAAGTTTGATGGTGGACTCGGTACCCACACCACCAATCTTATTGGTAATCGAAAGACCGGGAGTAACACCCTGCAATGCTTTGGCCACGTCGGTGACAGGACGGCTGGCAACCGCCTTATCGACATCGACATTAGAAACGGCACCTGTCAGATTGACTTTTTTCTGAACACCGTAACCGACAACCACAACGTCCTCGAGTACGGCTGCATCTTGTTGCAGCACTACATTTAATATAGCCGAAGTAGCAACAATTTCCTGAGTTTTGTAACCCACGAAGGAGACCTGAATAACGGCACCTTCCGGAACGTTCAATCTCACTGTACCATCAATATCGGTCACATTACCGTTAGTGGTACCTTTCTGCATCACACTGGCTCCAACGACAGGACCCATAGCGTCGGTCACAGAAATCAACGCTTCGATGGTCTTGGCCTGTTGTTCCTCACCGGCTCCGATAACGGGAGCTTCGGTCACCGGATTCGCCATGGCTTGTCCTCCGCATAACAGCAGTGAGACACAAGCTGCCGACGTCAGGAGCTTCTTGTTTAGTCCCAATCCTTTGCGATTTTGGTTCATAGAAGTTAGTTTAAGTTAGTAATAAAGTTTTAGTAAGTTTCGCTTTTACATCAGA
>RCNH01000959.1_pt1 | contig 10719 bp, 14 predicted proteins | sample 2041161 | NCBI WGS metagenome assembly RCNH01 (sample SAMN09708215, study PRJNA481090) | Feces metagenome, whole genome shotgun sequencing project. | biome: feces | host: Leptonychotes weddellii | place: Antarctica: Sion Island | collected 2010-03-01
TCCTGCAAATGCGATCATTAAATTTTCTAATGTTTTTGTACCTTTTAAGTTTGCCATAAAACTTCTCCTCTCTCAAAATAAATAATAATTATTCTTATGAAGAACATAACATTGGGTGAGTTGCTGTTTATCCTGGAAAATGAAGGCTTAAATTTAACTTGGTGTAAAAATGACAAATGGAATGTCGAACGAGCATTTCTGTATCTTAAAGACCTTTCTTCTCGGTATCCTTCAGATATAAGGATAGAAAAGGATTTAAGTAAATATATAAGAGTATATTATAAAGGAAAACCTATTCAAGAGTATGAAATAAAAAGTTAATTCGAGGAATAGTACATTTCCTGAAGGTTGTAGGTAGCTGTCTCTGTGTTCAAATTTGCATTGTTACCAAATATTGGTAACTTTATGGGAAATGAAAAAGATATGAAGACAACATCAGTCGCTCTTGGAGCGCATTTCGAGGATTTCATTCAGGCGCAGATCGCTCAGGGCAGATATAACAATGCCAGCGAGGTCATCCGTGCCGGCCTCCGTCTGCTTGAGGATGATGAAAGTCACGTTCTGGCCTTGAAGGCCGCCATCGATGAGGGGTTGGAAAGTGGAATAGAGATGGACTTCGATCCTGAGGCTCATCTTCAGGAATTGTAAATGCGTGATTATGCTTTTATTTTAAATCATTATTTGCGTATTTGTGTCGTAATGCTTTTAAATTGATTCATTATGGAGGATATTTATACACTTTCTGATGCTCAAATCCGAAAAAGGATTGGAGAGAGGATAAAGGCTAGCAGACTCAAGCAGAATATAACCCAAGATAGTTTGGCGGAGTCGTCATCCATATCGCGTTCGTCTGTACAGAAAGTTGAGGCGGGAGAAATAAAGTCTTTTGATACATTCCTTCGTATTTTAAGAACGCTCGGTATGCTTGATGATATCAGCTCTTTGTGTGGAGAAGTGCAATTGAGCCCTAATGAGTATTACGAAATGGTCAACGCTGCCAAGAAAGGTAGAAGGAAAAGGAGCGATATAAGCCAAGCATAGAAAGAGGTCGTCACGGATGTGGCGGCCTCTGCTGTTCTTTTTCAGGTCAATGGGATTGGCCCTCGGGGGTGTTCCCGTCAGAGTCAGTCGTTCTCTTTCTCGGAAAGGGGCTGGATCTCAGCCTTTGCCTCGTCGATGCCGGCTTCATTGGCCTTAGCGGTGGCAGGATCGGCTCCATTGGCCTGAGCAGCGTCAGCAACGGCCTCATTGACCTGAGGCTCGTCAGACAGCTTCAGCTCGAAATAGATCATTCTGGCCAGCTCGCTGATCGCATAGAAAAGCAAGGTGATGCCGGTGAACAAGAGGTGGGCGGCAGGCTCGAATGTATAGGCGAGGATCGCGCAGCACAGTCCGATCGTGATGACCGGTACCAGCAGGCTGGTCCACATTCCGGCCGGCTCCTTCTTCAGCACCTTGATGATCGAGAGGCAGCTGACAAGCTGGATGATCGCGGCGATGATGAGGAGAATGCCCAGAACCGGTATGAGTCCGTTCAATATCGTTTCTGGAATGATGAGGAACACCAGACCTCCGGCAAAGAAGAAATAGGAGTCCAGGGAGATTTCCTGGATAGCTTTCCAGGCGTTGGTCTTGCCTTCTTCCTTCCGAGCGGCGGATCGTGCTCGGATGGAGGCGCGGATGACATCTATGACGGCGACGAGCACCATGATCGCGCCGATGCCCAGCACGAGCGGCCTGTCGATGAGGGTCGGCCAGATGAGGAGGATGAGGCTGAGGACCAATGCTGTGATGGAGCGGGTGATGCTGTTCTGCCTGCTGAAGAAATTCTTGATGGATTTCATGATTTTAGCTTCCATGATGGATGATTTTAGTGTTCTTTTACAAAGATAGCAATATCGCGCAGGAAAAAGAGTATATTTGTAGTATTATGAATAAATTTGATAACCTGCTGAAAACCCTTACCGTCGATTCCAAGGACAATGGTAAGGAGTTCGTGACATTTGACCGGGTCAATGCCATCAAAGCTTTGCTGGAGGGCTCTGATTTCAAGCTCCAGCACGAGGGGCCGCTCAGCCTCGTCTATGCCCGGCATGAGTTGGCTGAGGACGAGGACATCGTGCTGATCACGACCCACATCGACTGCCTCCACACCCGCTGCTTCTGCGAGGAACAGGAGGAATGCTATAAAGGAACTTTCGACAACAGCATCACCAACGCCGCTGTCATCTACAATATGCTGCATGATCAGTTCAATGACAATGTGGTCGTCGCCTTCACCGGTGACGAGGAAAAGGATTGCCATGGACTGGATGAAGCCGTGAACTTTCTGGAGCAGGAAAAGAACTGCTATATCCGCTTCGCCCTGGTCGCTGAAGTGACTTCCGAGGGATGGGAGGAAAAATGCCCGTTCGTCATCGAGAATGATTTCCATGTGGACATGTTCACCGCCCACCGTGTCGTGGATGCGCTGGTGGAGAACTTCGATTTCCTCTTCGTGCACAATGCCGAGCCGGACGAGTCCTGGGATCTGGACGAGATGGAGATCCCTTGCTTCACGATGAGTTTTCCGGTTCATGGAGACATGCACAGCGATGCCGGTGTGCTGGCCCGTAAGGAGAGTATTCCGTCCTACTGCTGTGCCCTGGCTGCGGCTGCGGTCCTGGTTTCAGCGCAGGAGGCCGGTGAAGCCTATGAGGATGCCGACAATGAATGAGGTCGAGAAACATCCGCTGGAACCTTTCCTGCCGCCCGGTGCCCGGATTCTCATGTTAGGCAGCTTCCCGCCCAAGAAAGAACGCTGGTGCATGGATTTCTTCTATCCGAACTTCATCAATGACATGTGGCGGATCTTCGGCCTGCTGTTCTTCGGGGACAAGGCCCATTTCGTCGTGCCGGGGGAGAAGCGTTTCGATTATGATAAGGTGGTGGCCTTCTGCCGGAAGGAGGGGGTGGCCATCTATGATACCGCCTGTGAGGTGCGCCGCCTGAAGGACAATGCCTCGGACAGGTTCCTTGAAGTGGTCCGTCAGACGGATATCGCCGCCTTGCTCGAGCGGATTCCGGAATGCCGCGCCGTGGTGGTCACCGGGCAGAAAGCCGCGGAAACCTTGGCCTCGCGTTTCCAGTGTGCCGTTCCTCAGGTCGGCTGTTCCGTATCCTTTCAGGTCAATGGACGCGAGCTGCGCCTGTGGCGGATGCCGTCCTCCTCCAGAGCCTATCCGCTCGCCCTGGAAAAGAAGGCTGCTTTCTATAAAGTGATGTTTTCCGAGTATTTCTGTATCTGATTCCAGGAAAATTGCTTAAATTTAGCAGTCCATACCAATCGGCACAGTATTGGAAGTGCCTGTTACGTTCAACTGTACAAAATTTAGAATCTTATGGACAATCATATCGTCATCATGGCTGGAGGAATCGGTAGCCGTCTATGGCCGCTCAGCACTCCTGAATACCCTAAACAGTTCATCGATGTTCTCGGCATCGGCAAGTCATTGCTTCGTCTCACGGTCGAGAGGTTTCTTCCGTTGGCTCCGATCGAGAATTTCTGGATCGTCACTTCCGAAGCTTATGAGGAGAAGGTCAGGACTCAGCTTCCGGAAATTCCGTCCGACCATATCCTGCTGGAGCCGGAAGCGCGTGGAACCGCTCCATGTATCGCTTATGCCTGCTGGAAGATTGCTGCAAGATGTCCGGATGCCAATGTGGTCATTACGCCTTCAGATGCTTTCGTCTACAAGACGGATCTTTTCGCGGAACTGGTAGGCAAGGCCTTGGAATATACTTCTACGCATAATGATATCGTGACGGTGGGTATTCGTCCGACTCGTCCGGAAACCGGATATGGCTATATCCATACAGCTTCTGCACAGGACGGAATCATCACGAAGGTCGCCTCTTTCGTCGAGAAGCCGGACCGTACCAAGGCCGAAATGTATCTTGCGGAAGGAAATTACCTGTGGAATGCCGGTATCTTTGTCTGGAACGTGAATACGATCAAGGAACAGATGATGCAGTATTCTCCCCAGATCGCGGACATCATGGAAGAAATCAGCATCAGCATCGACACCTTCGGAGAAAAAGCTGTCCTGGCGAAACTTTTCCCGCAATGTGAGAAGATCTCCATCGACTATGCCGTCATGGAGAAATCCGACTCGATCTATGTCATTGCCGGAGACCTGGGATGGAGTGATCTTGGCAGCTGGAGTTCCCTCAAGGATCATATGGAGGCTGATGAAGAGGGAAACAGCGTGGTAGGGCAGAATATTCGGATGATCGGCTGTAAGGATACGGTCGTGCATATGGAAGGATTGAACAAAGTGGTCGTGGAAGGACTGGAGGGCTACGTTCTGGCCTATAAGAACGGTAACTTGTTGATATGCAGGCGAGAAAACGAACAGAAAGTTCGGGATTACTCCAAATAGTAGCTTCGGCTTTCATCAGCTCACAAAAAAAATGTAACTTTTTTTGAAAATTTCTGCTGAAAAATTTGGAAGTATGGAAGTAAACGCATACCTTTGCAATCCCAATTCAAAAGAACACTACTTCTGAAACGGGAAATATGGATTGATTCGTTAGCTCAGTAGGTAGAGCACAACACTTTTAATGTTGGGGTCTTGGGTTCGAGCCCCAAACGGATCACAAGAAAAGCTCTTAAAGATAAAGCACTGCTTCGTTAGCTCAGTTGGTAGAGCACGACACTCTTAATGTTGGGGTCCAGGGTTCGAGCCCCTGACGGAGCACAAGAAAGGACAGTTCATTCGAGCTGTCCTTTTCTCGTATCTGTACCGTTCTGTAACTTTTGATTTACCTCTGACCTAATCGGATTTACTTTTGCTTGCAGGTAAAGATCTCATCTCTACCTCTGATTGCGCCGATGAACAGCTTTTGGAAGTAGGCATCGCCGAAAGCAATGCAAAGCACATTCATACGAACATTCAGGCAGAAATCGAGAGAACTGGAATTGTCAGCAGTCAGCTAGGATATATGTTCCGTGATGAGCATATTATTGGAGGCTTTGACCCAGGAAAGTTTAATGAAATATAAAAGTGAAAGATATGGACAAGATAATGTTCAATAAGGAATTTTTTGCCGGATTGGCAAAGAAACATGGTCTGTATTCTACCATGTTCAAGAATCTTGGACATGGACATGGCACGGAAATAATTGTAGAGGAAAAGTATTTCGACCGGCTTGTGCAGATCCAGAATAAGTTGGAACGTTTCAGTGTGATGGGGGACGACGAAAAGCGTGCCTTCTATCTGGTTGTACCTAGACCTTCTCCTGAGGAGTGGGGAAATTGTGACGAGGATATCGCCTTAGGTGAGTATGAAAGCAGGAAAGCATGGTTGGAAAATTGGGAAGACATGAATCCATCTGAATTTAAGTGGGTTCATTTCATTTCCGGCAGGTACAAGGAAACCCGGACTTTATTATTCAATACTGGCGCGTTGAGTTATTTCACTATTTCTAATGCTTCTGCTTACGAAAACAGAAGACCGATCAGTTGCAATGAGTACCGCTGGTTTCTGGATGCTATCTTTCCTTATCTGGATGAACTGGTGGATTTGATACAGCAAGACGTAGATGGTTTCAATGATTATGTGTCAGAGCATCTGCCATATAATATCAGAAAGGGTGTGATTTCAAGGAAGATGCTGCATCAGATTCTTCCGGACCGGAAAATCCGAATTCAGGATGAGGCGCTTGCAATCGAGGCTCTGGAGTCTTCCGCTGATGATGCGGTGCCTAGTCCTCTTGAGAAGATGACAATCAGGACTTATTGCAAATATTATCGTATTGCTAATGAGGCTTATGTTCTCAATATGTCAAAAATCGGTGCAGATGTTCATACTACGGTTGTGCCGGATACAATTCCAGAGAACGACAGGGATGTATATTATTATGTACATGCCGGTCTCAAGCATGTCGAGGATGGTTTGGATTATGATTCGCAAGAGGATTTTTTAAAGTTTGCTGTCGGTCACTATTCTGAACTTGGATTTTCCCGGATAAACATATTGGCTTCAGACAATTTTGGACCTGGATGGAAAATCGTGGTATCAAGCAGTTATTCTGCATATGCTGATACGGCCATCGATGTCGCGACTGCACTTTATAGGGCCGGAACACCGTTGTATGTCATGTATGCAGACAGATATTTGCAACTCATACGTGAAGAGGGGAATGTCAGGTTTGTTTCCTGTTCATTCCATGACTACATGAGCCACCACGAGGAGGCGTCGGTCATGACGTTACCATCAGAATACCAATGCCGGAAGTACCCAGAGGAAGGAATAGATATAGAGCAGTATGAGAAGATAGTCTCCTCTGCACATTGGGAGGAGGAAGAAAGGTTATTGCTCTGCAGATGACGTCATTTGAAAGCGCATTTTTTAGAATGATCTCCACTTTTCTTTGCACTATGCTGAGAAGTTATTTCCAAAATGTTCACTTTCAGAGGTCCCCTTGAGAAGCGTGTGTGTTTGCTTCTGACATGTCTTCGAAAGTTTATATAATCTGTTGGGAAATATATTACTAATTATGTAAATATATGGATTTAACAAGTAATATATTTACCTTTATTGAAAATTAAAGAAGTATGGGCTACAGAGAACTTTCGGAACCGGACATCATTGCGATATTGGGAGAGCGTTTCAGGGAATACCGTTTGAATTGTCAAATGACACAAAAGGAACTTGCTCAACATGCAGGTGTCTCTTCCAAGACATTGAGTGCTTTCGAATCCGGTAAGAGCTGCAATATCACCATGCAGAATTTCTTGTCATTGCTGAGAGGTATCGGAATGCTTGACCGGATTGAAGAAGTCCTGCCGGAATTACCACCTTCTCCATATGAGTCCGAAAGGAAAACCAGGAAGAATGGCCGGACAAGACATAATTCCAAAGAGGAATAATCATGAGAAACGAACATATCATAGTAAAATTGTGGGGGCAGGAGGTTGGCCGATTGATGTGGGATGAGAAGAAAAGTCTTTCAATATTCCAATTCAACCGTGATTTTTTGAAAAACGGCTGGGATGTTGCGCCTTTGTGTCATCCTAAAAACCAACCATCTTCCATGCAGGCTTTTTGGGGGGACAGAGGTCGTCTCTATCAAGGTCTTCCGCCCTTCATCGCAGATTCATTGCCTGACTCCTGGGGAAATATGGTATTTGAACAATGGGCTCGAGAACAAGGTATGAAACGATTCAATCTGAATTCGTTGGAAAAGTTGACCTATATAGGAAGAAGGGCGATGGGTGCTTTCGAGTTTGAGCCGGAATCTCATCAGGTTCAGGAGACCGGAAACCTGATGATTCAGAAACTTGCCCAGATTCAAGGACTTGTGTGCGAAATATGAGGTCGCACCCTATTGGATCAAATTCATAGGTGAGACCTTGCTGGAACTTGCCCCGTATGAATTCAAGGACCTTTTTGACGATGCTGTCACTGCACCTCGATTTGCGTTCGAGAAAGATGGTATCTCAGTTGCTGAATCCAGGTTGGAAGTGACTGAAAAAGGTAATGTGCATTTGTATGCTGTTATTGAGGGAAAAGAATTCAAGTATATTTTCGGCAATGGGAAAGAAGTCGCTGAAATCCTCAAAAAAGAAGGAATTGGGAACCAGTCTGAAAAGCAGATGCAGGAGCTGGTTGAAGCGTATATCTTTCCAAAATTGAAACTCTGACTCCGTGACCTCATAGGAGGCAAACGAAGGGCCAGTTGAAAAATATATGATTTTGTAGAAAAATTCTTATATTTGTGCCCGAATTCGGAAATCCGACGGATGTCGGTCGTGTATTCTAGGTCAACCACGTATAAAAACAGGAATAATATGCAGGAAAAAGTATCCGTACCTTTCATGCTGCTCGGCATTCTGTTCAATGTATGTCTCATTGCAGCCAATCTACTGGAAACGAAGGTGATTCAGATCTTCGGCCTCTCCCTTACAGCAGGGGTAATCGTGTTTCCGGTATCTTACATCATCAACGACTGTATCGCTGAAGTATGGGGATTCAAGAAAGCCCGTTTCATTATCTGGAGCGGCTTCCTGATGAACTTCTTCGTCGTGTCCTTGGGACTGATTGCAGTAAACCTTCCGCCGGCTCCGTTCTGGGACGGTGGCGAGCATTTCAATTTTGTATTCGGTATGGCGCCTCGTATAGTCGTAGCAAGTCTATCGGCATTCCTGTTCGGATCATTTCTGAATGCTTATGTGATGAGCAAGATGAAAATAGCTCATCAAGGACGGCATTTTTCGTTGCGGGCGATCGTATCTACCATTGCTGGAGAAACGGCAGATTCATTCATTTTCTTTCCTATCGCCTTTGGCGGTCTTATCGCATGGAAAGAACTTCTGATCATGATGCTGATTCAGATTGTCCTGAAAACTCTTTATGAAGTGGTGATGTTGCCTGTTACTCGTCGTGTCGTGAACTTTGTAAAGCGAATAGACCATAATGACGTCTATGACAATGACATTTCTTACAGCATCTGGAATGTCAAGGAATTGTAAGTTATTTATCTTTATACTATGCAGAATCATGCAGCCCTTGTGGTGTTCAGCGGCGGACAAGATTCCACCACATGCCTTTACTGGGCAAAAAGCAAGTTTGAGCGAGTTGTGGCTCTCAGCTTCATCTATGGTCAGAAACATCAGCAGGAAGTCGAGTATGCGGCGGCCATCGCTCGGAAGGCCGGAGTGGAATTTCATATGAAAGACGTTTCCTTCATTGGCAGTCTGGGGCATAATGCCCTGACGGATTCTTCAATGGTGATGGACCAGCAGAAGCCGGCTGACAGCGTCCCGAATACCTTTGTACCAGGTCGGAATCTTTTCTTTCTCAGCATCGCGGCGGTCTTTGCCCGAGAACTCGGAATTCATCATCTCGTGACCGGTGTGTCCCAGACCGACTTCAGCGGTTATCCGGATTGCCGTGACAGTTTCATCAAATCTCTGAATGTTACGCTCAATCTTGCGCTGGATGATGATTTTGTCATCCACACGCCTCTGATGTGGATAGATAAGGCGGCGACCTGGGCGCTGGCAGATCGTTTAGGAGTGCTTGACATCATTCGTCACGAGACCATCACCTGCTATAATGGCATTCCCGGTGACGGCTGTGGGCATTGTCCTGCCTGCAAGCTTCGTCGGGAAGGATATGAGAAATTTCTAGCGGAAAAATCAGAAAAGAAAACAATATGAAAGAATTGAAAGATCAGCTTTCCCTGTTGGGACGCAAGACTGAATATAGGCAGGATTATGCTCCGGAAGTGCTTGAAGCCTTTGACAACAAGCATCCGGAAAACGATTATTGGGTACGTTTCAACTGCCCGGAATTTACAAGTCTATGTCCGATCACCGGACAACCGGATTTCGCTGAAATTCGGATCAGCTATCTGCCGGATGTCAAGATGGTGGAAAGCAAGAGTCTCAAACTCTATCTGTTCAGCTTCAGAAATCATGGTGCCTTTCACGAAGATTGCGTGAACATCATCATGAAGGACCTCATCCGTCTGATGGATCCGAAATATATCGAAGTGACAGGTCTCTTCACCCCTCGCGGCGGCATCTCCATCTATCCGTATGCCAATTATGGCCGTCCGGGTACGAAATACGAGCGTATGGCAGAAGAAAGATTGCTGAGGCACGAGTAGGAGAGGGGCAAGCCATCAGTTTAAAAGTAGAAAAGCGATGACGAGCGGGGTGATGTATTCCTTGAGCGCCTCCTTGAGTACCTTGATGACCTTCTGGCAATCTCCTTGTAGGTCATTCCTTTCACGCGGTTGCAGATGAAGTAGTCATAGCTGCTCTCATCCACCTCTTCCCTCGATCTGTTGAGAATGGACTGGATCTCGTCGGCCTGTACCTGGTCGGCGAGGAAGTTCTTGTCCAGGACTTCGATATCCGCATCGGTGATGTGCCGGAAACGGACCTCGGTCCGGGCCCTTCTTCTGAGCTCGTCGATGCAGGTCCCCCTGAGAATCTTGTAGAAATAGGAATAGATCGACTCCAGTCAAGGTCTATTGTATTCCTGATGAAGATTTATTCTTGAATTTTGTCCATGGTCACATTAAAACAAATCTCTTCGATGGTAGCAAGTCTCTGAAGATAGATGAGATGAGCGATCAGAGCATTTCATTGGAAAACGATAAGTACAAGATCGATGTAGTCACTTCAGAGGATAGGATATCCCTGTTTGAGAAGGCTGTTCCCGTAAGCCCTGGTAGATATTCTCAGATACTCAAGGAGTTATTCGATTCCCGTAGATAGATTTAGAACAAGTAAGCGGAAAAGTAGATGAATTGAATTCAGACGTGTCAATATACAGATCATTGCATTTAAGAAAGAATAGTGGCGGATGCCTTCAGGCAATGAACTTCGACTTGCAAATTCTGTTATAGTTTCCGTGTAATATGTGCTCTATTTTGAGAATATTTCTCAAAATAGAGCACATATTCTAATTATTAATTATCTTTGTATAGATAAACAATGAGATATTATTGAAATATATAAAGATATAGCATATGTTACTAGAATTTACGGTAGAAAATTTCAGATCTTTTTATGGCAAAAAGACATTGGTATTAGAAGCGGATAAGGCACTTAAGGAGTGTGCTGAAAACAATTTATTTGACAGTATCAAATATACCATGCTTCGTTCACTTGCTTTGTATGGAGCAAATTCAAGTGGAAAATCCAATCTTGTCAGTGCTATG
>RCNH01000960.1_pt1 | contig 10717 bp, 9 predicted proteins | sample 2041161 | NCBI WGS metagenome assembly RCNH01 (sample SAMN09708215, study PRJNA481090) | Feces metagenome, whole genome shotgun sequencing project. | biome: feces | host: Leptonychotes weddellii | place: Antarctica: Sion Island | collected 2010-03-01
AGACCATTTTTAACGCCCCGAGCATTTCTAAATGTTCTGTCCATGACGGATCTGCAGGCAATGGGCGACACATTAAAGATTCATAAATACCGGCTTCCGTTTTTAAGCCTTGAGAACAATCAAAATCATTTGGAACTATTGCCATTATAGCAGTACAAATCGTAAGGGCCATTAACGCGTCGTTATCAATCAGATCCACAATTTCAATTGCTCTATGTATTGCAGCACGATTTATCCTGTTTTCACCTTTTTGAACGTGGCAAGCTAACAATTCAGCAAGCATAGAGTAGTCTTCTTCCCTTTCAGTTGCTGCTGCGGATTGCTCTGCCTTTCGTAATACGATTTGAAATGCCGGATCTGCAAAATGCTCTAATGCGCCATCTATTCGTGCCAATCGTGGGAACACAACATTCTCTAGTTTATCTATTCTTCGATATACCGTTTCATAAGCATCTTGTGTGTATGCAACTACAGATTGTTGTATCATTTCTGTAAAAATAGAACGTGCACGTTCCTCCGTAATGCCTTGATTAATAATAATCTGATTAGCCTGAAATTGCTGAGCACCATCTCCGGCTTTTTGAGTCTGCACATTATTTTCCATGTCTGGCACTTCCAATCTGTATCTGTTCCGCATCATGTCCAGCTTTTTGCTGTTGACGCACTTTTTGCTGGATCAGTGTATCATTGTCAGAATCTACAGCTTCACTATCTGCATCAAAGACCTGTTTTTGCTTTGCCCTGTCTTTTGCTTTCTGCTTCTGTGTCCCAGATTTTTTAATTCCGATTTTATATCCGGCAATCCCGCCGGTAGCAAGTCCTACTAGCAATAAAAATAATTCTGTACCAATACCATCAAAAAACCATGGCAGATTATTCATAACCTACTCCTTATCAATAGCACTCATTTGCAGTCTAAAATTGTCTTATTCTAGTGTGAAATTTTAGCCCATTTTTCAATTAAGTAATTTACAAATGCCGAGCAGGAAACCAGCATGAATTTTGCATCCTCGGGCGGAGCGTTTGTAAAATCAGTTCCTCCGTGGCGAATTCCATCCTCATCTGATGTATACCCGTACAAAGAAGAAAATGCACTTTCCATAGCCTTATGGATATGTATTCCATTGTCTTTCAATTTTTTCAGAGTTTTTCCAAGCGTGGCCTGTGCGCCGGATTCGCCAGTAATAATACAGCAGATAGATTCAACTGCGCTAATGGACTCCTTGATGGAATTTTCATAATCTGGAGTCTTTAGATCAGCATATAATTCCAGTGCCTTTTGAATGTGAATACTTACTGGATCGTAATCAGATAACATTGCCTGTTCAATCTCTGCAATTTCTGCTTTATCAGTAATAGGAACAACACAAATTCCAATGATGCGATAAGCAGCTCTTTCTTCTTCAAGAAGTGTATTATACTGTTTGATACGCTCAGCTTGTTTGTCTCCTTCCAGCATAGAAAGATGAATCTCGATAAAATCATAAACTTCATACCATTCTGAGCAAATATGCTCAGAATAAGGAGCTTCTGTTAGAAGATATTCCCTAATCAGATCAGAGGCAGAGGCTCCTTTGAACGAGGAATGTAGAACAAATCCTAATCTATCGGCGATTTTATTCTCTATGGTAGGCTTCCCGTTAATGGAAGCACTAATTCTTTCTGAGGCTAATCCACCTCCAATGATATCATTTTGATAAAAAAGGTTCCAGATTCGAGTCCTTAAAGTGGTTGATACACACTCAGGCTTTATCTTCTGAATTTCTCTATAGCCGTATTTTTCAGAAAAAAGCATCGTTATTTACACCTCCAATTCACCGCTCATCAGCTTGGGCAGTAAGCGGTCTCGGGCTTCCTGTGCAATTTCACACTGCTTATTCAGCGTAAAAATTTGGGAAAATATAGGTTCGGCTATTTCTCCAAATCGGATTATTAAGTCATTTGTAGGGCATATATAATCCATACTTTTCAGTTTGTCGGATTTTACACGTTGCCGCCCATCACTTCCGCTCATGCTGTTAATCGCATAATTTCTAAACTTCTCAGAACGTGCAATCAAATATACCATATAAGGATTTATTTTCTTGCTGCGCATGACAATATACTCTGTTGATCCGACCGCTCCCTCATCCGATTTTATTTCCCATACAAAGGCCGTTTTGCCGTTTTCAAGACAAGGTGTAATTCTAGCCAAAAGAGTATCTCCATTTTGAAATTTAGAGCCAGAGTTAGAATAACTTTCGGTAAACTCGGCTCGGTTCAAAATCATAGAGGATGTGCTTAGGGCTGACATAGGAACAAATTCCTTTAAACGATCTTTTGCCAGCCTGATTTTGGGATCAAATTCGATCACATCTTCTATAATACACCTGTACCATCCATCCGGAACACCATCGGTTATTGGGGTATGTTCCCAGCCGGGGAAGCGCAGGTCTACAAACCACTCTTTATAGAGACGCTGGGCGGCTTCTTCCAGCAGTTTGATCTGCTTCTGATTATTTTCAATCATGTCATCATAGGCAGATAGAATATCCGCTAATTCTTTTTGTGACTTAATATCTTCATGTACGAAAAACTGAAATTCTCGCATAGTTGAAAGAAGTAAGTTCTTCTGTGCTGATCCATTAGATTCATTTATAAACTGTGAAACACAATTTTGAAGTTGATAATATAGATATTTAGGAATCACTTTGGAGCAATCAGGTTTAATAATTGCGACACTTTTTTGAAATGTCGTCCTAGATGTCAATGGCATATCTTTAATGAATGCCATACGTCCAATAGTCCCACTATTAGTTATTAGAATATCATTTGCTTCTAGTTTCGTTCGCCTATGAGTTTCTTCGTAGTCTTTTTTGGAAATCTGGCGAGCTTCACCATAATGCACTTGTCCTCCATAGACATCTTTGCAACTAAGGAAATAATAGCCCGAATTCTCTTGGTTTTGGCAATCGCCATGTTTCCCATCTGTAATATTTAACGTTAGCTCTTTGAGCGTGGTTTTTTTCATACCCCTATCTCCTCCATATTTCTGGAGATAGTCTCCATGAGCTGGTTGGATTCCTGCTGCAAGGAGAGAAGTTCTGCGTGGATTTCTTTCATACGCTGGGCAAAATCCACGCCATCATCCTCCTGAGCGGCAACACCTACATAGGCACCAGGAGTCAGAGAGTATCCCTTGTCCTTGATTTCATCCCGTGCAGCAATCTTACAGAGGCCGGGAATATCCGCATAGACCCCCTCTCCGAATTTTTCAGTAATCCAAAAGTATGCTTCAATTAAAGAGATTGCTTCATCTACTTTGGATTCTGCTTCGATGCACTTATTCTCAATAACTACATTCATAATTCTGCGTTTTTGAGCCGGGGAATCATCAGCTCTCAAGCTTGGGACTGGAATAGGATCGTCGAAATTTTGAGTTATGAAGCAGTCTTTATTTTTAAGGCCTTTCAGTATTGTTTTAGATGCAGTCCTATATTTATTAAGGAGATCCTTAACGTATAATAACCGCTTGGGATTCTCGTTCCCTTTTAATAAGTCTTCCCAATGGAGCGCAGGAAAAATCTTGGTTATCTCTTCGCATAGATCGTGTAAGTTTTCTTTATCCTGTTTTTTCAGCACAGTCCAATCGATAACATCAAGCATATACTTTGCTAATTCGACGACCTTTGAGCGATTAAGTTCAGAACAGCATACATGAAGTTCATGTTCATATTCATCTAATAAAGAATCATACTTGTCTTTCTGTCCTCTATAAAGCCATACAATGGCATTCATATTTTTCAGCTGCCATTCGCTCCACTCATTCAGGGTTCGGTCCACTACGGTATAGTAATTTCGGGCATCAATGAACAGCACCTTGTCCCGGAGTTCCTCCTGTTTGCCTTTGTCAAAGAACCACAAGGTGCAGGGCAGGCTCTTGGTATAGAAGAAGTTGTTGCCGACACTGATCATTACATCCACATGGCCGGTATTTACAAGCTGCTCCCGGATTTCCTTATCCTTACCCTGACTGTCTGTTGCAGAGGAAGCCATAACAAAACCGGCTCTTCCCTTTTCGTTCAGATAGGAATAGAAATAAGAAATCCAGAGATAGTTTCCGTTTCCGAATTCTTTGTTCTTGTTGATGGCAGGCAGACCAAAGGGCAGGCGACCGGCACTCTGGGCAGCTTCCGCTTTCACCTTGTCCACGTTAAAGGGTGGGTTCGCCATCACATAGTCGCAGCATCCGCAGAGATTATGGGCATCGTGATAGAAGGTGTTGGCTTCGTCGCCGGACTTCACCACACCAGTCAGGCCATGGACAGCCATATTCATCAGACAGAGCTTTGCATTGTATTCCACCTTTTCCTGTCCATAGAAGGTCATGGTATTATTGGCCACCATGCCGGCCTGATTCACAAAGTCACCGGTCTGAACGAACATTCCACCACTTCCGCAGGCAGGATCTAGCAGAACGCCGCTGCTCGGCTCCAGAATATTGACGATCATCTTAACCAGGGACTTGGGAGTAAAGAATACGCCGTCATCCGAGGCGATGTTCTTTGCAAACTTATTGAGGAAGTACTCATAGATTCTGCCGATCACATCACCGCCCACATCATCCAGGGCATTGTTATTAAAAATCCGAAGCAGCTCAGACAAGAGCTCATCTGAGAAAATCGTATAATCATCCGGCAGGACACCCGCCAGCTGCTCACTCTGGGCTTCCACCAGGGCCATAGCATTGTTGACCACTTCGCCAAGGGTATTCATCACATCCCCCTGCTGATTCTTAAGCTCAAGAGAAGAAATATTGTCCGGCAGGTTCACAAGATAATCATACTGGGCTTCTCTGGGCAGGAAAAGTGCACTTTTCTCAGCAAAATCACTGGCTTCAACAGGCATAACCCGGCCATTCCGGCAAGGACGATCCTTCAGGATTTCCGCTTCCACCATCTTAAAACGGCTATAGGCATATCTTAAAAACAGCAGGCCCAGCACAGGCATACAGTATTGATTGGAAGTCAGCTTAGAACCGGCACGGAGCAAGTCCGCAGACTCCCACAGATCCGCTTCCAGTTTCTTGATTTTATTGGATTCTCTCACAGTAAAAACTCCTCTATTTTATTTCTCATCGGGGATAAATTCTATAATATCATCCACATTGCATTGCAGCACCCGACAGATTTTTTCGATAGACTCCAAAGATACATAGCTGTTATTCCGAAGTCTTGTCGAAATATTGGCACTGTAACCAGCCCTCTTCTGCAGCTCCGCAGCTGTCATGTTCTGGTCAATCAGCAAATGGAACAGCTTTTTATAGGATACAGACATAAATCCTCCTATCACGACATCGTGTGATTATTTTCTAGTGTTTAGTATATCACGAAATAGTGAAATTTTCAACGGAATTCCCAGTCAAACTTTCTGTATAAAAATCCGCCTCCATATTTATGCAATCTGACATTTTATCAATGAATCTATCATAATACGCTGCTCTGTTGTGGATTATTTCTTGCTATATAGCGGTTTTCGGATATAATAGATTATAAGAATAGAAATAAGGGGTGTTTTAGGTGTTTGATAAAGCACTTTTTAACGCTGCGTTAGATCAATACAAGCAGCGTTTTTTCCAGATCTGGCCCAATGAAAAATACAAATGGGAAGCTATAAAATGGTTCCAGGCCAACTGGGATATCCATGCATTTGATTTTCCTGGAATGTTGAAACGGGTGATTTCCCCTTCCCATACTTATAATCTTCTTGCCTCCGCCGGAAACTATCCCGGCAGAATGATAGTGGAATTAGCAGAGGAAGTTCCAGAGCGTGTCCGGGCCATGTACTTGAATCTATTCGATGAATCAAAGGATCTATGGTCTCGTATTGACAGTTTCAAGCAGGAAGCTGAACTGATCCGTGCTGAGTTCTCCCCCCAAAAGCATAGCCATTACCAGACTGAAAATGTAATCATGACTTATCTATGGCTTTGCTATCCTGACCGGTATTATATCTATAAATTTGATATTGCACGGGTAGTCTCCCAAAAACTGAAAAGCGAATATACTTTTGAACGAGGTGCTTTCTCTTCAAATATTTCTAATTTCACTCAGTTTTATGATGAAATCAGTGAAGCACTGCGTAATGACAGCGAGCTGAATCAGATGCTCACTTCCAAGCTTACAGAAGCATGTTATCCTGATCCAAAACTTCATACATTAACCATTGATTTCTGCTATTTTATTGCCCGCTATATGGATTCCCAAAAAGAATGGTGGCCTGGTGACTACAATCCTGGGTTTTCCGTAGAAAAATGGGTAGAATTGCTTCATAATTCTAAAGTTTTTACTCCAAACAGTCTTGAAATCATGAAACGGTTTCTGGATTTTGGTGGAACGGCAGCCTGCAGTCAGCTTGCCGCCAAATACGGCGAGGCCCACAGCTTTTATAGCTCTGGCTCCGTAGCACTGGCACGGCGAATTGTGGAATTTACAAATTGTCCTGTCATTACGGGTGATAGCGACAATTCCAAATGGTGGCCTGTGCTCTATACAGGAAGGTACGCAGGAAAAAACGATAAAGGAACATACATTTGGAAGCTTCGGGATGAACTAAAGGAAGCCTTGCAGCATATAGATTTATCAGATGTCTCTCTGTACGCCAGAAGTGCAGAACCCATGTTTTGGAAGATCAGTCATGGCCCAGGAAGTATTTCTGACAGTGAGGATCTGACTTTAGCTGATAACCACCTAATTGCCATGGATCGATACACCAATGCAAAAGGTACCGGCAAAATATCACAGGGTGATGACTTTATTTCCCGTATGAGAAAAGGGGATTTTTTCTATTTATGCCGTGGCAACAGCATCCGACTTCTAGGAAAAATCAACTCTGATGAAGTCCGGACTTTAGAAAATGGACGTATTGAACGCAGCTACACACCAATTGCGAAATCCGCAAACACTGCCCCCTATACAGGTAAGCATAAATGGTGGACCCCCAATGATAACTCCACTTTCATTTCCGTACCGGAAAATCAAGTCAAACTATTTGAGGATCTGATTTTGATGCCTTATTTCAATAAAACAATACAGGATCTTCTTGAAAGCACTCCTCCCGCTCGCAACTTCTGGTTTCTGAATGCCAATCCAAAGATCTGGAGTATGTCCAGTATGCCTGTTGGACAAGTGCAGAACTATACACTCTACAACGAAAACAAGAATAAGCGTCGAATTTTCCAGAATTTCCTGGATGCAAAGGCCGGGGACATTGTTCTTGGCTATGAGTCTACTCCTGTTAAGCAGATTGTAGCTATTCTCAAGGTCAGTGAGGCTCAGGATGGACAGAACATCTATTTTGAGAAGATAGAAGGTCTTTCTGTTCCCATTGATTATGCAGCCTTAAAGGACTGTTCCGAGCTTTCCCAAATGGAATACTTCAGCATGAATCAGGGCAGCTTGTTTAAGCTGACAAAAGAGGAATTTGAAGTTATTATGGATATGATTCGGGAGGAAAACACCTCTCCTGTTTCTGACAAGAAGGTTCCATATTCCAAAAACGATTTTCTCCACGAAGTCTATATGACCTCCGACAAATATGACCGTTTAAAAGCTGTACTGCTTAAGAAAAAGAACATCATTCTACAAGGCGCTCCCGGTGTAGGAAAGACCTTTGCTGCAAAGCGTCTGGCTTACTCCATTATGGGAGAAAAGGATGATGATCGAATAGCATTTGTTCAGTTCCATCAGAATTACTCTTACGAAGATTTTATGATGGGCTACAAGCCTGCGGACAATGGCTTCGAGCTGAAGTATGGCATCTTCTACCAGTTCTGCCAGAAGGCAGCCAATCATCCGGATCAGGATTATTTCTTCATTATTGATGAGATCAATCGTGGAAATCTCAGCAAGATTTTCGGAGAGCTGCTGATGCTCATTGAGGCAGATTACCGGGATCACACAGCAACCCTTGCCTATAATGGTCTCCCCTTCTCGGTTCCCAACCGCCTTCACATCATCGGTATGATGAATACTGCAGACCGGAGTCTGGCTATGATCGATTATGCCCTTCGCCGCCGTTTCAGTTTCATCGAAATGGTACCCGGATTTGATTCCGAAGGATTCCTGAACTACCAGAAATCTTTAAATAACGACACGTTTAATGCACTGATCAGCTGCATCAAAGATTTAAATCAGTACATTATGCAAGACAAGTCCCTGGGTAAAGGGTTCTGTATTGGCCACAGCTATTTCTGCGGCGCCGATGAGTGTACCGAAGCATGGATGCGGGACATTGTTGATTTTGATATAATGCCAATGCTCAATGAATACTGGTTTGACGATGAAAGCAAGGTTCAATGTTGGGAGAATGTCCTGCATGGTGTATTTCAATGACCAAAGATAAAAGCATTCTGATTCATAATATCTACTATATGCTGTCCTATGCCTTTCAAACATTGAAACAGGATACATATCAGGATGTGGCTGTGGAATCATTTGAAGAGATGTATAGTATGTTTGCTGCAATTCTGTCAAAAGGCATCGGTCTGCAGCTGAAGCAGGGACTGTATCGGGAGTATGTCAGCCGTCAGGAAAAGTTACCTGGTATGCGTGGCAAAATAAACATGCCTGAAACAATCAAAGACCAACTCATGCACAAGCGAGTCCTTACCTGTGATTTTGACGAGCTTTCTGAAAACAATCTATTGAATCAAATATTAAAATCTACGGTAATGATTCTTCTTCGTAGTACCAGAGTCAAGGCCAAGTACAGGGATGATCTCAAAAAAGAAATGTTGTATTTCTCAAATGTAGACATCATCGAAGTTACATCTATTCATTGGTCCTCAATTCGTTTCCACCGAAATAATCAAACATACCGTATGCTGATAAGTATTTGCCAACTGCTGATCGAAGGAATGCTGATTACCACCGAGAGTGGAAGCTATCATTTAGCAAGCTTCATTGATGAGCAGAGGATGTGCCGACTCTATGAGAAGTTCATTTTGGAATATTATACTACCCACTTTCCTACACTAAATCCGCAGGCAGCACGAATTCCATGGGATCTCGACGATGGAGTAAGTACAATGCTTCCGATAATGCAGAGTGACATCCATCTTCAAAGAGGCAACACGGTATTGATTATTGATGCTAAGTATTATGCAAGTACGACACAGGTACAGTTTGATAAACGTACTCTGCATTCTAATAACCTATACCAGATATTCACGTATGTAAAAAATCGTGAATACCAATTTGTCGATACTGATAATACGGTTTCAGGAATGTTGCTGTATGCGAAGACTGATGATGTGATTCAACCGGATAATGTGTATCAAATGCACGGTAATCAGATAAGTGTCAGAACATTAGACTTGAATCTTCCATTTGAGCAGATTGCAGGTCAGATGGACAGAATAGCGGAATCACATTTTACTGGTATAATTAAAGCATAATTATTCCAAAAACGGTGAAGACGTATGAGTAAAATAGGACGAAATGCCTTTTGCCCTTGTGGTAGTGGCAAGAAATATAAGCATTGCTGTCTTAATAAAAAATCACAAAGTGTTTATGATTTGATAACGAATGAAGTAAAGGCAGAGGGCTATGGTGTTCAATTAAGCGATTCTTTAAAGAATTTATACAGATATATGCAGACAAAGCAATGGTGGTGAGCATGCCATGCAACCTGTTTAGTATTGTATGTTGTTTTGTCAGAACTAGGCTATTCGCCTAAACTTTGCATAGGTGATGTTTACGGAGGAGACTTATATTTTGACCATTCGTGGATAGAAGTAGATGGCAAAATCATAGACCTTGCTATTAACATGACATTGCTTGGTGCAGCAGCTTTTGGTGTTATTACCTTTGATAAAGATATTGAGATTGGAAATAAGCCTATATTAAACTATGGAGTTTTTGGAAGAGGAATAGAAGGAGAAACATTGCCAGTAGTGAATCTCAGCTTTGTTGATTATATGGATGCTTATCCAGAAGAAAAAATGGACTATGGGATGTGGTATCAAAAGTTTTAGACACTACTGTTGATGTGGGAAAATTAAGAGAAAAATATGCAGATACCAAAAAAGTTTTAGTAAGAAGATAATCATACCTTTTAATTTTGCTATACTTTTTAATTATTGAGAAAAGAGGTGTCGCTTTGGTAGCAGTTACAACAACATATCAAACACAAAATGCAACAATGGGCTGCTACCAGAACGGTTCTACATATAGGAAAAAGCCCAAAAATAGCGCTATTTCACGCTGTTTCTGGGCTTTCAACTAAATATACGGTTGTATCAAAGATTGATCTTGAAAGCCTAGGCGAGCGGCATAGGAGGATTTATCATGTAAATCTACGATTATTAAGGTCGAGTGCATGGGAAGTGTACCGTCAGCAAGATCTAAAAATAGTTGTCGAGCTGTTTTTTGTACTATGGACAGGCGGGGTGGAGACGATGGCGTTTTCATAGCTATTGGTATAATAGTAAGTACAAGGAAAAATGCAGACATTTTCCCATAAACAAACGTAGATATTTTAGTATCTTCCAATATAGTTTGGATAGGTTCCCGATGACTGACATCAAACATCAATTAGGACCTTTCGTGTCATGTAGAAATGGTGATGTTGATGTCTAAAACAAAATAAAGTAAGGACATAATGTGGCTTGGTTTCAGGTTTTCTAGAGTATGAACAATATTTCCAAAAAGTCCAGTTATTTTGTATATGTGTAGTA
>RCNH01001408.1_pt1 | contig 10689 bp, 12 predicted proteins | sample 2041161 | NCBI WGS metagenome assembly RCNH01 (sample SAMN09708215, study PRJNA481090) | Feces metagenome, whole genome shotgun sequencing project. | biome: feces | host: Leptonychotes weddellii | place: Antarctica: Sion Island | collected 2010-03-01
TCTTCTGTCGTAGCAGCATCAAGCATAGAAAAATAGGCCTTGCTTGCCTTAAATAAAAAGCCTTGGGGCAGATCATCCTGAGCAAGATGGCGCAGCAGATCTGCTATCACACTGGCGCAGCTGGTCTTATCAAAGTCGCTCCACACCTGATGGCGGGGGCTTATAAGCGCTACCTCACAGGCATAGTCGAGCTTTTTACCCGTGGCTATAAGCATGCGCACTTCTGACGCAAGTTCCAAGCGAGCAGAAAAGCTATTCTTAGGCTTGCGGGCACCACGGGCCACAACACGCAACAAGGAGCCATCTTCTTGAATGCCCGTGACAATTAGGTCTGTTTCACCCAGCTTCGTCTTGGACAAAATAAGGGCATGAGCCACATAGGTGTTAGATGCCCTCGCCATAGCCAAAGCGCCTAATCTGATTTAAGTCGCGTCGCCAATTCTTCTTCACTTTTACGCGCAGATCCAAGAAAATCTTACAACCCAAAAGCTGCTCTAGGTCTTGGCGGGCTTCTGTGCCAATCTGCTTGATAGCGGCACCGTGCTTGCCAATAATCATGCCCTTTTGGCTGTCACGTTCTACATATACATAGGCGTAAACCTTGTATAAGTTTTTGCGCCTGTTATATTCCATTTCTTCAACAACAACACCAATGGCATGAGGTACTTCATCGGTAAAGCTGCGAAGAATTTTCTCACGGATAAATTCTGCAACAATTACTTCGAGGGGCTGATCTGTTTCCATGTCAGCTGGGAACCACTGAGGACCTACGGGCAAATACCGTGCAACAGTTGCAATAAAGCTGTCAACGTTGGTTTGTTCTGTGGAAGAAACAACCACTTCATCATCCCAGGAACCAAGCTCATAGGCGGCAGCACGCTGGCGCTCAATGGTGGCTTCAGTAACAAGGTCAGACTTAGTAAGAACAAGGATTTTTTTACAGCGCACGTGGGAGAGATGCTGGGCAATCCAAGCATCACCCGTGCCTATGGGCTGGGACGCGTCAACCAAAAAGGCAATAACGTCAACGTCTTGCAAGCCCTGTAAGGCACTCATGTTAAGCTCTTCGCCCAAAACATCGTGGGGCTTGTGAATACCAGGGGTATCCACCATAACCATCTGAAAGTCTGAGCTCGTATATACGGCCCTAAAACGATGGCGGGTCGTCTGAGCGGTATTAGATGTAATGGCAAGTTTTTTACCCATGACGGCATTAAGCAGGGATGATTTGCCTGCATTAGGGCGACCGATAAGGGTGACAAAGCCACTGCGGAATTCAGGGCTTGAAAGAGTTTCTGACATAGTGTTCCTTAACACGATTGGTGTAATACATACCCTGATATACCAGGGTGTGAAAATGCTAGTAAGTATAGGTATTGTAAAAGATGGGATCCAACATAGTACCCCCTCTTACATGGCTTGAGTTGCGGCATGCAGGCCCTACAAGGCAAGAATGCTAGACGGGCTTAAAAGATGTGTGTAGTCATGCTTTTATGCAAGATTAAAGCTATGCAGCACATGCAAGCACAATGGTCTAACAATCTTTGATGTCGAAGACAAGTGTCAGGATTGCAGAAGACTGACACTTTCGTATAGGGCGACGGCTTTTGGCCTCAACCAGGCTTTAGGCCGAGCCTTTAAAAGAAGTATAAATCCAATACTACAAGGCAAGCGCACCCATAACTGCCGGCACAAAGATAAGTAGACCTACAAGGGCTGCGGTAAGGGCTGCAATCAACACGGCTCCTGCAGCAGCATCCTTTGCCTGACGAGCAAGCTCATGCCACTCAGGTGACACCAGATCCACAACACTTTCAAGGGCCGTATTCATGCATTCAAAGGCCATGACCAAGCCTATGCAGAGCAGCAGAAGAGCAATCTGTCCCCCACTAAGTTTAAGCACAAGGGCTGCACCCAGTACAACTACGGCAGCAAGCACATGAATTTTCATGTTGCGCTCTGCCTTAAACACAGACACTACGCCCTTGCGGGCGCAGGCAAAGGCATGCGGCAAGCTAAATGCCGTACCACGCTTTTTGGATAAGGCATTACGCAGGAAGGGCTTATGCGAATTTGACGTCATAGTGAGTACTCTTCTGTTCTGCCCACGCCTTAAGTATGACCTGCTCCAAGGCTTCCATTTCTTCTGCTTCATCATCTTCTATATGATCATAGCCACTCAAATGCAATAGACCATGCACAAGCAAAAGGGAAACCTCTTCTTCCATGGTGGTGCCATACTGGCTTGTCTGACGAGCTGCCACATCGGTAGCGATAATAACATCCCCGAGCTCGAAAACCTCGTCTGTTTGCTCATCAAAGGCCATGTTGACATCGTCTACCCCATCGCATTCAAAGGACAAGACATCGGTTGGCCCCACCTTACCACGATAGGCTTCGTTAAGCTCAGCTATGGTTTCATCATCTACAAAACTAATGGATACTTCTGTAGAAGAAGGCAGGCCAGAAGCGCTGGCTAATACAAATTCTGCAAGCTCCTGAACGGGAATGCCTTCCAGCTGTTCAGAGCCGTAGTCATAAGAAACATGAGCGATCATGTGTGTTCCTCCTTGAAGCCTCCCATGAAAGGCAGCGTGGGATGGGTTGAGAATACGAAATAAGCGAATGGGCACATAGCGCCCTTACGATAGACTTAAGTCCCCTACTACGTTGATGGATGTGACAAGTGTACTAAATCAAAGCCTTAGGCTTCTTCTGCCTGGGCATAGGCTTCAACAATTTGTGCTACTAAATTGTGACGGACAACATCGTGGCCGGATAAGCGACAAAAACTAATGTCTTCAAGATGTGCCAGAATGTCTTCAACCTGATGCAGGCCAGAGGTCTTACCTGGAAGGTCAATCTGAGAGCCGTCACCGGTGATAACCATACGGGCATTAAAGCCCAAGCGGGTAAGGAACATTTTCATTTGTTCCGGTGTGGTATTTTGCGCCTCATCCAAAATAACAAAGGCATCATTTAAGGTACGACCACGCATGAAGGCCAAGGGGATAATTTCAATTACGCCATCTTCTATCATGCGATTGATCTTTTCGGGATCCGCCATGGTATATAAGGCATCGTATAAGGGGCGAATATAGGGGTCTATCTTTTCTTCAAGACTGCCCGGCAAAAAGCCCAGGCTCTCCCCTGCTTCAACAACAGGACGGCTTAACACCAAGCGACCCACTTCTTTTTTCTGCAAAAGGCTCAAACCTAAGGCCACGGCTAAATAGGTCTTACCTGTGCCTGCGGGGCCTAGGCCAAATGTGATGGTATGACTGCGCATGGCATCAACATACTGCTTTTGACCAGCGGTTTTAGGACGAATGACGCGACCCTTATAGGTGTGGACAACGTCATCACGTAGCTCTTTTGGAGCAAAGTCCCCCGTATGCAATAAGGCTAAAACCCGCTCAACATAGGCAACGTTGGGGTTAAAGCCAGCCTGCACATAGGCGATGAGCTCAGAAAATACCCCTTCGAGGATCTGAGACTCATGAGCGTCTCCCTGAATGGTGATTACATTGCCACGAGCACAGGCCTGGGCAGTAAACTTAGTATTCAGAAAACGCAGGATCGCATCTTCAGGACCCAAGATAGAAGTCATATGCACCGATGCTGGTACGACAAGTTTAAGGCTTTCTTCTTGTGTCATACGACTCTCCCTTCAGAGATGGAGTTTTTAAGCAAGGTAATCCTGTTCTTGTAAGCGTACACAAACAAGTTCACCAGGTATAGCACTATCCGGTACTCGGATTTCATAATAACTATCGGTGGTTGCCTTGCCACCCGTTTCAACCAAGACCCATTCTTCACGTCCGCAACGAGTCTGATATCCCTGCCAGCGCAGGCGATCAGCCAAGGCAGAAAGCTCTGCCACGCGGGCAGCCTTTACACTTGAAGCTATTTGATCGACTCGCTTGGCAGCAGGCGTTCCTTCGCGCATAGAATAGGGAAAAACATGCACCTTAGTAAAACGTGCACGTTCAACACTTGCAAGCGTGAGAGCAAAATCTTCTTCTGTCTCACCGGGAAAACCACAAATAACATCGGTGGACAAGGACAAATCAGGCATGGCGGCATACAGGCGCTCTACCAGATCATCGAAAAAGGCCATCTTATAGGGGCGGGCCATTTGGCGCAGAATAGCATCAGATCCCGATTGCAGGGGCAGGTGCAGGTGGCGACAAATACGGCTTCCGCCCTGGGCTAAGGTAGAAATAAGCTCATCATCGATATCACGCGGTTCAATACTGCCGACGCGGTAGCGCACCTGGGATGTTTCAGCAAGTAGGGCTCGTAGCAGATCGCTTAAGCTTTTGCCCTCGTGCTTATAGGAGCCCAGATTGATGCCTGTAAGCACAATTTCTTGGACGCCAGCACGAGCATAGCGCTTTGCCTCAGCAATAATCTGATCAAAATCGCGCGAACTCGCCCTGCCACGTGCCACATGCACAATGCAGAAGGTGCAGGCATTATTGCAGCCATCCTGAACCTTAATGCCAACACGGGTCGGAAAAGCATCTCCTATACGCAAGCCCTCGCCTAGATCAAAGCTCTCAATGGGACTAAGCTCATGAGAGCTTATAGCGATACCTTCTTCATGTGGAAGCATATGCCGCACAACTATATCGGGAATGATGGCCTTATTGCGCTCAATGATGATGCGCTCATCCATCTCTTCATAGGTTTCAGGATTGATGGCCACAGCACAGCCTGTTACCACAACGGCTTCTACGTCTTCACCCCTTAGGGCGCGACGAACTGCCTTGCGAGTTTTTTTCTCGGCTTCACCGGTGACCGTGCAGGTATTGATGACAACACACTGGGCATCCTTCGGCGCCGTAAGCTCACATCCTGCTTGCAACAAGGATTGCAACATGGCATCGCTTTCGACCCTATTTACCTTGCAACCTAAATTAACTACTGCAACCTTCACTGCATACCGCCCAATTCATAGAGTACTAATGCAGGAGCTACAATGCCTGCCGTTTCTGTGCGCAAAATCGACCTTCCTAAACTTACCAGCTCTGCATGATCGTTGGATGACAAGAGTGCCTGAACTTCGTCTTCGGTCAATCCCCCTTCAGGCCCTACGATAACTACGATGGCATCCTGCAAAAAGTGGCCGAGCTCACCTGCATCAGGATTGCGGGAAGCACCTTTGCAAGCCTTGACGGGTTCATAGCTCGGAACTACACCATCCAAGGCCTTGTTGATGGTCTTGGTGGTTTCTGCCTGCTCCCAGCACACCAACACAGCCTTTGCATAGTGCAGGGCAGACACAAGAGATGAACTGTTCACACAATTACTAAGCCAAGGGATCCTAGGCTGACCCGACTGAGTAGCAGCACTTTTGAGAATGCTATTCCATCGCTTAAGACGGGCTGCTTCTTTTTTTGCATCAAGCTTTACTATGCTGCGCTCACACATAAGGGGCACAAAGCCATCAACAGACAGCTCGGTAGCATGGCGAAAAACCAAGTCCATCTTTTCACCCTTGGACATGCCTTGTACCAGCACCACACGTGGACTTAGGCTTGCATCAAGCCTCTGAGCAATACGGGCCGTATATATGCCCTGGTCACATGAGATAAGTTCACATTCAAAATAATCCTGGGCAGCATCAACGAGGGCTATGTGCTCACCGGGCTTGAGACGCAAGACACGGGCGTGCTTGCTGTCTTCACTTGAAAGCTCGAGCGTGAATTCCTCATCTGACACAGCTGATATAAGCTGGGACTCAAGATAAAAATGTTGCAGTGACATAGCTTCTCTTATCTGTTCTACGCAAAAACGCCCTCGTAAGGGCGTTTAGGACTAATTAAATACATCGCGTAATTTTTGCAAGGGATTACGGACATCCTGGATGTCTTCTCCCATTTCGCGACCTAATTCTTCTAATAATTCACGCTCACGCTTGGAAAGCTTTTTAGGAATGCTTACTCCCACGTGAACATACAAATCACCAAAGGAATCTGACCTAAAGCGAGGCATGCCACGACCTTTTACGCGTACTACCTGATCGTTTTGACAGCCCTCTGGAATCTTTACTTCGATGCTGTCGCCTTCGACCACGCCATCTACGTGAATACGGCAGCCAAGGCTTGCCTGTACGATGGACAGATGTACGTGAGCATGCAGGTCATCACCTTCACGCTGGAAAAATTCATGGGGCTGTACACGACAGGTGACAATCAAGTCGCCTGCAGCAGCACCATTCAAACCTGCCTCGCCATAGCCGCCCACACGGAGCTGCTGGCCATCATGAATGCCAGCTGGGATATCCAGTGATACCTGCTGGCGATCAGGAACCCTGCCCTGACCTTGGCATTCGCTGCAAGGATTAGTAATAACCGTACCCTTGCCCTGGCAGTTAGGACAGCTTGTGGTAGTTTGCATATTACCCAAGAAGGTTTGCTGAACCGTGACTACCCTACCCTGGCCGTGGCAGTCTGGGCACATGGTTTCTTCACCATCAGGGCCAATACCAGATCCATGACAATCAGAACAAGGGGCAAGACGGTCATAGGTGATGTCTTTTTTTACACCTGTGTAGATTTCTTCTAGGGTCAAACGCAGGCCCACACCCATGTCGCGTCCTTCACGACGGGTGCCTTGGCTTGCGGCTCCTCCAGAAAAGAAGTCACTAAAGATGCCACCCATGCCAAACAGGTCATCCAAATCGATGCCGCCAGACCAGCCGCCGCCACCCATGCTCGGACCACCAACGGTTCCAAAGCGGTCGTACTGGGCACGCTTGTGGCTGTCACTCAAGACATCGTAGGCTTCATTGAGTTCCTTGAAGCGATCTTCCGCATCGGGCTCTTTATTGACATCGGGATGTAGGGTACGGGCACGCTTACGAAATGCTCGTTTGATTTCATCGTCGGTTGCATTACGATCTACGCCGATTACCTCATACAAATCTGCTGCCATAAACTCTCTATGCCTTCCTTACTGCTTATACATCACGCAGGCTCAGTCGTGCTGCCTGCAAAACTTTTATTACTTGTAAATAATCCATGCGGGTAGGCCCCACAACAGCAACGACACCTTCGCCATCATCCTTACCAAACTGCATGGCTACAACGGACACACTTTTAAGCTGCTCAGGCTTGTTTTCGCTACCGATGCGCACCATGGTGCCGCCGACATAGGCTTCATCATCGAGCACATCAACCAACACTTCATTGTCTTCCAAGACCTCCACAATGGGAAGCAAGGCCTCGGGGTGGCTAAATTCTGGCTTCTTGAGCAGGCTTGATACACCAAGGCTGTGAGCACGAGAACTGTCATGTTCGCGCATGCAGGCAAAAAACTCAGATATAAACAGCTGAGTTATGGGATTGCCCAGGGCCTCAGGCGGTACGGTGTCGATACCGCGCTTAATATCAGAGCAGGACTTTCCTGCAAACAAGGTATTTAAGGTGTGCTGAATGTTCATGAGCTGCTCATAGCTCAGCTCCTTAGAGCATTCCAAGGCGCGATTAAGCACGCGACCGTCTTCACACACAACCACCATCAAGCTTTTATGAGCGCTGAGGTTTACCAAGGAGATTTGGCGAACATGCAGGCTTACGATAGAGGGTGGCAAAACAATAGATAAACAATCCGTAAGCTGGGTAATAGCCTCGGTTGTCTTTTCGAGCAATTCATCGAGCTCATTCGCATTTTTTTGCAGGGATCGAATGAGATTTTGATCAAGCGGATCTGCGCCTTCCGGCACCGATGCTAGCAACTCATCAACAAAGGCCCTATATCCACTGTCAGTAGGAATGCGGCCGGCGGATGTGTGAGGCTGCTCAATGAGGCCCTGTTTTTCAAGGCTCGATAGGTCATTGCGCACGGTAGCTGAACTGACTCCAAGATCATAGTGTTCTGCAATCGTACGAGATCCAACCGGCAGAGCATGGGCAACATATTCTTCGATTAAGGCTGCTAGTACCTTTTGACGTCTTTCAGAAAGCACACAAGCCTCCTCTCACCCAACAAAAGAATCATCCTTTGTATTCTAGCAGTTACCAGGCTCGAGTGCTAAGGGACTGACTAAAAATTACTAGCTCCCACACCTGTGTAGGCTTGAGTGTGAACGCAAGGTTGCGAGCACACACGTGTGAATTAGTCCGTGAGATCAAAAAATGCCTGATAGAGCTCGTTACCACACAGCCATCCACGACTTGTAGGCCTATAGCGCCCCTGCCTATACTCGACAAGACCCTGGCAGATAAGACGATCTAGGACCTCATCTATCACAGGAAACAGGCTACGTGCCTGATCAATCTGATCAGCAGACACACCCACAGCCCGACGCATACCAAGGAGTAGGTCTTCTGCACAGGCCTGCGCGTGGTCTATACACTCGATTGAGGAACACAATAGAAAAACGCTCGCGCTGGCTGCTGTTTTGACGCATGCTTACAGCACCCGTCCCCAGCCCCAAATAGGGCTTGCCCGTCCAATAGGCACTGTTGTGAGCACTTTCCCTACCTGGTCGGGCATAGCTTGCTACTTCATACCGCTCAAAACCAGCCTGGGTCAAGATGTCGCAGGCATCTTCCATCATGTCGGCCTGTAGATCTTCATCGGGATAGGAGTAGCGCCCCACACAAATTGCTTCATGTAAGGGGGTACCTTCTTCAATACTTAAGGGATAAATACTTATATGACTGACCTGTGTATCGAGGGCAGTATATAGATCATCCCTCCACTGCTGCCTTGTTTGACCAGGTAGACCACACATAAGATCAAGGCTTACTTGATCAAAGCGCTGGGTTATAAGATGCAGGGCATTACGTGCCGTGTCTTTAGAGTGAATGCGACCTAGGGTTGTAAGTAGCTCAGGCTGAAAACTCTGAACGCCAAGAGATATACGATTGATGCCTGCCGCCTGAACACGATCAAGAAGCGTAGCTGTTACGCTTTCAGGATTGGCTTCAAGCGTCCACTCACGTTGTTCATAGTCGCTGCGCTCATCATAGGCACAGGCTGCATATATGTGCTGCAAGATGCGCTCTAGATGATTAGGCCCCAAAAGACTAGGAGTACCGCCCCCAAGGTATACCGTTTGCACATCATGCAGCAATCCCAAATGCTGACAGTCCTCAAGCTGCTCGCAAATGGTGTTTGTATAGGAGGCAAACTGCTCACGGGGAGCATGTGGAACACCGGTGGCAAAATCACAGTAGGCACAGCGTTTTGCACAAAAAGGAACATGCAGGTAAAGGGCTTGAAAGGGCTCCCAGGACGTGGGATCAAACTCTAACATGGAAGCTCGCCATTCAGCTCGCCTTCTGCTTCCCTACCATGGGTTTCAAAATAAAGTTTACGAGCACGCGAGGCTTCAATATGCTCAAGCATTTCATCAAACACTGCACAAAAATCCTCGTAAGTATTGCAAGACGTAATGGCATTGCGCATGAGGCTCGCATCAGGCATGCCGGCAAAATACCACATGGCATGCTTACGCATCTTAACAAGGGCATATTGCTGATGCTCCTGCAATACCTGGGCATGGCGGCGGGCTATTTCTATACGCTCTTCAAATGAGCGGGCTTCAGGAATGGGCTTGCCTGCCAAGGCAGCCTGGACTTGTTCAAAAATCCAGGGATTACCGCAGGCGCCACGACCAATCATAAGAGCATCGCAGTTGGTGAGCTCTTTCATACGTAGGGCTGCTTCCGCTGATGTAATATCGCCATTACCAATAACCGGAATGCTTACAGCCTGTTTAACGCGGGCAATAACCCCATAATCCGCCTGGCCCTTATACATCTGCTGGGCATAGCGGCCATGCACTGCTACAGCAGCGGCACCAGCCTGCTCAACAACGCGAGCAAAATCCACAGCCGTTTCGTCACCAACAGCAAAGCCACGCCTAAATTTAACGGTAACAGGCACAGAAACAGCCTGGCTTACAGCCGATACAATGCGTGCTGCAAGATCGGGATCTTTCATGAGAGCCGAGCCATCACCCTTGCTCGTGATTTTACGAGCAGGACAGCCCATGTTGATATCCAAATAGGCCAGCTTGTCACCCATGTAAGACACTATCCATCGTGCCTGTTCAGCCATGGTATGAGGTTCATGACCAAAAAGCTGTACAGCAACCTGGGTTTCGAGGGGTGCAAGTTCAAGCAGGTCTATTGTTTTTTTATTTGAAAAGCTCAAGGCCTTACTCGACACCATTTCGGTATAGGTAAGGCTGGCACCATGCTGGGTGCACAGGCTACGAAAGGCCTTATCAGTAACGCCCGCCATGGGCGCAAGAAGTACAGGATGGGACGCGAAAAATTCTTTCATACATGCCTTACAACGAATTTTAAAATCTGTTACAGAAGTGTAGCGCAACTTGTGCCTCTTAGGCTCGACTGTTACCAGATAGTGAAACTTACACACGCCCCTCACACATGCCTCCCACCGGGAAGTTGTTATATAGGATTTTGCAGAAGATGAGGGGGTGGGTGGGATCGTTTTTTAACTGGAGAAGGCAAAGAATAACAAGGCTACAAGATAAGCATGTTTACGAAAAACATCCTTGGGTTTGGCGCTGTCGCCCGACAGCGCCCCCCCTATTTCTACAAGGAACATAAAAACCTGAATTCAAATACTATGGTACAAAACAAACCTATGAACACAAAAAACAAGCGCAGTAGATATAATATCCACCACGCTTGAAACAGAATC
>RCNH01000962.1_pt1 | contig 10680 bp, 10 predicted proteins | sample 2041161 | NCBI WGS metagenome assembly RCNH01 (sample SAMN09708215, study PRJNA481090) | Feces metagenome, whole genome shotgun sequencing project. | biome: feces | host: Leptonychotes weddellii | place: Antarctica: Sion Island | collected 2010-03-01
AAATCGATCCCGGCGTCACCGTTTGTTCGGCGCTGGAGCAGTTGGAGGGCACCTTATGCTGACTGGAAAAACTGTGATCGTCACCGGCGGCTCCCGCGGCATTGGCGCTGCCATTGCGCGGGAGTTCGCTGCACTGGGAAACAATGTAGCCATCCTCTACGCAGGCAATACTCAGGCTGCCCAGGCTGTCTGCCGGGAATGTGAGCAGCTTCAGCCAATCACTGCGCGGGCTTATCAATGCAATGTAGCAGACTATCAGGCTGTTAAGGAAACTGTGGCACGCATTCGGGCCGATTTCGGTGCAGTACATATTCTGGTGAACAACGCCGGTATTACACGAGATCGTCTGGCAGCCATGATGACCGAAGCCGACTTTGATGATGTGCTCGCTACCAATTTAAAAGGTGCATTTTACATGATTCGTCACTGCATTGGATTGTTCCTTCGGGCAAAAGAAGGCTGTATCATCAATATTTCCTCTGTAGTTGGTCTGATGGGCAACATCGGCCAAAGCAACTATGCTGCCTCCAAGGCCGGACTGATCGGTCTGACCAAGTCCATTGCCAGAGAACTGGCTCCCCGGGGCATCCGTTGCAATGCCATTGCCCCCGGCTTTATCCAAACCGATATGACTCGCCAGCAAACAGACTCCCCGCTGCTTTCCACCGTCCCGCTGGGGACCATGGGCAGCCCGGAAGATGTAGCCCAGGCGGCAGTTTATCTGGCTTCGGCAAACTACGTAACCGGCGAGGTCCTCCGGGTAGACGGCGGCCTTGCAATGTAAGGAGAATACCATGAACGAAACTAGAAGAGTGGTTGTGACTGGTCTGGGGGCCATCACCCCCATTGGCAATCAGGTCAGCCAGACCTGGGAAAGCATGAAAGCCGGAAAAAACGGCATTGGCCCCATCACTCATTTTGATCCCTCATCCTTCAAAGCGAAGCTGGCCGCTCAGGTCAAGGACTTCGACCCGCAGGACTATATGGAAGTGAACGATGTGCTGCGTACCGATCGTTATGCCCAGTTTGCTGTTGCCGCGGCGCAGCAGGCCGTGGATGACAGCGGCATCCAGGGTAAAGTGACCCCGGAACGTTTTTCTGTGCTGTTCGGCACCGGCATTGGCGGCATCAGCACTTTTGAAACCGAGCACCAAAAGCTGCTGGAAAAGGGTCCGCGCCGGGTTTCCGCTCTATTTGTGCCCATGATGATCTCCAACATGGCTGCCGGACTGATCGCTCTTCGGCACGACTGCCGGGGCTCTGCCATGCCCATCGTTACAGCCTGTGCCTCCGGCTCCAACGCCATTGGCGAGGCCATGCGGCTGATTCGTCACGGCTATGCCGATGCGGTGATTACCGGCGGCACCGAAGCTGCCATCACCCCCAGTGCAGTAGCAGGCTTTTCCAATATGAAAGCCCTTTCCACTGCCCAGGACCCGGATGCAGCCAGTCTGCCCTTTGACCGTCGTCGGGGCGGCTTTGTAATGGGCGAGGGCGCGGTTGCGCTGGTTTTGGAGGAGTACGAGCACGCACTGGCCCGCGGTGCCTTCATCTATGGCGAGGTCTGCGGCTATGGCTCCACCTGTGATGCACACCATATCACTGCACCTCATCCGGAAGGCCGCGGCGGCATTCAGGCCATGCGGGATGCCATGGCAGAGGCCGGCTACACTCCCGATGACACCGTATACGTCAATGCCCACGGCACCGGCACGCCGATGAATGATCGCACCGAAACCCTTGTCATTCAGAATGCACTGGGGCAGTCTGCGCAGAGCGCCTTCGTCAGCTCCACCAAGTCCATGACCGGACATATGCTGGGCGCGGCGGGCGCAGTGGAAGCTATGGCTTGTCTGCTGGCTCTGCGTGACGGAATACTGCCCCCCACCATCAATTTGCTGGAGCAGGACGAGGATTGCAGCCTGAACTGCATTCCTCAGCAGGCAATCCGGGCAGACATCACACTGGCACTGTCCAACTCTCTGGGATTTGGCGGTCACAACGCCTGCCTGGCGTTTAGGAAGGTGACATTATGAACGAAACTGAGATCCGCAAATATGCGGAACTGATGCAGGAACTCGGCCTGACCGGACTGGAAATCACCCGTCAGGATCAGGTGGTGCGCCTGGAACGCAGCCCTGCAGCCCCTGCACCATCCTTGCAGGCTTCCCCTGCTTCTCTGCCGGAGACAGCTGCTCAGCCCCAGTCCTCTTCCGAGGACTGCGCCGTGCTCTCTCCGCTGGTAGGAGTATTTTACGCCTCCCCCACCGAAAACGCTGCTCCTTATGTTTCCGTGGGCGACCATGTGACCCTGGGGCAGACCCTCTGCGTTGTGGAGGCCATGAAAATGTTCAACGAAATTACTGCGGAACAGGACGGCGTTATTTCCGAAATCTGTGTCAGCAATGGACAGATGGTGGAATATGGCACTGAGTTGTTCCGTATCCGGAGTTGATGCTATGAACCAGACAGAACTTTTGACGCTTCTTCCCCACCGGGACCAGATGCTGCTTCTGAATGACGCAGAAAACCGTGATGGCACCGCAGTCGGTCACTACAAAGTACGTGGAGACGAATTTTTCCTGCGGGGCCATTTCCCCGATAATCCGTTGGTACCCGGCGTCATCCTTTGCGAGATTCTGGCCCAGACGGCCTGTGTGCTGCTGGCACAGGATCTTGCCCCCGGCACGATTCCGGTATACACCGGCATGGACCGGGTGCGATTTCGCTCTCCGGTACGGCCCGGTGACACCATTGAAACCCGGTGCAGCCTGACCCGGGTCAAGCACCCCTTTTATTTTGCCCAGGGCACTGTATATGTGGGCGAAAGACTGTGCGCCAGCGCGGAATTTTCCTTTGCCCTTACGGAGGGATAAGCCATGTTCTCAAAGATCCTTATCGCCAACCGCGGCGAGATTGCAGTGCGCATCATCCGCGCCTGCAAGGAAATGGGCGTGGCCAGTGTAGCGGTCTACTCACAGGCTGACAAAAATGCCCTGCACGTGGCTCTGGCCGATCAAAGCGTGTGCATCGGTGCGGCGGAGGCTGCCAGCAGCTATCTGAACGAAAATCAGATCATCAGCGCGGCTCTGCTCACCGGAGCACAGGCCATCCATCCCGGTTACGGCTTTCTGTCCGAAAACGCCCACTTTGCCCGGCTGTGCCGCAGCAATGGGCTGGTATTCATCGGACCCACTCCTGAATCCATGGAACAACTGGGTGATAAAGCCCTTTTAAAGGCGCTGATTCGCCAAACCAGTTTGCAGGTCATCCCCGGCAGTGGGGCAGTTTCCTCCCTGGAGGAAGCCCGCACCACCGCTCAGGCCATTGGCTATCCTCTGATGCTCAAGGCCTGTGCCGGCGGCGGCGGTCGGGGCATCCGTCTGGTGCTTCATGACCAGGATCTGGAGCAGGCTTACCAACAGGCCACAAGCGAAGCTGCCAGTGCCTTTGGCGATGGCAGTGTTTATCTGGAAAAATACATCCATCCCGCCCGCCATATCGAGCTGCAGGTTCTCGCAGATGAAGAGGGCAATGTGGTCTGTCTGGGTGAGCGGGATTGCTCCATCCAGCGCCGCAATCAGAAGCTCGTTGAGGAAACGCCCTCTCCCGCAGTGAAGCCTCAGCAGCGCCAGCAGCTCTTCAGCGCCGCGGTGGATGCCGTCCGATCCATTGGCTATGTGGGCGCGGGCACACTGGAATTTTTGATGGACGCAGAGGGCAACTTCTGGTTTATGGAAATGAACGTGCGCCTGCAGGTAGAGCACACTGTTACCGAGATGCTCACCGGTATCGACATCGTGAAATGGCAGATCCGCATTGCCGCAGGAATCCCGCTGAATTTCAGCCAGGATTCGGTAGCCCTGACGGGCTGTGCACTGGAATGCCGGATCAATGCCCTGGGCTGCGGCACACTGACCCTGCTGCACGTTCCCGGCGGGCCATCGGTTCGCTTCGACAGCTTTTTGATGCCGGGCGCTGTGATACCGCCTTATTATGATTCCCTGCTGGGCAAGCTGGTGGTATACGCCAAAACCCGGGAGGACGCTCTGCGAAAAATGCGGGGAGCTCTGTGCGAGCTGGTGATCGAAGGGGTTTCCACCAACATCGAGCATCAGCTTGCCATCATTGACGATGAGCGCTTTATCACGGGCGCTTACGATCTGACACTGATAGGAAATGGATAAACTATGGCCTTGATCAATTTTTTAAAACCCAGAAATAAGCTGGAGGAAGGCGGCCGCTCCTCTGCCCCGATGCAGCAGGACCCGGGCGAGCCCATGCAGAAATGTCCCAACTGTCACAAAGAGATTCCCGTCAGCCGCCTATGGGGCAGCATGATGGTCTGTCCCTGCGGGCATCACTTCCGCATGAACGCACGACAGCGCATCGCCGCCTTAACCGACTCCAACAGCTTTGAAGAGCTGGATGCCCAGTTGACCGGCGGCAATCCCCTGAACTTCGCGGGTTATCCCGAAAAGCTGCTGGCGGCACGCACAGCCAGCGGTCAGGATGAAGCAGTATTCTGCGGCACGGCCACCATCGAGGGGCAGCCCTGCTGCCTGTTTGTGATGGACTCTTTTTTCATGATGGGCAGCATGGGCAGTGCTGTGGGTGAAAAAATCACCCGCCTGTTTGAATATGCCACTCATCACCACCTTCCAGTGATCGGGTACACAGTATCCGGCGGCGCGCGGATGCAGGAAGGACTTCTTTCCCTGATGCAGATGGCCAAAACCAGTGCTGCCGTTAAACGGCACAGCGATGCCGGACTTTTGTACATCGCGGTACTCACCGATCCCACCACCGGAGGCGTTACCGCCAGCTTTGCCATGGAGGCTGACATTCTGCTGGCAGAGCCTGGGGCCTACATCGGCTTTGCCGGGGCCCGGGTGGTGGCACAAACCACAAAAAAAATCCTGCCTAAAGAATTTCAGCGGGCAGAATTTGTTCTCAAACACGGCTTTTTGGATGCCATCGTTCCCCGCCCTCAGCAGCGCCGACGTCTGGCCGCCTTATTAAAGCTGCATCAGCCGGAGGTACACTATGAAACCCACACCCTATGAGCGGGTACAGCTTGCCCGCGGCAGCCGCCCCACAGGCGTAGATTACCTGACCCATGTATTTCAGGATTTCATTGAGCTGCATGGGGACAGGCGCTATGGCGATGATCCTGCTGTGGTGGGCGGCATTGCGTTTTTGCAAGGCACGCCGGTCACCGTTATCGCTCTGGAACGGGGCCATACAACCCGTGAACGAGTTTACCGCAACTTCGGCTCTGCCCATCCGGAAGGTTACCGCAAAGCCCTGCGCCTGATGAAGCAAGCTGAGAAATTCGGCCGCCCGGTAATTCTTTTTGTGGACACCTCCGGAGCACACTGCGGTATCGGCGCCGAGGAGCGGGGCCAGGGCCAGGCCATTGCGGAAAACCTTTTGGAACTTTCCACTCTGTGCGTACCCACCATCTCTATACTGATTGGCGAGGGCGGCAGCGGCGGTGCCCTGGCACTGGCCCTGACAGACCGGGTTTGGATGCTGGAAAACGCCGTTTACTCGGTGATCTCTCCCGAAGGCTGCGCCAGCATCCTCTGGAACGATGCATCCAAGGCCGCTCAGGCAGCCAAAAGTCTGAAGCTCACCGCTCAGGACGCCCTGCACCTTGGCATCATCGAAGAGATCCTGCCGGAGGAAGAACTCGGCCAGCCCGCCTTTTATGAGAATCTGCAGCATCGCCTGAGTCAGGAGCTGCAGACCATCTGCGCAGACCCGGACTTTGTCAGCCATCGATACGCCCGCTTTCGGGCTATGGGTACCGATATCATTCAGGAGAACATTGCACCATGAGCATTTATCATCGCTTTTGCACCGAGGTTTTAGATCAAAGCCACAGCCTGCAAAAATTTTCTTTGCACTACCCGCCGAATTTCAATTTTGCCTATGACGTGGTGGATGTGCTGGCTCAGGAATCCCCGGAGCAGCGGGCCCTGGTCTGGTGCAATACCGAAAACCAGGAGCGCACCTTCACCTTTGCGCAGCTCAAAGCCTACAGCTGCCAGTTTGCCAATGTGCTCAAAGATGCCGGCATCGGCAAAGGCGATCGGGTCATGCTGATTCTGAAACGGCATTATGAATACTGGTTCGCAGCCCTGGCCCTGCATCGACTGGGAGCCACCATGATTCCCGCCACCCATATGCTGACGGTGGAAGATCTGGTTTACCGCATCCAAAGCGCCAACATCAAGGCCATTTTGTGTACTCCGCAAAATCAGGTACCGCAAAAGGTAAAAGAGGCAGTAGCCCGGACTCAGCTGCCGGTAAAACTGTGGTGTGTGCAGGCCGATGTGCCCGGTTTTGAAAATCTGACCCGTGCCAGCCAGACCGCCGACACCCATCTGGACAGGGTGTCTACTCTGGCCACAGACCCCATGGTACTGTATTTCACCTCCGGCACCACCGGCCAGCCCAAGGGTGTGATTCACGACTTTGCTTACCCGCTGGCCCACATCGTCACCGCCAAATACTGGCAGCAGGCTCAGGAGGGTGGGCTTCACTTCACCGTGGCCGAAACCGGCTGGGCCAAAGCCTCCTGGGGTAAAATGTACGGTCAATGGCTGGTGGGCTGTGCGGTAATGGTGTATGATTTTGACAACTTCGACCCTAAGCAGCTGGTCAACATCATCAATCGGTATGGGGTTACCTCTTTTTGTGCCCCGCCCACAGTGTACCGCTATCTGGCCCGCAAAGGCATTCCGGATATGCCCAGTCTGCGGCACGCCTCCACTGCCGGTGAAATGCTGGCCCCGGAGGTGTTCCAGCGTTTCACTCAGCGCACCGGCATTCCGCTGGCCGAAGGTTACGGCCAAACCGAAACCACCCTGCTGATTGCCAATCTTCAGGGAGAGCCCCCGGTGGAAAGCGCCATGGGCAAGGCCTCTCCCCTATATCAGATCGAGCTGCGCTGCAAGGATGGCTCCCGCCCTGCGCCGGGCGAGGTCGGTGAGGTAGTAGTTCTGCCGCAAAACGGTCAGCGGCCTGTGGGTATCTTCTGCGGGTATCTGGACAATGATGCCCTGTATGCCCATGCCTGGCGGGATGGAGTCTACCACACCGGGGACGCAGCCTGGCAGGATGAAAACGGGCGCTACTGGTTCTATGGCCGCTTTGATGACATCATTAAAACCGGCGGCTACCGGGTTGGCCCCTGCGAAGTGGAGCACGTTCTTCTGGAGCATCCGGGAGTAGCGGAATGCAGTGTAGTCGGCGTTCCCGATCCCTTACGGGGCCAGGTTATTAAGGCTGTGATCCGCCTTTCTCCGGGCTATTCTCCATCGGACGGTCTGGAACTGGAAATCAAGAAATTCTGCAACAGCCGCCTTGCTGAGTACAAATGGGTGCGCCTGGTGGAATTCGTGACAGATTTTCCCAAAACCATCAGCGGCAAAATTCAAAAGGGCCTTTTACGAAAAAATACCGCCTGAGCTGCGGCAGCCTCCAGAATCCAGGGGGCTGCCGCAGCTTTTTCCGCCTTGACAAGCCATTGGCGATGTGATAGGCTGACGTGAAAATGGTTTGCTAATCAGAAATACGAGGATATACTATGAACATCATGCCAAAGCAGCCCATAGATATTTTAAATTTCAGCATTTGCGGTTTCCACCAATATTGCTTTGAGGCACCGGTCCACCTGTATTTTGCCAGCCAGAACCTCTGTGGTTTGCTGGAAACGACTCAGGATAACCTTGCCTGCCCGGACACAGATGGCTACCTGCCTTATGTCCACCCCGAAGATCGGGCCGGCTATGAGGAATTTCTGCAAAAGGCCATGGCCGAACCCTGTACCCGGACCCTGCAATATCGTCTGGTAAGCCGCAGCGGCAATGTGGTTTCCGTAAGCGACACCCTCACCACCCGTCGTCTGGAGGACAACACACTGGTGGGAGATTCGGTGCTGATGGAGCTGGCCGGTCTGAAAAGGCCCTCCGTCTATCTGGCGGCTCTGGCGGATGTGTATGACAAGATCTTTCAATACAATTTTACCGAGCGCACCGTAACCTGTCTGCACTGCCGGGAAAACTCCCGTTTTCATTGGGTGCAGAATATTCCTATGGCTATGGAAAGCGCCACCGAAAAATGGATCACCGACACGGTGGTGGAAGAGGATCGCCCCCGGCTGAAGGCTTTTTTCCAGGACTATTTTGCCCATGGCCGCTTTCAGCAGGGCAGCCGCCCTACCCCCATCACCTATTCTGCCCGCTCCTTCAGCGGCATGATCTGTCAATACCGGGGCCTGTTTTTGACCATGGGTCCTAACACTCAGCTGTTCTGCTGCCGCTGCCTGCAGGAATCTGACCTGTATACCCGGCAGAACCACGAAAAAATGGAGCAGCTGCTGCGCAGCTTCACCGAGGGCATTGCCGCTTTTGAGGTCACGGATGGCTTTGTGACCCCGCTGTATGCCAGCGACAATGTGTGCCGCTTTTTCGGGTACAGCAACGAAGCCTGGCTGGATCTGATGGAGAAAAAGACTTCGCTTGCAGAGTTTGTTGCCCACAGCGAAGCTGATCTGGCCACCTTTGAGGCACTGCTGCAAAACGGCAGCGGAGAATTTTCCTATCTTGATTTGCAAACCGATACCCGGCGGCAGATGAAAGCCGTATGCTCTGCCCCTTCTTCGAACGGTACACGCTTTGTAATGCTGTACCATGGTGCTGCAACCCAGCCCACGGAAGTTCCCAAGGTGTTTCTGCGCACATTCGGCTATTTTGAAGTATTCGTGGGCGAAAAGCCCATTCCCTTCCGCCATCAGAAATCCAAGGAACTGCTGGCTCTTTTGATTGATCGAAAGGGCGGCTTTTTATCCTCTCAGGAGGCCATCGGCTTTTTATGGGAGGACGAAGCCGTAAACTCTGTAACGCTGGCCCGCTACCGCAAGGTGGCCCTGCGGCTGAAAACCACTTTGGAAGCCTATGGCATTGAGGATATTCTGGAATGCGTGGATGGCAAGCGCCGCATCATTCCTTCCAAGGTGCGCTGCGATCTGTATGAATATCTCTCTGACCCCTCTACCTACGGTCATCTGTTCAAAGGCAGTTATCTGAGCAATTACAGCTGGAGCGAATACACTCTGGCTGAGTTGACCAGTGATATTGTACTGGCATAAAAGGCAGCCTTTTCCCAATCCGGCCAACTATCTGACAAGTTGTTAGGATGTACAAAATACCTTTGGTCTGTTTTTTCTGACAACACAAAGCCCCCTTCTGTAGTTATTGCACTGCAGAAGGGGGCTTTGCTGTTTTAACCATCTTACGCATAACGCACGATGAACGACCTGCTTTTTATATCGGCTCTACGTAGAACATCATTTTTGTAATAAATTCATCCTCGTTTTTCGATGTCATATAATCATTGATGCAGAACTCATAGGAATCCGACAGGATCTTGAGCCCATTGCTGCTGCAATATTTCATAAGCTTTACGTAGGAAGCGTCCATCGTTTCATATCTGCCGAAATGATAAAGCGAAGCTGTGAGTCCCTGCGGAAGACGTTTGATATTGGAAACGGAAGGCACGTTCTCTATGGTAAGAAACGCTATACTTGCATTTGCATATTGCCCTTGCAGAATTCTTTTAAGGGGGACGGAAACGCCGCACTGAAAGAAAACCGGAAGGTCACTTGTCAGCGCCTGTGCGTAGCATTTCTTTGTAGCAACACTGACTTCTCTCATTGTGTATGGACTTTCCACATCATGGCAAAGAATAAACTGCGGCCCGACCGTATCCACAAGCGGAGCACCGTCTTTTTGGGTGTAGGCCCGCACCAGCTGTTCGCAGCGATGCTCCAGCCGGCTTTGAATCAGTGAAAGCTCATTGATCTGGTTTTTAATCACCAGAAGCTGTTGGCGAAAGCACTGGATGCTGTTTTCCGTATTATAGCATTCCATTTGCTGCTGGATTGCATTTAAAGAAAAACCTATCTTTTTCATGATGAGAATGGTGTCAAGATAGTCCAGCTGCTCTGCACTGTAATATCGATAACCGTTTTCGGGATTTATATAGCTTGGCTTGAACAATCCGATTTTATCGTAGTAAAGCAGAGTCTGCTTAGAAATATTTTGCAGTTTGGCCAATTCACCGGCCGAAAACATATTTTCCATTGTTAGCTTCCATCTCTTGACTATATAGTTACTATACACTTTATAATAAGCAAAAGTATTACAAAAAGCAAGCACATATTGTGCCGTTTGCTTTGGTGTTTTGTCTTAGGAGGCCGCCATGAATCTATTTTCCAAACCGATGTCGTATAGACAATTTCTAAAGTACCTGCTGCCATCTATACTGACGATGATATTTCTATCGTTTTATACGACCATAGACGGATATTTTGTCTCTAAATATGCAGGCTCGGATGCGCTGGCGGGAATCAATATTGTTGTCCCAATAACCTGTGTTATTTTTGGCACCGCAGTGATGCTGGCCACCGGTGCCGGAGCCATCATCGGGGAACATATGGGACGAAACGAGCAGAAAAAAGCAAATGAGATATTCAGTATGATCTCCCTTGTGCTGTTGCTCTTTTCCATTGTGTTTTCTGTGTTGGGCATCTGCTTTTTGAAACCCATCGCAGTTCTCCTCGGCACCAGCGAAAAATTGATGCCCCATGTACTTCCCTATGCCTTTGTG
>RCNH01000963.1_pt1 | contig 10676 bp, 8 predicted proteins | sample 2041161 | NCBI WGS metagenome assembly RCNH01 (sample SAMN09708215, study PRJNA481090) | Feces metagenome, whole genome shotgun sequencing project. | biome: feces | host: Leptonychotes weddellii | place: Antarctica: Sion Island | collected 2010-03-01
AGGGTACTCTTTCCACATCCGGACTCACCAACAATAGCGAGCACCTCATCTGGATACAATTCCAAGCTTACATTATCAACAGCATCATAGTATTGATCATGGATACGAAAAGAGGTATGAAGACCTTTGATTTCGCACAAAGCTTTGTTGTCCGCCATATACTTTCCTAAGTCTGTCTGATTAGAAATCTGTGATGTCTAATAATACGTATAAAACTTAAAATAGGATACAACGTGTGTACCCTAAATACAATTGAAATGAAAATCGTTAACAATATAGAAAAGAACGAACCATAAAGTAACGACAATCTATTAAAAATGTAGTTACAAGTCTACACTTATTCAAGATAAAAGGCTAAAAGTTAACATAATTGCTATATTTAGATGCCATATGACTTATAGATAATACTCATTAGATATTGTTTTATATAAAGTTGTATATTGATTGGTATATGTATATATTTTTCTTAACTAAATATTCTATATCTAAGTAGTTTAATGTTAAATTTTTATTATCAGAATCAGAATATTTAATTGATACAGACTAAAACCTCTTATATTGCGCTATAAATAAGATATATAAAAAAGTAAGCACGACAAAAAGGAGATGCTTATGAAGTTTGAAGATATGAAATATGAACGCCCTAATATGGACGTTGCACTTTCATCTATCGATCGCATTGTTGAGGGTATCAAGATGGCTGGAAGCGCTGATGAGGTTCTTCATCACATGCACCAGTTCGATGACGTAGCTAAGGATTTTGAAACTGCAGCTAACCTCGTTTCTGTACGTTACTCTATCGATACTACAGATGAGTTTTATGAGGCAGAGGATGCATTTTTTAATGAGAATAGTCCTAAGTTTGAAGCAAAGTCTATTGAATTTGCAAAGGCTATTTTAGCTACCCCATTCCGTCTAGAGCTTGAAGAGCGCGTAGGTAAGCACTATTTCGATATGTTTGAGTGCTCTTTGGTTCTCAACGATAAGGCAATTCCTTTCATGGTAAAGGAAAATGAGCTTGTAACTAAATACAACAAGCTTAAAGCTAATGGAAAGATTGAATTTGAAGGCAAGAGCTACACACTCACTCAAATGTCTCCTCTTCTTCAAGACAGCGACCGAGATCGTCGTCGTCGCGCATATGAAGCACAAAACGCTTGGTATGAACAGCACGAAGATGAGTTTGACTCCATCTACGATGAGCTTGTAAAAACACGCACTGAAATGGCTCAGGCTCTAGGATGCTCAAGCTATGTTGAGCTTCAGTATAAGCTTCTCCAGCGTACCGACTACGATCACAAAGATGTAGCAGCTTATCGTGAAAAGCTTCTTAAGAACATCACCCCTATTGCCGTTGAGCTTCGCCGTCAGCAAGCTGAGCGCGTTGGCATCTCAGATTTCAAGTTCTACGATCGTCCAGTTGACTTCACCGATGGAAATCCAGATCCTAAGGGTGGCGAAGAGTTTATCGTAAAGAATGCTCAGAAGATGTACTCTGAGCTCAGCGAAGAGACAGGCCGCTTCTTTAACTTCATGGTAGAGAACAACCTTATGGATCTTGTTGCAAAACCTGGAAAGCAAGCAGGTGGATATTGCACCAGCTTCGATAAGTACAAGAGCCCATTTATCTTCTCCAACTTCAATGGAACCCGCGGAGATGTTGAGGTTATCACTCATGAGGCAGGACATGCATTCCAAAACTTTATGAGTCAAGGTATGGAATTTATCAACCTCATCTGGCCTACCTATGAGGCATGTGAGATTCACTCTATGTCAATGGAGTTTTTAACTTGGCCATGGATGGATCTTTTCTTCGAGGAAGATACCAACAAGTTTAAGTATGCTCACCTAAAGAGCTCAATTGTATTCCTTCCTTACGGAGCAACCATCGATGAGTTCCAACACTTTGTATATGAGAACCCAACTGCAACTCCAGCAGAGCGCAAGGCAAAATACCATGAGATCGAACTCAAGTATCAACCAGATCTCAACTATGACAACGAATGTCTAAACCGCGGATCTTGGTGGCATCGTCAAGGACATGTATTTAGCACTCCTTTCTACTACATCGACTACACCCTAGCTCAGGTTTGTGCATTCCAGTACCTACTCAAGAGCCTCGATGATAAAGACAAGGCAGTACATGAGTACATTACCCTTTGCAAAGAAGGTGGACAGAGGTCTTTCTTCAACCTACTACCTGTAGGAAAGATCGAAAACCCAATGACTACAGACGTTCTTGAAAAGGTAGCACCTCGTCTACTTGAAATCTTGAATTCAATCGAAATTTAATTAATGATCAAAACAAGCCTCTCTTCCAAGGAAGAGAGGCTTTTTACTTGACTAAATGCACAACACAAAAGCCCCTCCTAAAAGGAAGGGCTTTTATTGATGAACAGGAATGAATTAAAGATTCCAGTAATAATTTAAAAGGTCTTGTGTCTTTTGATCTTTTACCTCAGCAACATTTTCTTTTTGAGAGAAAGCTGGAGCCAATTCTTTGGCCATAATCTTTCCAAGCTCAACTCCCCACTGATCAAATGAGTTAATTCCCCAGATTGCACCCTGTACAAAAACAACGTGCTCATAAAATGCAATGAGAGAACCTAGTGTTTGAGGGGTTAGCTTGTCTGAGAAGATCGTTGTGGTAGGGCGACCACCATCAAATTGGCGTGCAAGTAAGAACATCTCATCAACGCCCGCTCCAACAAGCTCCTCAGTAGACCTTCCCCACTCAAGAGCAGAGGTCTGTCCCATATAATTTGCAAGCAAAAGCTTTTGAGATTCACAAACCAACTCATCAATCTCAGGATTATTGCTCTGAGGTACTGAAGAGTGCTTATAGGCAATAAAGTCGCAAGGAGCAAGAAGAGTTCCTTGATGAAGGAGTTGGAAATAAGCGTGTTGGGCATTTGTTCCAACAGATCCCCAATAGATTTCACCTGTTTTACAATCTACAGACGATGAAGCATCGCGCAATGTGGACTTTCCATTAGACTCCATGGCAAGTTGTTGCAAGAAATCTGGCAACTTATCTAAAGCCTGAGCATAAGGAAGAATTACATGGGTTTGGCAGCCTACAAAGTCGACATACCATATATTCAAAAGCGCCATGAAATAGATGGCATTTTCTTTAAGAGGAGTATTCTTGAAATAATCATCAGCCATTCTAAAGCCTTGAATAAACTGCTCAAAACGCTCAACACCCCAAGCTAGAGCAAGGGTAATACCTACGCTGCTGTCGACAGAATAGCGACCGCCAACCCAGTCCCACATCTCAAAAATACGCTCTGAGTTGATACCAAAATCAACAGCCCTCTCCTTAAATGAGCTAACTGCTATTACTTGTTGAGAGATAATCTCTCTAAGTGCATCTTCACCCTCATCTAAAATACCTGCTTCAACGTAGTAATTTTGCATGTAAGACAAAAGCAAGCGAGCATTAGTCATGGTTTCTAATGTAGTGAATGTCTTAGAAACAACAACAACTAATGTCTGCTCAAGATCAATTTTAGAAATAGTACGATATAGATCATATGGATCGATATTGGATACATAGTGACAGTCGATGCCATATTCAGCGTAGGTCTCTAATGCCTCATAGGCCATAGCAGGACCTAAATCACTTCCGCCAATGCCGATGTTTACGATATGTTTAAATGGCTTTCCTGTAACGGAGGTTATATTGCCTGCATGAACATCACGAACAAAATCATACATACGCTCGCGCTCTGCCTTAGCAATCTTTGCGCACTGGTGAGCATATGAGTCCTCTGCCTCATCACATCCACGAAGTGCAGTATGGAGAACAGATCTATCTTCAGATAAATTAATATGCTCTCCGCTAAACATATCTTTTTGAAGAGCATCAACGTTCATTTGCTGAGCAAGATCGAAAAGCGCATCTGCAATCTCATCATCGATTAGATGACGAGAGAAATCAAAATGATAGCCACAGGCATCAAATACATTAGTTGTGTTTTTGCATGAGAGTTTCTTGTCTTTGCGCTGTGATGCAAATATTGAAAGAGCGTCTTTGTGTTTCTCTTTCAGGTTAAGAAGCCTACTCCATGCCTCACATTGGGTTGGATTTTGTACTTTGCAATTCTTACTCATAATAAATCCTCACTATACAGCCATAGAAGTCACTCAGACCCATATCGTTGTATATTACGAGAGATATACTATCTCTCAGGTGTTAATAATAGGTGAGGTTAAGCAGAGCGAACGGGCAAATCAGGTGAGAATTTTATTGCAATAGGCTTTGATGTATCAAGGCTTATTGAATCCTCAAGAGGAACAATTACACGGTTTGCATCTTCTGCCACCCCACTCACAACAGCTGCATATGCACTTTGTTGTGAAACTAAAATATTACCATATACAACTCTTAATTGACCGGCATCTGAAAGTACGTGGTATTTACGTACTACTTTTATATAATTACCGTTATTTTGTATATAGATCTCATCTTGAGGTTTATACCCATTTTTCTGAAAAAGAATATCCAAAGACTGCTCATAGAAGTACTTAAGATCATCTTCTTTCATAATCCCCTTAAGAGACTTCATCTCATAAACACCCACACTTGAGCTTCCTTTTTCGTTTAATGGTGCGCTAGAGATATAAAAGACACCCTGACGTTGTTCTTGCTCCCAAGATGTAGGACACATTATGGCCACTTGTCCTAAATAAACTTCCTTAGTTGGATTAAAAAGGCCAAAGAATCCGTATGAGATCTCTGCATATATAGCCACAGCAATAACAACAACGCTAATAATTGCTGGATATTTATTACGTCTTTTCTTTCTTTTATGAACCTTGAGATCATCTTCTGAAAAATGCTTCATACCCGCTCCAAAATACATAAGACTGATTATTAGAAGTAATTAAAACAGTTATATGAATTATTAAGACTAATACAGTGATTACCTTGTTAAACATACGTAATCTATTGTATCACCGTATGAAGAAATAAAATTTCAGACATAAGATATATAAATAAACAGCCTCATATGACAAGCATATGGGGCTGTATGAAATTTTAGTCAACAATATGGAATTTAAATTTTTGCCAAGGGTCAATGGTGTCAATAATAAAGTGCTGCACTTGTGGGATATGTCCTACAACATTAGATCTACCGCTGTTTTTCATATCTTGCTTTGCAATCTGTAGCTCTCCGGCATAGCTTCCATATAAGCTAGATTCGATGATTACATCTCCGCGTCGAATCATCTCCGGAGCATTAAAGAGCTCAAAATGATGGCCTTTGTACTTAACACGACTTTGAGTTGAGCGAATCATATAATTTGAAATGTCGCCACGATTGTAGTGAAGCTCATCTAAAATGATTGATTTCTCGACTTCACCCACGCCCTCACTAAGCTCAACACCGAAGCTAACTAGATTTAACGGAAGGCACTCGATTGCCTTGAACTCATCTTCTGATGCATAGCAATTAGAGATAATAACATCATCGATATTGCCCATCGAGATAAAGTGCTCCAACTGCACGTCAATAGGTAGGCGTCTGTGCATCTCCAAGGTTGGCAGACCATCAGCTGTAGGCCAAGGACCAAATGTATTTGGAGCTTGAGATGTTATAAATGCAGCTGTATTGAGTCCATAGTGTACAAATCTCTCAGTACATCTTTCAAAATAATCTAGAGCAAGACCTGTGTAGTCATGCGGATAGAAGTTATGACAGCCAATAAGCTTAGATGCATCGGGCTTATAGCACATGATGGTATCTAGATAGTCTGTATCGATACTCATATTGAGCTCAACTTGCAAACCATACTCATTAAATGTCATAAGTGATTCTTGATTGCCATCGAATCCTTGGTCTAGACGAATACCATCTGCTCCAAGTCTGCTGAAGAAACTCAAATCTTGATAGCTTGCACCAAACTGATCGAACACACCAGGATTTACATCTAAAATAACTTCAAATCCAAGTTCATGAGCATAATTGTTGATTTCAGAAAATTTCTTTTCGATATTTTCAGGCGTATCATCTGCAGACAACAGACAGCTAAAAATACGTGTAAATCCTGCCTTAGATGCACGCTGCATATAAGCAAAAAGCTCATCGCGCTCGCTTTTCTCAGGATAAATTGAAATACCGAGACGTTTCATATCTCCTCCAGATAACAAAAGCCCAAGTCACTGAGAGACCTGGGCTGATTTTAAATCTAACTTGGTTTTGTAGCTGAGTTCTCTATGTATTTATAATACCTACTTACCAATAGACATCGATTTTAAATTTTGATAAGTATGAGAACAACACGACATATCTAAGAGTGAACAAACTCTGATATCGAACATATCTACCCTATCAACTCATCATCATCGCACTCAAAGGTAGATTGTGTGAGCCTTTGTATGTTGGTTTCAAAATCTGTATTGATATAGGTGGCATACAAGATATCAAGAACAGATAGCTGTGCGATTAATGAAGTGCAGGCACTTGTTCTCACTACAGGCTCAATAGGTGCAACGAACAAACACTGATCGGCAATACGAGCAAGCTCTGATTTATGAGATGCACGCGTAATAGCCAAAACATTGGCACCTGCAGCTTTAGCTGCTTTAGTTGCAACTATAACTTCTGGAGTGGTTCCAGAATAGCTCATAGCAATTACCAAGTCTCCTTCGCTGAGACTTCTTGCTTGCACAAGCTGTACGTGCCAATCATTTGAAGTCGAACATGTCTTTTGAATACGAATTAATTTATGAAAGAAATCTTTTGATGCCAAATACGACGCTCCCATACCCAAAAGACAAACCTGATTAGCGTCAAGAATCATCTTTGCTGCAGCCTCATAAGCTTTAGCTGTATTGAGCTGTTCGGTCATCTCAACAGACATAATATTTTTGTGCGTAATTTTGCGAATAATTTGAGCTGTTGAATCGTTTGGATCTAGATCACAATTTTCCTCATCATCTTCTTTTGAGGTGACTGCCAAATCAAAAGCTAGAAGTGATTGAAATTCACGATATCCCTCAAGCTTTAGCTTATGACAAAAACGCGTAATTGTCGCTGATGATACATAGGTTTTGCGACTTAACTCATGAATGCTTAGGCCAAAAACTTCCTCCGGGTGTGCCAGAACATAATCGGCTATATTTAACTCCGTAGGACTAAAGGTAGGCTTATTGGCCTGAAGAAGCGCGAGAATACTAATCTGCCTCATGGGCCCTCCTTATACTTCTACTCGGTGTATTCTATTGTGTCACGAAACTTTAAAGAGTGTGAAATAGTGTTACATTTGAACTAGTTTAATCTGATGAATGGCTTAAAATTCACTATGAACGGCACTTGTAAAAAATGGCCTTTCACCTGTGATAATGTTCTATATTTTTTCTTTATTACTTAAAACGATTTAAATAATTTTTTTAAATTAAATATTATTAATTCTTATTGATAAAATTAGTGATATATGTGGTTTAAAAATTAAGGATGCAAAGAAATAAATTTACATCACTAAGACGGACTCCTTGTGTAATTTAGTGTTTGAAGTAAAGATTCAAGTTGTGTCCATATACCATTGATATAAATTAACGACAAAAGGCTAATACCTACTAAGATAAGGAAGAGCTATGGGAAAGAAACTCAAAATTGCAACAATTGGTGGCGGATCTAGCTACACACCAGAGTTAGTAGAGGGATTTATCAAGCGCTATGACTCACTTCCTGTAGACGAGCTATGGCTTGTTGATATTGCTGAAGGAAGAGAAAAACTCAATATTGTTGGAAATTTGGCCAAGCGTATGGTAGAAGAAGCAGGCGTTCCAATGAAGATCTACCTTACAGAAGACAGACGCGAAGCTATTAAGGATGCGACCTTTGTTACTACCCAGCTACGTGTTGGATTGCTTCCAGCACGCGTATTAGATGAGCGCATTCCTCTCTCCCACGGAATTATTGGACAGGAAACAAATGGTGCTGGAGGTATGTTTAAAGCATTCAGAACAATTCCTGTTATCTTTGACATCGTTAAAGATATTCAAGAGCTTGCACCTGATGCATGGATGATCAATTTTACAAATCCATCGGGCATGATTGAAGAGGCAATCTTAAACTATACAGACTTTGACCGCGCTCTTGGACTTTGCAATGTACCAATTAACATGCACTATGGAATAGCAGATCTTCTTCATGTTGATAAAAAAGATTTGGAGTTGAGACTCCAAGGCATGAATCATTTCGTCTTTGCTACTGATGTATTGGTACATGGTAAATCTCAGATGGACAAGATTATTGATATCTATTCACACATTACTCCAGAAGAGATTTTGAAAGTCAAAAACTTCATGGCACGTCCTTTCAGCGAATCATTAGTTAAATCTATGAGAGCAATACCTTGTCCTTATCTTAACTATTACTTCTTTACAAAAGAGCAACTTGAAACTGAGCTTGAAGAATACAATGAAGGACGTGTAAGAGGTGAAGTTGTTTCAAGGCTTGAAGATGAGCTATTTGAGCTTTATAAAGACGAAAACCTCAAGGTTAAGCCTAAGCAATTAGCAGAGCGTGGAGGCGCTAAATATAGCGATGCTGCATGCAATCTCATCGAGTCTATCTACACTGATAGAAACGACATTCAATATGTAAACACCCGCAACATGTCTACTATTGACGGTCTTCCATATAACAGTGCCGTTGAGGTGGCTTGCCGTATAGGTGCAGGAGGAGCTCAGTCTTTGAATACCGGAGCTATGAATCCTGTAATCAGTGGATACGTTCACATGATGAAGTCATTTGAACAAATGGTTGTAAAAGCTGCTATTGAAGGTGATAGAGATCTTGCTATTGCAGCCTTAGATTTCAATCCACTTTGTCCTTCAGATGATATTGCAGTTAAAGTTGTAGATGAGCTTCTACAGGCACATAAGCAATACTTACCACAATTTAATTTATAAAAGATTACACCCTATATCTTTATATAGGGTGTATCTATATGAAAATACATTCCTTTTATCAAAAGGAATGTATTTAGAGAATCTATTTAGTATCTTTGTGTTCTAGTTCAAACTTTTCCCAAAGTTCTTTTTCAAGCTCAGCCGATGCGTCAACACCACCATCAATTTTGCCTTTATAGTCAATAAGAGCGCGTTTTTTTGCCAAACTATCGAAACTGCAAATGTAGCGCGCTGGAACTCCAGCGTAAACTCCGTTTGACGGAAGGTCTTTTGTAATTACCGATCCCCCACCAACAACGACATTATTTCCTATTTTAACATTTGAACATATTAAAGTATTAGCACCGACAAATACATTGTCGCCAATACTTATACATCCAATATTCTCCTTGTAATTATTTGTTTGGTATGCTGCATTTAAGACACAATGAACGACATCATGAGTTAGAAATACTACACCAGTTGCAAGATATACATTACTACCAATACTAATAAGATTTGGATATAGTGGAAGCTTTGGATTTTGAATCATTACTTCCTCACCTAGAGAACGAAAGACTTTTTTCTTCCTCATATACTCAACGCGTTTCCACGGATTTGGGGTTAATAGAAGTCTAATCATCATGAGATTACGTGGAGTCATACCGGATACCTCTTCATAGTGATCTTGTAGTTAATTACAGCCTAAAGCACATTGCCCATTATACATGAGATTATATTTGTCTAAAGCTCATATAAGACTTATATTAAGTAAAAATGCTCCCAGTACGCGTTGGACTGAGAGCTTTTATTATCTTCAAATTATAATTTATTTGTTTTCGGCATTTATAACAGCAGTCATTTTTTCAAACTCTTCAAATCGCTCCTGTGCTTTCTTTGTAAACTCGTCGCGTGCTTCATCTGAAGGGAAAACATTGGTTACTTTTGCATCAGCCTTGAGATAGTCCATAAGCTGACCCATTATCTTGAGGCTCTTCTCAACACTTTGTGGATCATTGTTATTGAGATTTTCTCCTGCGGACTTATAAAGTGCCTCATAATTCTCAACAACCATAGTCTTATACTTATTTAGAACATTTTCTATCTTAGCTTGTATATCGTCGTAGTTTTGATAGGAGCCATCCGGAAGCTTAAATGATTCTTTATTATCAATGACCTGCTTCTTTAAATCTAGAGTTTCAGCTATCACCTGTATTGCTTGGGCGTGATCTGGATGTTCTGGAACATTACTCAATATTTTATCTAGCTTATCTTGATAACCATCGTAAGTTGCTACAGAATCTGTTTGAGTTTGGATTTGAGCCTGTTCCGTTAGATTATTCTGAGCATTCGAAGGTAAGGCATTCCATACCCAATAAAGAATGCCAATTACAAGAATGATTATAAAGAAGGTCCATACAGCTTTTTTAGAACTTTGATTATTTGTTAAATCAAGATTAGGCTCTTCTTGCATTTTATTCTTTTTCTCGTCCATTTTAAGCTCCTTTAACCGCACGAACATAAAAAGATTCACAGACATCTTGCAACTACATCAGAGTCTTAATGAAAGCCTCAGATATGCTTCGGAGAACGAGTGGTCTCAGACTTTGTTACAACTAATAATATTGTTGGCATAATGAAAAGAATTTAAACCTGCAAATTTGACTATTCATCATTTATATCTATGAAAAAAGCCCCTACCAACACGATTGTTGATAGGGGCTCTCTATACAAAAATCCCTCACAGGTCAGCGACTTCCTATTCTTCCAC
>RCNH01000964.1_pt1 | contig 10671 bp, 6 predicted proteins | sample 2041161 | NCBI WGS metagenome assembly RCNH01 (sample SAMN09708215, study PRJNA481090) | Feces metagenome, whole genome shotgun sequencing project. | biome: feces | host: Leptonychotes weddellii | place: Antarctica: Sion Island | collected 2010-03-01
GGCGCAGAGAGGTCATAAGCTCCTGAAGGACAAGCGTGATGAGCTGATGAAGCAGTTCTTGGACACAGTTCGAGAGGTTCGCGCCCTTCGTGCAGAGGTGGAGGAGGAACTGATGACGGTTCATAAATCCTTCACGGTGGCCTCGGCGCTGATGAGTTCGGAGGCCATGGAGCAGGCACTGCTGTATCCTAAGCAGAGCGTGGAGCTGACCCAGACCAGCCGGAATATCATGTCGGTTAATGTGCCGGAGTATCACTTCCAGACGAAGACCCGCTCTGAGGAACTGCTTCTCGATGACGGGAGCATATTTGTCCATATAGTCATACGCAATACGAGTACCCTCGGGGGTGAAGTTGTAAATCTCGGTGCATACCGAGTGCGACTCCTTCATCCAGTCGTCGGGAGTGCCGGCTGCAATGGCCTGCTCCTCGCTCTTGCTTACGCGGTCAATCTGCTGCTGCCACTCGGTGTAGCTCCACTTGTGAATCGACTCGGGAAGATCGGTATCCCATGCCGAGTGGAGGCTGGTGTTCTTCGAGAAGAACTTCACGGGGCGCATATTGCCACCTCTGTCGCTCTTGCGACCTGCGTGCATCGGGCAGTGCATGTCACCAACAAGGTGAATGAGAAACTTGAGCTGGATATTCTCCTCCTCCTTCGAGAGCTTGCCGCTCTTGAGGTTGGCACACAGCTCCTTCACGGCCTTCACGACATCGCCCTTGGGCTCGCGAGGCATATTCTCATAGGTGTAACCCTCATCGATATTGAAATAGTGCCAGGTCTTCGAGTAGGCAAATTCGGAAGTGTGGCTCGCCGAATCCATCCAGTTGGCGTAATAGACGGGCGAATGCCCCTCCAACACCTCGGTAACTTTGGCGGCAGCCTTCTTGGTAAGGTGACACTCGGCGATGTAGGCTGTGACATCGTGGCCCTTCTGTCCCCATGCAAATGCACCGTTGACCATCGACAGACAGGCCATCAACATTAATAATTTCTTCATATTTTTCTTTTTGTTAAGGTTCCTACTGATTCATTGTTGCCAGGAACTCCTCGTTGTTCTCCGTCAGGTTCATCTGCTTTTGCAGGAACTCCATGGCCTCGACAGGTGTCATGTCGGAGAGATATTTTCTCAATATCCACGTGCGACTCATCACATCACGCGAGAGGAGCAAATCCTCGCGGCGCGTACCCGATGCGATGACATCGACGGCAGGATATACACGCTTGTTGGCCAGCTTGCGGTCCAACTGCAACTCCATGTTACCCGTACCCTTGAACTCCTCGAAAATCACCTCGTCCATCTTCGAACCGGTGTCGATGAGTGCCGTGGCGATGATGGTAAGCGAACCTTTCTCCTCGGTATTACGTGCAGCACCGAAGAAACGCTTGGGTTTGTGGAGGGCATTGGCATCCACACCACCCGACAACACCTTGCCCGATGCCGGCTGCACGGAGTTGTAGGCGCGTGCCAGACGGGTAATCGAGTCGAGGAAAATCACCACATCGTGACCACACTCGACCATACGCTTGGCCTTGTCGAGCACCATCTCGGCCACCTTGACATGGCGCGAAGCCTGTTCGTCAAAGGTCGAAGCCACAACCTCGGCCTTCACATTGCGTGCCATCTCGGTGACCTCCTCGGGACGCTCGTCGATGAGCAGGACAATCATATACACCTCGGGGTGGTTGTCGGCAATGGCGTTGGCAATCGACTGCAACAACATGGTCTTACCGGTCTTGGGCTGTGCCACAATCAGCGCACGCTGTCCCTTGCCGATGGGCGAGAACAAATCCACGATACGGTTAGAGAGGTTGTTGTGACCGTTGCCCGTCAGACAGAATTTCTCGCAGGGGAACAACGGAGTCATGTATTCGAACTGCACACGGTCACGGATATATTCGGGAGCAAGTCCGTTAATCTCGTTGACACGCACCAGCGGGAAATACTTCTCACCCTCCTTGGGCGGACGAATTGCACCATTGACCGTATCACCCGACTTCAGACCAAAAAGTTTGATTTGCGAGGGGGATACATATATATCATCGGGCGAATTGAGGTAGTTGTAGTCCGCCGAACGGAGGAAACCGTAGCCGTCGGGCATAATTTCCAGCACGCCCTCACCCACTATCTCGCCTGCGAAATCATCTTTTGTGATGACCTCCTCGACTTCCGAGGTCTGAGGTTCGGTCTCCTCCTCTGCGGGAGCGACATTTTCAGCAGCAGACTTGGCAGAAAATTTGCGATGATGATATTTTGATGAGTTTTCCGATGACGAACCCTCTAATTCCGATACCAAAGTATTGTGACTCTCCTCCCCAGAAAAGGCAGTTGAGTCGGGAGCTTCGTTCTTCTCATAGCGGGCTATTCTCACGCGCTGATGCTTCGACGGAGTATCGACCGCTGTTTCGCGGTGTCCTTTCTCCTCGCGGTACTTCTCCTTCTTATGAGCCACAGACTCAGCCTCTTCCTGGGGTCGGGGTTCTGCCGCAGGGATTTCGGCTTCGGAGGGTTTCACATTTCGCACCACTTTCTTGGTACGGGGGATTCTTCCCCGCGGGCTTCTGGGCTTCTTTTCAGCCACTTCGACAACAAGTGCTGTCTCCTCTACGGAAGTGCTATTGTCTTGTGTTTCACCCGACTGGGCAAGACTCACTATTTTCTCTATAATCTCGCTCTTTTTCATGATTGTGGTATTGCGGATACCCAAAGTTTTGGCTATTGTCCGCAACTCAACCAGTTTTTTACCTTCGAGCGCTTTCAGGTCTTGCATATTACTATTATAATTGAGATTTAGTTATCGGACGGACGCCCGACTGCTGGAATATCAACGCAAAGATAGTGCAGAAAATTTAATATCAAAACAAAAAACAGGCATTATTCCACACTTTTTTACTTTTTTCGGTAGTCATCAATTTTCAAAATACCTGCAAATGGTGATTGCCCACAATTATTTTTTCGGTCATCTTTGCAAATGAAAATAACAATGATTTCATTCAGCCATTCATTGTTTGTATTGTTAATGTTTGTGTGTGAAAAATCCGCCGGGTTCTCCGGCGGATTTTTTAGTTTATTCACCGCCGATGGTGCTGACTACCTCTACCCGACTCTTGGTCGTATTCTCACGCACGAGACGGATTTGAGTGGAGAGTCGCTCCTTGAGGCTCTCCACGTGGCTGATAATGCCCACTTTGCGACCACCCATGTGGTGCAACTTCTCGAGGGTGTCCATCACCGTATTGAGATAAGTGCCGTCCAGCGTACCGAAACCCTCATCGATAAAGAGTATATCCATCGACACATTGCTGCTGCCCAATGCCGAGAGCCCCAACGCCAGAGAGAGCGACACGAGGAAACTCTCGCCACCAGAAATGGTCGTTACGGGACGCACGATACCTCCGGCATCATTATCTTTGAGGAGGATAATCAGCGCACCCGACTGACACACCAGCTCGTAACGCGATGTAAGGGTACTCAAATAGCGGTTGGCATTTCGTATCAATTCCTTGAGGATATAGCTTTGGGCTATGATTCTGAAATATTTGCCCTCGCCTGCACCAAACATACTATTGAGCACCGACCATTTGTCTCTGACGCTCCTTGCCGCGGTCAATTGCTGTTCTACGACCCGGTAATGACTGCCGTCCTCTGCATCCTTGGACAACTTGTTCTGCTCGCCACCGATTTTGCGTGCCGTTTCCGCCTGTTCCTGCTCCAAACTATCCATACGCAGGGTCAGCGACTCAATATCATTCAATCCCTCCTCAAATTGGGGCATATGCTCCTCTAATGCAACCAGCTCCTTTTTCACCGTCTCGATGTTCGCACTCAAAGCCGTGCACTTCTCACGATATTCGTTATGGGCAGCTCTCACGGCATTGACTGTCTCGGCCGATTGTTCCGCCAATTGGGCAATTCTCTCCTCCGAGACGGCATCCTCCTGTTGCAAATAGGTATGTATCTGCGCTTCCTCCTTCTCCAACTCCTTTTGCTTCGCCACGACATTGCTCACATGGTTGGTCACAGCATCGTACAACTGACGCCCTACCGACTCGATGTTGTGAAAGGCTACCTCATCTTGGGTATTGACATCTGCCCACGAGGGTTTCTTCTCGCAGATATTACCCACACGCGAGCGCAACTCCTCCAGACGATGTTCGTGGTTGCGAATCTGCTCCGTGAGTGTAGACAGTTTCTCCTGCTGTGCCGTGTAGGCATCTGCCTGCCGGCGAATATCAGCGCGGAACTCCTCGGAGGAATGTGCGTACATCTCCTGCCAGTGCGGAAGAGTTATCATCTCCGCAAGTCGCACCATATTCTGACTGATGGTCTCCTCATGGGTGGAGATGCCTGCCTTGAAACCCTCCGCCTGTGTTCTATATTTCGAAAGTTGCTCCTGCGCTTCGCCAATTTCACGGTCGGCATCGGTGAGTCGGGACAGTGATGTCTCGCAACACTTGCTACATACTGAGACCTTCTCCTGACAAACACCCACCTGCATGATTTTCTCGTCCAGCTCCGACAACTGCTGTTCCATCAGCTGTATATCTTCCTTGATGCGTTCCTCGATGTTGTCTGCCTCACGATAGGGCTCGCCTGCCCCATTCTCCCGATAGTTTTGGGTAGCGGTCTGCAACTCCTTTTCGGCAAGTGACTTATTCTTCTCACACCGGGTAATGTCACGCCGCCCCATCGTCACCTCGGCACTTTTGTCCGAATAGGCCCGATAAGCCTTGTCGAATTGCTCGCGCTTGGTCTCCAACAGTTTTTTCATGGGAGCGAGCACCGACTCGAAGGCCTCATCACGATGCACGACCTCCACCTTCTGACCGCACAGCGGACAGGTGTCCCCCACAACCAATCGGCTGCGAATGTTCTTCAGCACATCGTCACACGACATCTTCTGCTTCTCGAAGGTCTGCTCCACGTTGTGGAAATCTTTTTCGGCTGCCGTATATTGTTCCTGCAACTCTTTTTGCTGACGCTCGCACACCTGCACACTTTCGCAAGCCGTGCGGTACTCCTCGTCCGCTTTTGCCATCAGTTCCATTGCCTGACGGTATTTTTTGTAAACGGATTCAAATTCCGTGAGAGCGTTGATACTGCGCTGTTGTCGGGTGCGCTCGGTTTGCAGTTCCTTTAAATCGAACTGACGCAGTTCGTCCTGCGCCTGCTGCAACGCCTTGCGGTTCTTCGCATCGCTCTGTTGCAACTTTTCGCGCTCGGCGTTCAATGTTCCAATCTTCTTTTCCTGCTCTCCGATATTTGCCTTCACCGACTCCAAACGTTGCTGATTGCCTGCGATTTGGCGGTGGGCATCGTCCGTCTGCCCCAGCAAGAGCAGAATGGTATCCGCCTGTCGGAACATGGCGGCCTGCTCACTCCGCTCCTCGATATAGGCGTTGCAGGCATCGTGGTTACTGCACAATTCGCTGTGTTTGCGCTCCTCGCCGAATATGCCGCGCAGGAAATTCTCGTAACGTTGTTTCAACTCGGCATCCGCTTTTTCCAAATTGAACAGCTCCGCCGTGAGTGCCTTCTTGCGCAACCACGACTCGCGCACCATGCATTTGTCCCAATCCTCAAGAAGCTGTCGCTCCTTGACAAAATTTTCGGACTGCTCGATGCATTGAAGTTCCGATTGCCGGACAGAATAATCCGAGAGTTTGCGCTCGGCTTCGCTTCGGGCTTCCAACCAACGGTGCTGCTCCATAAGGCGCGATTTCTCGGCCGACATCGCGGAAGCAGACTGTTGCAAACGCCTGATTTCTTCGTTGATTGTCGTTTTTTCTTCGTCCGTCAGCAAGCGGATAGTGCCCAACTGCAACTCCAAATCTGCATAAGCACGCTTCTTTTCGGAGTAAATTTGACTGATTTGCGCGCCTATCTGCGTGTAAATCTCCGTGCCGGTCACCTTCTCCAGAATAGCGGACTTCTCATCGACTGTCGATTTCAAGAACTTCGTGAACTCGCCCTGTGCCAGCATCGTTGTACGGCAGAACTGCTCGAAGGTCATGCCCAGACGCTCGACAATCATATCACAAAACTCGCGTTTCTTGTCGGTCAGCAGGTTTCTCTTGTCGTTCCACAACTCGATGGTGTAATCCATGACACGATAGGGCGCACGCTGTGACTTGGCACAACTCCAGCGCGAAGTCAGCACACAATCGTCCTTATCGGTGAAAACCAGCTCCACAAAGGCATCCTTCGCACCACGACGAATATACATACGCACATCGGTGCTATCTACCGTTGCACCACCGTTTTGCCTGGTGTTGAAGGTCTCCTTGTCATCGACATATTTCTCGCTCTTACACTCCTTGATACGCGGTGTGGTGCAGTAAAGCGCCAGACAGATGGAGTCCAAAATCGAGGATTTGCCCGAACCCGTGATTCCCGTAATCAGAAACAGCGAGTCGTTCGCCAAAGGTCCGTGTTCGAAATCAATGACGGCATCCTCGATGGATGTGATATTATGTATGGTTAGTTTTTTCAGTTTCATTGCTACTCCTCCTTGCGTTTCATTTGCTCATACACCTCGCTGACCAGCCCGACCAGTTCCGAGGGCATCTCCTCTCCACAGTGCTCTTTATAATATTGACGTGCCACCTCGACAGGACTCAACAATCGAAATTCGTTGATGTCGGCAAACTCCTTGACCTGCGACTTGTCCGTCTCTTTGCGCTCCCACTTGAAACAGCAGAAACGGCACGCCTTGCCGTCCACCGCACGCTCGGCGCGCTCCATGGCATCGACAGGTGCCACGCTGTCCAACTTCACATGCAGGCGCACATAGGCCTTCTCATCATCGGGAAAACGCGACAGTGCCTCCAAAGCCATTTCGAAGTCGGTCGCCTCGCGGGGCAGTGTCACCACGGGACGCGGATTGACAACAGGTATGGTGCGGCACGTGCCTTTTTCGCCATGCCGTTCGATTTCGACAATCGAGACCGAATGCGAATACTCTTCGTCGAAGCTGACAGGCAGCGGAGAACCGCAATAGCGCGCACGGCAGGTCGGTCGCCCGGTGGCGATGTCCTGCGGATAGTGGATATGTCCGAGTGCCAGATAGTCGAACGGCACGGGGTTCAGGGTCGAGATGCCGATATATTCGAGATTCCCTCGCGAGTCGTCATGCCCCGAAATGTTGCACCCCAAGACCGCCATGTGCGCCATCATCACGACAGGCAGATTATGGGTATCACCCAACGCTTCGGCCACCTTTTCGTAGAACATGCGCTGCTTGTCTTCGACACTCTGACCTCCCGTCCACGAGGGATAGGCTTTATTAAATATATGTGGTATAGCAACGACATATCCGATGGTGTCGCCACTACCGTTTTTTACCGAGATGATATTCTTCGACAAATCGACCTCATGGCCATCGGTGCGCTCTATGCTGCCGACAATCGACACATTGAAGCGCGACCACAAAGAACGATTGACCTCCAAACGAGAGTTGCTGTCGTGGTTACCGGCGATGACCACCACATTCATCGTGGGGCACGCCCTGCAAATCTCCACCAGCGAGTCGGTGAACATCCTCATCACACCATTCGACGGGGCTACCGTATGGTATACATCGCCACTGACCACCATCACATCGGGTTGTTCCTCTCTGACGATGTTTTTCAGCTGGTCGAAAAATGCCTGATGCTCCTCCCGTCTGTCGTAGGAGTAAAATTCCTGTCCCAAGTGCCAATCGCTGGTGTGAAGTATCTTCATTGCTCTAATTATCTATTGAACGGATAAAGGTACGATTTTTCGTGTGGATTACCTATTTTTTCCTCCACAGCACAATTTCCGTCTTCGGGGATTCATTTGGCAAACACTTTGCAGTGTCACGCATAGAAACATTTGTAGCCATGAAATACACACTGTCACCCCTCCTTTTCCTCCTTGTCGGAATCTGCGCCACGCCCCTTTCGGCACAGGAGCGCAACCCTTTTCCCCCAAAGATTGACATCCTCCGAAGCAAGAATCTGTACTCGTTCTATATGGCGAGAAAATCGCCACAAACAGACAAATGTCACCTCGCACAGCGCATCATCACGCTATCGGTTGCCACCTACCCCAAGGCACACCCCATGAAAGGCCTGCCACTCCAGCGTTTCAGCTTACATATTACGGAGGACTACCTCGCCGATAAGTTATCACTCACCCTGCGAATGCTTCACCGCGACACTACGGCATACTTCCCGGAGTCACAAACCACCGAGGTAATTCGGCTGACGGAGAGATGTATTCCTCTTACGCCTCCATACACCGCCGCCCCGTTTTACATGGCACTGAAAACCAACCTGCTTTACGATGCCCTGCTCATTCCCAACCTCGGCGCAGAGTTCCATCTGGGGCGCAACTGGTCGCTGTCGGGCAACTGGATGTATGCCTGGTGGAGCAACCGCCACCACCACAGATATTGGCGCACCTACGGAGGTGATTTCGCCCTGCGCAAATGGTTGAGCGAGAGAAGCCGAACAAACCCCCTCACAGGTCATCATGTAGGCATTAGCGGACAGTTGCTCACCTACGATTTCGAGTTGGGCGGACGCGGCTATTTGGCCGACCGATGGAATTATGCCATCGGTTTGGAGTACGGTTATTCGCTGCCCGTGGCTCGTCGTCTTAACCTCAATTTTGTCATCGGCATAGGTTATGGCGGGGGTACATACAAGGAGTATCTGCCCCGAAACGGGTGCTATATCCGTCAGTGCACCAAACACCGCCATTGGATAGGCCCCACCAAGGCGGAGATTTCGTTGGTATGGCTCATCGGCAGGGGCAACACGAATCAATTAAAGAGAGACAGGAAATGAGTTTACGACAGATATATAAGTGGTTAATCGTGGTGTGGCACTTATCGGCATGACCGCCTGCCAGCACAAGCGTCTTTGCGAGGCATACGAATGCCCCTCGCCCCGATTATGGGTGGCGGCAGACTACCGTCAGGAGAGGGAAATTCCCTACATAGGGCTGACCGATTGGGAGATGAACTGGCCCTCGAAATTCGGCATTGCCTACGATGAACTGCGCCCTGCGCTGCCACAGGGACCGCGTATGTCGTTTTATGCCGATGATGCCCTTCTCGGCTCAACCAACCTGCCCACTCATGACGGGCAATACCGCCGTCAGTATGGTGACTACACGTTGCTGTTCCACAACAACGACACCGAATACATCATGTTTGAGGATATGAATCATTTTTCGACCGCACGCGCCACCACACGCAAGGTCACGCGCTCCCAGGACGGTACACAGACTGCCCCCCCCTCCCGATATGCTCTACGGTTGTCACCGCGACAACTTCCGCATCGGGGCAGACACCCGAACGCTGCATGTCGAGCTTCAACCCATGGTCTTCAGCTATCTGATACGGTATGAATTTCTTTCGGGCATCGAACATGTGGCACAGGCGCGCGGTACTTTGTCGGGCATAGCCGACGGAGTGATGCTCCACAACGCACACACCTCGTCCACGCCCGTCTCCCTGCTCTACGATGCCGACCTCACCCCGTGGGGTGTGCAGGCAGTGGTGCGCTCGTTCTGCTGTTGCGACTTCGAACCGACCACCTCCGCACCCCGAGGTCACACATTGGGTTTGGTGCTCAAACTCAAGAACGGCAAGGTGAAGAAATTAGATTTTGACGTTTCGTTCCAACTTAGATACCAACCCCGTGGCGGTGTTATCGTCATCACCGATGGTGAAGCCGTCTGCGGAGAATTTGAGGTCGATGTGGAGGACTGGGGCGATTACGAAGATATTTTACTCCCGATTGGCAACAATCGGCGAGACAATGTTTCATCCATTAATTAATAAAAAACCTACAAGAATTATTACAAGCAAAATATAATTGATTGATATACAAAATATAGAGTGCTATTTTCACATTTGTAAGTAACAAATTAGGAACAATTTTATCCCAATATAAAGTTTCTGTTACTTGCCATTTTCAGTTTGTATCCTGTGCATTTTTGTTTATTTGCAGATACTTGGTTGTTGTTTTCATTTCTTCGTTTTTAGTGTTTTGTACTCATTTGAGATATTTTGCCGACCAAAAGAAAAAGGAGTTACAACATAGTAATAACAACATCAGTGGAATCAAAAAACAACATTGCTACAACTTGATTGCAGTACACATATATAGTTTATTTATCCTTTGTATATATAGACAAAGAATATAGACGGATTGAATCTTGAGGGTTCAATCCTTTTTCTTTTCGTAAGCAACTCTCTTTTATACCTTACCAACGTAATTAAACACACAAAAGCATATACAGATAGTTTGTTCATCCTTTGTATATATAAACAAAAGATTTGGATGGATTAAATTTGACTTATCTCTCCTTCTTTTCGCCAGCCAAGACTTCTTTTTTATCCGCCATTATTTGAAATGCGGTTCCCCGTTTTAGTGTTCCTATTATACTGCAATTTGTCATTTCTCCTCTTCCTCATCACCTTCGGGCTGGTTGAATAAGAATTGTGTCGCGAAGGTATATATCCTGTCTTTCTTCTTCGCAAGGTCAAGCCTGCCGGTTCCTGCCAAAATCTCCACACTCAGTTTGCAACAGAGGTAGTATTTTGCCAATGAAACCGTGCAAGAAGAGCCAGGACACCTTGCAATGCGCCATAATTTTAATCAAACCCGAAAGTAGCTGATGCAACCAGAGGGAAA
>RCNH01000967.1_pt1 | contig 10661 bp, 7 predicted proteins | sample 2041161 | NCBI WGS metagenome assembly RCNH01 (sample SAMN09708215, study PRJNA481090) | Feces metagenome, whole genome shotgun sequencing project. | biome: feces | host: Leptonychotes weddellii | place: Antarctica: Sion Island | collected 2010-03-01
ATATATTCGAGGAAAAGAATATTTAGTAAACAAGGGTTTTCACATTGTTGACGGAAAACTTTATGGGAAGCAAGATTTTTATCGTTCAGGTAGTATTAAGGAGCGTGCTGACGAATTTAATCAACTTCTATATAACGATGAAGTGAATGTGCTCATGGCAGCCATTGGTGGAAATAATTCAAATTCTATTTTACCCTATATTGATTATGATTACTTAAAGAAACACCCTAAAATCATTATCGGTTATTCTGATACAACAGCACTATTATTGGGAATATATGCAAAAACTGGCCTTGTCACTTTTTACGGACCAGCATTAGCATCTTCGTTTGGAGAGTTCCCTCCATTTGTAGATATGACATTTAATTATTTTAAGTCTGTTATTTGCGATGGAGTGTCAATACCTTATATGTATAAAATGCCATCTGTATGGACTGATGAATTTATCAACTGGAGCCAGCAGGACAGAAGTAAAAAGAAAAATGAAAATAGTTGGATAAGCGTTATTCCTGGTATTTGTAGAGGGCGATTGATTGGTGGAAATCTAAATACGATGGAAGGTTTTTTTGGAACAGAATACATGCCAGAAATCAAGAAAGGAGATATTCTTTTTATTGAAGATTCTCTAAAAGATGCCTGTACGATTGAAAGAACATTTTCAATGCTAAAACTAGCAGGTGTATTTAATAAAATTGGCGGAATTATTCTTGGAAAACACGAGAAATTTGATGACAATGGAACAGGAAGAAAGCCTTATGAGATTTTATTAGAGGTATTAAAAGATTGTCAAATTCCATTCCTAGCTGAATTTGATTGTTGCCATACACACCCTATGTTTACAATGCCGATTGGTTGTCAAGTGGAATTGAATGCAACAGATAAGACTGTTAAGCTTTTAGAACTTCCATTAGAATAACAATTTAATAAATTTTAGTTTATAGAGTAAGAGGGAGGAAAATCAACTGTGTTGTAACGAAAGACATTTCCCATTTTGTCAGATTAAAAACATCATCAATGAATGGGTGGTTAGAGATACGAGCCGTAAAGTGAAATCAGCATTTAAAACTAAATTTGCAGAGGGTGCATATTACGGTGATTATGCTTCATTAGGATATAAGAAACACTCTGACATTAAAGGCAAAAATCGAAAAACAATTGCGAAAGGAAAAAGTTTCTATACTTGCATGGCTGAATTTTACATGATACGGTACATTTCCAGTTGTATTTTGTGCAGAAGGAGAGAATAAAATAAAGTGTCTGAAGGCATTACTTCCTATGATACAATCATTAACATAGAGCTAGGAGATAAACCAGTTTCCATTTCAGAGTATTTGTGAAGATGAGGAAATTTCTTTTCTGAAAGAATGTAAAGAAGTGCAAGAACTTCTGGAGGAAGCACAACTTGAAAATGTAATATTTATGTAATATTTAGAAAGAAAAACTTGCGATTTTTGAAAAAATAAGTTAATATAGGAGACGCAGAGAGTTATTTGTCTAAGGAGGAAGAAACAGTGAAGAACAAATGGCTAAAAAAAGGAATGGTTGTCTTAACTATCGGGTGTATGGCGCTTCCTATGACCGGTTGTAAAGCTGAAAAGATATTTGATAAAGTATTAGAAAAATCCGACTCAAAAAAAGAAGAAAATAAAGAGGTAGACAAAAAGGAGACAGAGCCGGAAGTGCCGGTGGAAAAACCACAGTGGGCAACAAATTTAAGCGGTTCTGTTACTTATACGAAAGATACAGAAGCAGAAGCACTGCAGGTAGAAGCAACGGCTTCTGACAGCGGAACAGTTTCTTATCAATGGTATAAAAGTCTTACTAATACAAATGGCGGCGGTACAGTAATCGAAGGAGAAACTTCAAGTACATTTACACCGCCTACTAACGAAGTAGGTACCGTTTATTACTATGTGGTTGCCATTAACACCATTGGAAGCTCTACCAACAGAGTGACCAGTGAAACTATGGAAGTGATTGTATCAGAAGCAGCTCAGGAAGAGACATCATCAGAAGGTGAAGAGACATCATCAGAAGATGAAGCAGCATCTTCAGAGGGCGAAGCGGCTTCAGATGAAACAGCAGAAGGAAGCGAAACAACAGAGGAAACTACACCACCAGAGGAGCAGCCGGCAGAATAATTTAAAATTATGATGTTTTCAAGGATTCTCTTAGGAGAGTCCTTGCATTTTTTATAGATGTTTAGTAAAATCATGTTAGATATAACAGGAGGCAGAACATGGAAGAAATAATAAAAGTGGCTGTAGATGCCATGGGCGGTGATTATGCTCCTTCCGAAGCAATTAAAGGCGCGGTAGCTGCTGTAAATGAAAAGGAAAATGTAGAAGTCTTTCTCGTAGGGAAGCAGGAAATTCTGGAAAGAGAATTAACATCCTGTACTTATCCTAAAGAGAGAATTCATGTTGTGGGAGCAAGCGAAGTAATCGAAACAGGAGAGCCGCCGGTAGCCGCTATTCGTGGAAAGAAAAATTCCTCTATTGTGGTGGGAATGAAACTGGTAAGACAGGGTGAAGCGGATGCCTTTGTATCAGCAGGAAGTTCAGGAGCTATTCTGGTAGGTGGCACTACAATTGTAGGAAGGATTAAAGGAGTGGAGAGAGCGCCTTTAGCTCCCCTTATTCCAACGAAAAACGGGGTATCCCTACTTATTGATTGTGGAGCAAATGTAGATGCGAGAGCTTCTCATTTAGTACAGTTTGCCCGCATGGGTTCTATCTATATGGAGCATGTTATGGGCGTAAAAAATCCCAGAGTGGGAATTGTGAATATTGGTGTAGAAGAAGAAAAGGGAAATGCTTTGGTAAAAGAAACATATCCTTTGCTGAAAGAATGTAAGGATATTAATTTTATTGGTAGTATTGAGGCAAGAGAAATTCCTGCAGGCGTAGCAGATGTTATTGTATCGGAAGCTTTTGTGGGAAATGTCATTTTAAAACTGTATGAAGGTCTGGGAGCTACTTTGATATCAAAAATCAAGGGAAGTATGATGTCCAGTTTCCGTAGTAAAATGGGGGCACTTCTTGTAAAACCTGCTTTAAAAAAGACACTGAAGTCCTTTGATGCCAGTCAGTACGGAGGCGCACCTCTTTTAGGTTTAAAAGGTCTGGTGGTGAAGTGCCACGGTAATTCAAAGGAAACAGAATTTAAAAATGCCATTATTCAGTGTATTTCATTTAAGGAACAGCGTATCAGTCAGCGTATAGGAGAAAATCTGGTTGCTGTACAAGAGAAAAAAGAGGAGATTTAGGAGGATATATCATGGAATTGGAAAAATTACAGAAGATAATAGCAGAGGTTTTAAATGTGGATACAGAGGAAGTGACTTGGGATACCACATTTGTAGATGATTTGGGTGCGGACTCTCTGGATATTTTCCAAATTGTGATGGGTATTGAGGAAGAATTTGATATTGAAATCCCAACAGAAGAAGTAGAACAAATTGTTTCTGTAGGAGATGCAGTAGAACAGATTAAACGTTTAATCGGATAAAAGCGAAATGTCTTCCCGTAAAGTCAGAAGTATTCTGATGCTGGGAGGACATTTTTGTATCATAAAGAAAGCGAATAAAAGGAGTAGATATGAAGAATTCAAAGAAATTTTTGGAACTGGAGAGAAAAATTGGATATGAGTTTGAGAATTTTGACCTTTTAGTCAATGCGCTGACTCACAGTTCTTATGCAAATGAACACCATATTGCTTATAAAGGGAATAATGAAAGGCTGGAATTTTTAGGAGATGCGGTATTAGAGCTGATATCCAGCGAATTTTTGTTTTACCGGTATGCAGATTTGCCGGAAGGAAAACTGACGAAAAAACGTGCCAGCATTGTATGCGAACCTACTCTTGCTCTTTGCGCAAAGGAGATTTCACTGGGAGATTATCTGCTTTTAGGAAAGGGTGAAGAAGCAACAGGGGGCAGAAATAGAAATTCTATTATTTCAGATGCAATGGAAGCATTGATTGGGGCAATTTATCTGGACGGCGGTTTTGCTAATGCAAAAGAGTTCATTCATAAGTATATATTAAACGATATTGAGAATAAGCAGCTCTTTTATGATAGCAAGACTACACTTCAGGAAATTGTACAGGCACAGTACGAAGATGATGTACAATATGTGTTGGTAAAAGAGGAAGGACCGGATCACAACAAGTCTTTTTATGTGGAAGCAATTCTGGATGACAGGAAATTGGGAGAAGGCTGTGGACATACAAAGAAGGCGGCAGAGCAACAGGCAGCGTACTGCGCCATCAAAAAGCTGAGAGATGAAAAGGGAGCTTTATGTATTTAAAAAGTATTGAAGTGCAGGGCTTTAAGTCTTTTGCCAATAAAATCACATTTGAGTTTCATAATGGAATTACGGGAATTGTAGGGCCAAATGGAAGTGGGAAAAGTAATGTAGGCGATGCGGTGCGCTGGGTTTTAGGTGAACAAAGTGCCAAGCAGCTTCGAGGTGGCAATATGCAGGATGTTATTTTCTCGGGAACAGAAACGAGGAAACCTCTGGGATTTGCCTACGTAGCGATTACACTGGATAACAGTGACCATAAGCTGCCTATTGACTATCAGGAAGTTACCATTGCCAGAAGACTGTACCGTTCTGGTGAAAGTGAATACCTTTTAAACGGAACATCCTGCCGTTTAAAAGATGTAAATGAGCTTTTCTACGATACAGGTATTGGAAAAGAAGGATACTCTATTATCGGACAGGGACAGATTGATAAAATATTAAGTGGAAAACCGGAAGAAAGACGTGAACTTTTTGACGAGGCAGCCGGGATAGTAAAGTTTAAAAGAAGGAAAAATACAGCTATTAAAAAGCTGGAGGAAGAGCAGCAGAACCTTACCCGTGTCAACGATATTTTGTCAGAGCTTACAAGACAGCTGGCACCTTTGGAAAGGCAGGCAGAGACAGCCAAGGTCTATCTGAAGAAAAAAGAAGTTTTAAAACAGTTGGATATTCAGATGTTTTTAGTGGAAATGGCAAAAATTCGGGAGCAGTTAAAGGCTGTAGAAGAAAAATATGAGATTGCACAGTCTGATTTGGAGGGAACTTGCAAAAGTTTTGATGTGACCAAGACAGAATATGAGAATTTAGAGAAAGAATTAGAAGTTCTGGAAGAAGAAATTCAAAAGTCAAGAGAGCAGTCTACACAGAAAACGCTGGAAAAACAAACGCTGGAAAATCAAATTCATCTTTTGAAGGAGCAAATTCATTCCGCAAAGCAAAATGAAACTCAGTATCAGGAGAGAACTCTTGCTCTGGAAGCAGATATTGAGAAGCGAAAGAAAGAAAAACAGGGATATCTGGAAGAAAAATCACAGTTAGAAGAAAAGGCAGCAGAATTTTCAAAAGTACAGTCTCAGGCACAGGAAGCGTTTAAGGGAATTGCCATTGAAATTCATAATTTAGAAGAAGCCATTGAAGCCGGAAAAAATGAGATTATTGAAATCTTAAATCAGAGGGCATCTATTAAAGGAAAACTGCAACGTTATGATACCATGATGGAGCAGATTTCCATTCGGAAGGTAGCCTTAAATCAGCGAAATTTAACATTGCGGAGTGAGGCGGCACAGTTAGATGCTTCAGAAGAGCAGTATAAGGCACAGAAGCAGGAAATTGAAGAAATTATTGAAAAGCTTATTCGTCAGGGTAATCGCTGTGAAGACCAGATTAAGAAATATCAGGCAGAAATTTCAAGAGCTGCGCAGCAGTTGGAAAATGAGAAGACAGCTTATCACAGAGAAGCATCCAGACTGGAGTCTTTGAAAAATATTACAGAGCGTTATGATGGCTACGGGAACAGTATTCGTCGGGTAATGGAGCAGAAAAAAAATGTTTCTGGAATTAAAGGTGTTGTGGCAGACCTTTTAAAAGTAGAGAAAAACTATGAAACAGCTATTGAAACAGCATTGGGAGGAAGTATTCAAAATATTGTTACAGACAATGAGGGAACGGCCAAGGGAATGATAGAATTCCTGAAAAAGAACAAGTATGGACGGGCGACCTTCCTTCCTCTTACCAGCATGAAGAATAAAAAGGCTTTTAACAATCCAGGAGCATTAAAAGAACCCGGAGTAATCGGTGTTGCCAGTGACTTGGTTAAGGTAGAAGCAGAGTATGAAGGATTGGCAAATTATCTTCTGGGAAGAACTTTAGTGGTAGATCATATTGACCATGGAATTGCCATTGCAAAGAAATACCAATATACCATTCGTATGGTTACTATAGAAGGAGAGTCTTTAAATCCCGGCGGTTCTCTTACTGGTGGTGCTTTTAAAAATAACAGCAATCTTCTAGGAAGACGAAGGGAAATTGATGAGCTTCATGGAAATGTAGAAAAACTGAAATTAAATATTGAGAAATTGCAGGCTGCACTGGAAGAATACCGTAATAAGCGAAATCACTTCCGCGATGAAGTAGCTCGTATGCAGGAAAGCCTGCAGGAACAGTATATTCAAGAAAATACCGTACAGATGAATTTAAATTCCATGTCAGACAAGAGAGCAGAGATTAAGCAGGGATATGAGAATTTAAAAAGAGAAAATGCGGAGCTTGAGAAGCAAATAAAGGAAATTGAAGAAAACAGCCAGTCTATTCAGCTTGAAATGGAAGCCAGTGCCAGTCAGGAAAATGCATTGGAAACTTCCATTAATCAAAAGCAGGAGGAGCTGGAAAACAGAAAAAAGAAAGAAACAGATATTTCTAAAGAATTAGAAAAAACTCAGCTGGAAGGTGCTGGTATCACTTCCAGAAAAGGCTTTATTCAAGAAAATTTAAGACGTATTCAGGAAGAATTAGAGAGTTTGCAGCAGCAAAAAGAAGCTCTTATTGCAGGCATGGAAGAAGGCAAAGAAGAAGCGTTGAAAAAAGAAGCAGAAATTGTTAAAATTTGTCAGGAAATAGAGTTTGCTGCAAAAGAGGAAGAAGAAGATAGAGAAAAATTACAGGAAGCTCTTTTGAAAAAAGAGAAAATGACACAAGAGCACAAAGCATTCTTTTCTAAGCGAGATGAATTATCTGCAAGGATGAACTTGTTGGATAAGGAAAGCTACCGCTTGTTGGGACAGAAAGAGAAGCTGGAAGAAAATCAGGAAACTCAGGTAAACTATATGTGGGAAGAATATGAGATTACATATAGTCAGGCGCTGATTGATATGCCAGATGAGCTGCAGGAAAGAGCGGAGATAAAAAGTGCCATTTCCAATATGCGAAGTGAAATCCGACAGCTGGGCAATGTTAATGTCAATGCCATTGAGGAATATAAAGAGCTTTCTGAGCGCTATACCTTTATGAAGACTCAGCATGATGATTTGGTTCAGGCAGAGGAAACGCTGCAAGGAATTATCAATGAGCTGGATACAGGAATGCGCCGTCAGTTTGAAGAAAAGTTCGGGCAAATCCGTGTAGAATTTGATAAGGCATTTAAGGAGCTTTTTGGAGGCGGAAAAGGTACGTTGGAGCTTGACGAGGAAGAAGATATTCTGGAGGCAGGAATTCGTATTATTTCTCAGCCCCCGGGAAAGAAGCTACAAAATATGATGCAGCTTTCCGGTGGAGAAAAGGCACTGACAGCCATCGCGCTTTTATTCGCTATCCAAAATCTGAAGCCATCTCCATTTTGCCTGCTGGATGAGATTGAGGCTGCGCTTGATGACTCTAACGTTACAAGATATGCAAAATATCTTCATAAGTTGACAAAAAATACACAGTTTATTATTATAACACATAGAAGGGGTACGATGACAGCGGCAGACCGTTTATATGGTATTACCATGCAGGAAAAGGGTGTGTCAACGCTGGTATCAGTGAATCTTATTGAAAATGACTTGGATAAATAGGAGGTAAGAATGGCAGAAGGAAAAGAAAAGAAGGGATTTTTTAAACGACTGGTAGAGGGACTTTCCAAAACCAGAGAAAATATTGTTTCCGGAATTGACTCTATTTTTAGTGGTTATTCCAGTATTGATGATGATTTTTATGAAGAAATTGAAGAAATTTTAGTAATGGGTGACCTTGGTATCAATACCACTACAGCCATTATTGAACGTTTAAAGGAACAGGTGTCAAAACAGCATATTAAAGAACCTATGGAGTGTAAAAAGCTTCTCATGGACAGCATTAAGGAGCAGATGCAGGTAGGGAAAACAGCTTATGAGTTTGAAAACCGTAAATCCGTTATTCTGGTAATTGGCGTCAACGGAGTTGGAAAAACCACTTCCGTAGGAAAACTGGCAGGCAAGCTGAAAGGACAGGGTAAAAAGGTTATTATGGCAGCAGCAGATACCTTCCGTGCGGCAGCGGGAGAGCAGCTTACCCAGTGGGCAAACAGAGCAGGCGTGGAACTCATTGGGGGTCAGGACGGAGCAGATCCGGCTTCTGTAGTATATGATGCCATTGCAGCTACAAAAGCCAGAAATGCAGATGTGCTGATTTGTGATACAGCAGGAAGACTGCATAATAAGAAAAACCTTATGGAGGAGCTTCGCAAGATTTACCGTATTATTGAGAAAGAATATCCAGAAGCATATCTGGAAACATTGGTTGTTTTAGATGGTACAACAGGACAGAATGCGCTGGCGCAGGCACGTCAGTTTAATGAGGTAGCAAATGTTACGGGAATTATTTTGACAAAGTTGGATGGTACGGCAAAGGGCGGTATTGCGGTAGCAATTCAATCAGAACTAGACATTCCGGTGAAATATATAGGAGTGGGAGAAAGCATTGATGATTTGCAGAAATTTAATTCCGATGAATTTGTAAATGCACTATTTAACATGGAAACCGGTATACAGGAAGATTAAAAGAGAGTGGGGAGATGCATATGCTTACATTAGAAAAATTTGAAGAAGCGTCAGAAGTAGTAAAACAGGTAACACAGGAAACAAAACTGGTATATAGCGATTATTTTAGCAAAAGCACAGGAAACAAGATTTATTTAAAACCGGAAAATATGCAGGTGACAGGAGCTTACAAGATTAGGGGAGCTTACTATAAAATCAGCACCCTCTCTGAGAAAGAAAGAGCGAAAGGACTGATTACTGCATCTGCGGGAAACCATGCGCAGGGCGTAGCTTATGCTGCAAAGGCTTTCGGAGCAAAGGCAGTGATCGTAATGCCCACTACCACACCGCTTATTAAAGTGGAGAGAACAAAGAGCTACGGAGCAGAAGTTATTCTTCATGGCGACGTGTATGATGAGGCATGTGCCTATGCTTATGAGCTGGCAGATAAGCATGGCTATACTTTTATTCATCCTTTTGATGATCCTGTTGTGGCAACCGGTCAGGGAACCATTGCCATGGAGATTATCAAGGAGCTTCCATTAGTAGATTATGTTTTAGTACCTATTGGCGGAGGCGGTTTGGCAACAGGTGTTTCTACTTTGGTAAAACTTTTAAATCCAAATATTAAAGTAATAGGAGTAGAGCCAGAAGGGGCAAACTGTATGCAGGCATCTATCTTAAACGGAGAAGTTATGACACTTCCTACTGTTAATACCATTGCAGATGGTACTGCAGTAAAACGTCCGGGAGAGAAAATTTTCCCATATATTCAGAAAAATGTAGATGAAATCATCACAGTAAAAGATGAAGAACTGGTTGTTGCTTTTCTGGATATGGTAGAGAACCATAAGATGATTGTGGAGAATTCAGGACTTCTTACAGTGGCAGCATTAAAACATCTGAAATTCCAGAACAAAAAGGTTGTGTCCATTTTAAGCGGCGGAAACATGGATGTGATTACTATGGCATCTGTTGTACAAAACGGATTGATTGCTAGAGACAGAATTTTCACTGTTTCCGTACTTTTACCGGATAAACCGGGTGAGTTAGTACGTGTAGCTTCTGTCATTGCAAAACATCAAGGTAATGTCATTAAATTGGATCATAACCAGTTTGTAAGTACTAACAGAACTGCAGCTGTAGAATTAAAAATCACTTTAGAGGCCTTTGGTACAGAGCATAAGCAGGAAATTATGAAGGCATTGGAGGAAGAAGGATATCGTCCGAAACTGAAAATGGCAAATTTATAATTTATAAATACCAGTGTAGGAGATTATAGTAATGAAAAATACAAAGAGGCTGTGGCTCATTTTGAGTCACAGTCTCTTTGTATTTGAATGAGCTGTTTTTTAGATATGAAAGATGGAAAACCGAATAAAGAACAGGATAAGGAGGTGAACCGGATAAAAGAAATAAAAGAAATATTTAGCTCCTTTTCCTTTTTGATGATTGTAAAGGTTTATGGGAATAAAGGCCAGACATGCTACTGGTTCCCAATATAAAGCCAGACATCCTGCAATGGTTTTTTCCACAGGATATGAATAAAATAAATACAAAACAAGAATAATGACAATACCCTTCCAGTTGTAATCTGCTTGAAAGAAAAAGCCTGATAAAATTCCAAGAACAGCAGGAATAATACAAAGAATTTCCTTTTTTTCTCTTAATATTTCCATTGCCCACATAGTCAGAAAACCGAAAAGCAGAGTAAACATGACATTTTGATAGGAAAATTCCAGAACATGTCCGTTCAGACATAAATCAAATGGAATTTCTGAAATACAGGCAAACAGGAAAAGACGCAGTGCATATTTCTTTTTGTTTGAAGTATGATAAAATGTCATGTTTACTCTGC
>RCNH01000968.1_pt1 | contig 10660 bp, 10 predicted proteins | sample 2041161 | NCBI WGS metagenome assembly RCNH01 (sample SAMN09708215, study PRJNA481090) | Feces metagenome, whole genome shotgun sequencing project. | biome: feces | host: Leptonychotes weddellii | place: Antarctica: Sion Island | collected 2010-03-01
CGACTATTTGTTGGAGCGGCCGACGAGGCTCGAACTCGCTACCTCCACCTTGGCAAGGTGGCGCTCTACCAGATGAGCTACGGCCGCATGATTGGCATACTGTCCTATGCCAACATGCTAATGGAAAATGGTGCCTCCGATCGGAATCGAACCAATGACACGGGGATTTTCAGTCCCCTGCTCTACCGACTGAGCTACAGAGGCAAAATTGGCGACCCGGAACGGGCTCGAACCGTCGACCTCTAGCGTGACAGGCTAGCGTTCTAACCAACTGAACTACCGGGCCAAGTGGTGGAAGTTAACGGGCTCGAACCGCTGACCCTCTGCTTGTAAGGCAGATGCTCTCCCAGCTGAGCTAAACTTCCACGATGGAGCGGCCGACGAGGCTCGAACTCGCTACCTCCACCTTGGCAAGGTGGCGCTCTACCAGATGAGCTACGGCCGCACACTCCTGAGATTTGTCTCTGTATTTTAATGTCGTTTGGTGGTCGTTTCGTTTTGCTTTCGACCGGCGACATGGATTATTATACTCACACTGGATATGTTTGTCAACACTTTTTTGAAAAAACTTTTAAAAAATTGCATTTTATTTTCACAGCTGCCCTTAATAAACGATAATTCGTACATTTGCATTGCTTTTCTAAATAACTTTTTTAGGCATATCCCTCACTGCCTTATAAATAATCGTCTCTATATCAGGCTGGAAGTATAAAATTCTTTTTTGATTTTTCATGTTTGCTTCCCTCTTTATAATCTATATAGATACAAAAAAACGGGAAAACACCCTAATAATAGGATGTCTCCCCGTTTTTAACTATATTACAACTTTATTACAGTGTAACTTTGTGGTAAATCTTCTTACCCTTCTTGATGACAATGCCAGCCTGCAGCTGTTCTGCGGTAAATGCAGCAGTTGCATCTGCAACCTTTTCGCCATCGACCAAAACACCGCCCTGCTGAACCAGACGACGTGCTTCGCCATTGGACGCTGCCAAACCTGCCTTGACCATCAGGGTCAAAATGCCGATTTTGCCGTCCTGCAAGTCATCCATGCTCAACTGGGTTGCAGGCATATTCTCAGTATCAACTTCGCCGCTGAACAAAGCACGAGCAGTTGCCTGTGCCTTCTCTGCTTCTTCCTTGCCGTGTACCAGCTCGGTCAGCTCGTAAGCCAGAATTTCCTTAGCCTTATTCAGCTGTTCACCCTTCCAGGTGTCCATCTCATCAATCTGCTCCAAAGGCAGGAAGGTCAGCATACGGATGCACTTCAGCACATCTGCATCGCCCACGTTGCGCCAGTACTGGTAGAACTCAAAGGGAGAAGTCTTATTGGGGTCCAGCCAGACTGCGCCAGCCTGTGTCTTGCCCATCTTCTTGCCTTCGCTGTTCAGCAGCAGAGTAATGGTCATAGCGTGTGCATCCTTGCCCAGCTTACGGCGAATCAGCTCGGTGCCACCCAGCATATTAGACCACTGGTCGTCGCCGCCGAACTGCATATTGCAGCCGTAGTGCTGGAACAAGTAGTAGAAGTCGTAGCTCTGCATAATCATGTAGTTGAATTCCAGGAAGGACAGACCCTTTTCCATACGCTGCTTGTAGCACTCAGCAGTCAGCATACGATTTACAGAGAAGTGTGCGCCAACCTCACGCAGAACGTCGATGTAGTTCAGGTTCATCAGCCAGTCAGCGTTATTGACCATCAGTGCCTTGCCCTCACCAAAGTCGATGAAGCGGCTCATCTGCTTGCGGAAGCAATCGCAGTTATGCTGGATGGTTTCCGGGGTCATAACCTGACGCATATCAGTACGGCCGGAGGGGTCACCAACCATGCCGGTACCGCCGCCAATCAGAGCGATGGGCTTATTGCCAGCCATCTGCAAGCGCTTCATCAGGCACAAAGCCATAAAGTGGCCTACGTGCAGGCTGTCAGCCGTAGGGTCAAAGCCAATGTAAAACGTAGCTTTGCCGTTGTTAATCATCTCTTTGATTTCTTCTTCGTTGGTAACCTGAGCAATCAAGCCACGAGCTACCAGTTCGTCGTACAGGGTCATTTCTTTCTACCTCCTAAAATGTTTGCAAGGGGCAAAAGAAAACGCCCCCTGCCAATAAAATGGCAGAGGGCGGAAAAATCGCGGTACCACCTCTGTTTACTGCACTCTCACAAATGCAGCCTCACGAGTGCAAATCATACACTCTGCGTTTGTAACGCTCGCACGCGGCGCAGCCTACTGCTTTCGGTTCAGCTTTGCAGCTCAGGGATGTATTCCGCCTGAGGGTGACACAGCTTCTTTCACCAGCCGAAGCCTCTCTGCGTGCCGCTTTATCAGGGTACTTGTTCCCATCAATGCTTTTCATAGCCGTAATTATACGGTATCACAATTTATTTGTCAAGCCAAAATAGAAGTTTACAAATTTACAGCATGGTCCAGCATTTCTTTTGCATTTGCCAAGCTTACATCTGTAATATGGTCGCCGGAAATCAGCTGTGCAATGGTACGAATTCTGCCTTCCTCATCCAGCGGGAAGATTTTTGTAAAGGTACGCTCGCCTTCCACTTCTTTCCGAATAAGCAGCTGATTATTTGCCATTGCCGCAATTTGTGCCGTATGCGTCACGCACAAAATCTGATGATTCTTTGCACTGCGGCGCAATGTTTCACCAATTCGGCCTGCTGCCATGCCAGACACGCCTGTATCAATTTCATCATAAATTACGGTAGGAATCTGGTCACGGTCTGCCATAGTGCTCTTAATTGCCAGCATAATACGGCTCAACTCACCGCCGGAAGCAATTTTAGCCAAAGGCTTCGGGCTTTCGCCTTGGTTTGTCGTAATGTAAAACTCCAAGGTATCTTGACCACGGCTTGCTAAAGGTCCTTTGCTATGCTGCAACGACAGGCTCACGCCGGACATATTCAAAAATTCCAGTGCCGACTGAATCTTTTTATTCAAGGATTCAAACGCCTGCAATCTGGTTTGGGTTAGGCAATCAGCTTTTTCACGAGCAATTTTGTATAAGCGACGCTTTTCCTGCTCTAGTTCATCCCTGCACTTATCCGCCATTTGAATGGTTGCCAGCTCTTTTTGGGCTGCTTCCCCAAACGCAATTACGTCCGCAACCGTTTCTCCGTACTTCTGCTTCAAGCGGTAAATCAAATCCAGACGTTCCTCAATTTCATTGAGGGCATTTTCATCAGAATCGTAGTCTTCTACACGGCTTGCCATATCCGCAGCAAGTTCCTGCAGGTTATAATACCACTCTGTTAAGTGCTCTGCATCATTCGCTAAAGACGGGTCCAGCGCCGCAGCCGATTGCAGCGCATTGCTGGCGTCGGCTAAATAATCCACAGCTCCTGAGCCGTCATCTCCGCCTGAAAGGCATCCATACACACACAAAATATTCTTTCGGATATTTTCCACGTTAGCAAGCACCTGACGACGAGTTTGCAGACTTTCTTCTTCATCAGGGTTCAGCTCTGCCGCTTCGATTTCATCCACTTGGTATTGCAGCAGCTCCATTCTGCGCTGCTTTTCTGTATCGTCCATGATGAGTGCATCCAGCTTACGCTTCACACCGACCAATTGATGATACACTGCGTAGTAGTCCTGATACTCCTTTGCATTTTGCGCATAGGAATCCAACAATTGCAAATGCGTTGCAGGATTTGTTAAACCTACCGAATCATGCTGTCCATGGATATTTACAAGCCCGGCACACAAATCACGCATAATTGCAGCGGTTGCCGGCATACCGTTGATTTTACAAACGCTCTTACCCGAAAGATGTATCTCACGAACCAAAAGCAGGTCGCTCTCTCTAGCATAGCCGGCCTGCTCCAAGCGGTCCATCACAGAAGACGGAATCCCCTCAAACGCAGCACGAATTACGGCTTTATCTGCACCTGTACGAATCAAATCTTTTGAAGTTCGATTGCCCAAAATTGCATTGATGGAATCAATCAAAATAGATTTGCCCGCACCGGTTTCACCAGTCAACACGTTCAGCCCGTTATCAAAATGAACTTCAGCCTTTTCGATGACGGCTACATTTTCAATTTGAAGACTTGTTAACATGGTATCCCCCTCATCACAAATGATGAACTACATAACGAGCCAATTCCGCAGAAATGGTACGTGCATCACGCTCTGTTTTTGTGAGAATAAAAAAGGTATCATCGCCTGAAAGTGTGCCTACAACGTTGTTCCAACTTAGGGAATCAAACAACCCACACGCAGCGTTAGCCATACCTGTGTAACATTTTACAAGCACAATATGGCCTGCATAGTCTACTTTCAAAGCTGATTCCTTAAAAATGGTTTCGAAGCGTTCCATCGTGCGGCCATCCGGCTCTGCCTTGGGATTATTATAGCTAACCGTATAACGGTAATTGCCGTCCGGGCTGGAAATCTTCATCAAATTCAGCTCACGAATATCACGAGAAATCGTCGCCTGTGTTACGTCAAAGCCTTCCTCACGCAGATGCTCGATGAGTTCTTCCTGACGGTTGATTGATTTTTGTTCTATTAACTGCAAGATTGCTTGATGTCGCTGCTGCTTGCCTTTTTTCTCCTGCTGCATTACAAACCTCCTTTGCTCAATTACGATTTCTTAGCTTTTTATCAATAGCCTGGAACTGATCCGCATTACTAAAGCTGATCAGTTCAATATGTTTATCCGAAAGGGTCACATCAACTTTAGCGCCAACATCTAAAGTAAAGCTTGTACGTCCATCACAGGTCACCAGCACTTCTTCCGGGTAACTGCAGTCCAGCATAACCTGTAAGTGTCTGTCTGCCGAAAATACCATAGCCGAAGTTTGCAGGCTGTGCGGACAAATAGGGGTTAGCACCAAAGCACGCAGCCTTGCGTCCAAAATAGGCCCGCCTGCCGACATAGAATAAGCAGTCGACCCGGTAGGGGTTGCAATAATAACGCCATCTCCCCTATAGTTCTGCACGGGAATATCATCGCAGCAAATGGCTACATCAATCGCATGCTGTACACGCCCATTTCGGATGATTACGTCATTCAGCGCAAAATACTCCAAAGTTTTTCCTTTGTCAGACACGGAAATTTGCAGCAGCGCACGAGCATCCAGCTGATACTCACCACGTACTACACGTGCCAGTGCTTCTTCCATTTGGTCCGGTTCACACGTTGCAAGAAAGCCACAGCGCCCAACGTTAATACCCAATATGGGTTTATTGTACGGCAGCGACACCATCGCAGAGTGCAAAATAGAGCCATCCCCACCAACAGTAATGATAGCATCCACTTTTTCGCAGCATTCCGATACCTCTGCATATATAACGTCCTTGCAATTGGTTTGCTCTTTACAGCTTAAATCCATATATACCATGCAGCCGTGCCGCAAAAGGATTTCAGCCGCTTGTACTGCAACCTGCATTGTGTGGGGACGCTGTGCATTTGGGACAACGTATGCTTTCATGTGAAAAACCCCTATCTTTTACTTATCCAAAGTTTGGTGCGAAGCCTCTACCACCGCAAAAACAGCTTCCTCAGGCAGAGCCTGCGGCTCGGTGGATTTTTCCACATACATCAAATATTCGATATTGCCTTCCGGGCCCTTTACCGGGCTGAAGTCAATGCCTTTTACCGTAAAGCCGTTGGACACTGCAAATGTCATTGCATTGAAAATAACCTCACGGTGTGTTTCCGGTTCACGCACAACACCATGCTTACCTACTTTTTCCTTGCCGGCTTCAAACTGAGGTTTTACAAGGCAAACACCTGTTGCGTTTTCGGTAGTAATGCGCTGTGCAACCGGGAAGATATGCTTCAACGAAATAAACGATACATCGACGCTAAAGAACTCAATCGTATCGCCCAGCATCTCCTGTGTAACATTGCGAATGTTGGTACGCTCCATATTCACAACACGTTCGTCTGTACGCAGGCTCCATGCAAGCTGTCCATAGCCTACATCTACAGCGTAAACTTTTTTTGCGCCGTTCTGGAGCATACAATCGGTAAATCCACCTGTAGACGCACCAATGTCCATACACACTTTTTCACTCGGCGTAACAGGGAAGGACTTCATTGCCTTTTCCAGCTTTAAGCCGCCACGGCTTACATAGCCAATATCCTTGCCACGCACTTCCACCTTAGCTTCCGGATTGATTTTTTCGCCGGCTTTGTCCACTTTTTGTTCATCGACAAAAACCACACCGGCCATAATCAATGCTTTTGCACGCTCACGGCTCTGCACAAGGCCATTATCCACTAAGTATTGGTCCAAACGAATTTTCACGAGAAATTCTCCTTTACATTGGCTGCCAAACTTTCAGCATCCAACTTCATAATCTTTTTCAGCTGCGGCACAGTAGCGTGCGTCAGCTTACTGGTATCTACTGCGCAGTGCAAATACTTACCGTTCCATGCATTAGCCTGCAGCTCTCTTGCAAAGTGTTCACCAATTCCGCCAACCGGAACGCACTCTTCCGCAAACAAAATATTCTGATATTCAGCCAGCTTTGTAACGATTCCATCCGGAAGCGGCCAAATGCGCAGCATTTTATAGCAATCACAAGCAATTCCCTGCTCATTCAGCTGCTTGCATGCCTGCAACGCATCCTCAGTTTCGCTGCCATAGCTGACAAGCGCAATCTTTGCATTTTCCGCCTTATAAATGCAATCATACTGGTTGCCGGTACAAGGTAATTCTTTTAGCACAGCCGATTCTGCGCCTCGAGGATACCGCACCGCACGTGGACCGGTGCGCTGCAAAAGGCACAGCTCCATACAGAAAGTAAGCTCTGCATAGTTTGCGGGCGACCAAGTCTCTACACCAATCTGACTTAAAAATGCCGGATCGTAAATACCCTGATGGGTTTCGCCGTCGCCAGGGACAAGGCCTGCACGGTCTATAGCCAACAAGACATTTTCCTTTAAAAGCTTCACATCGTGAATAATTTGATCATAGCTGCGCTGTAAAAAAGTAGAGTAAAGTGCAACAACCGGCAGCATTCCCTGACTTGCGAGGCCAGCCGCAAATGTAACCGCATGCTGCTCTGCCATACCTACATCAAAAAAGCGATCCGGATATTCACGGTAAAAATACTGTAATCCTGTACCATATTTCATTGCTGCTGTAATGGCACAAATGCGTTCATCTTTCTTTGCCAATTCACAAAGATGCTTGCCAAAGGCTGTAGAGAAAGACTCAGCCGGTGCTGCATCCGGGTCCATGCCATCTGGGATAAACGATGATACACCGTGGAATTCACCGGGGTTTTTCTCAGCAGGCTGGTAACCCTTGCCCTTTGTTGTCACTACATGAATAAACAAAGGCGCCGTTTGATGCTGCAGATGTTCAAACAATTCGGCCAGCTCTTTTACATTATGTCCATCTACCGGCCCGATATATTGGAACCCCATTTCCTCAAACATAGTAGAATGATAAATCAATCTACGCAGCCATTGCTTCATTGTTTGCAAAAGCTCACGCAGCGGGGGCCCGACAAAAGGAATTGCGTCCAAAAAAGACTGTACGTTCTCTTTTACCCGGAAATAGGTTGGGTCTGTACGCAGCTGTGTTAAATAACGAGCCATTGCGCCGACATTTTTAGAAATGGACATCTTATTATCATTTAAGATAACAACCAGATTATCCAAAGTTTCGATATTATTTAAGCCTTCGTAGACCATGCCGCCTGTAAAAGCACCATCGCCAATAATAGCAACCGCTTTCCCCTGCTCGTGCTTAAGTTTTTTTGCTTGCGCCATACCTATTGCCAGGGAAATCGAGGTGTTTCCATGTCCTGCGATAAAAGCATCGTGTTCGCTCTCGTTAGGGTTCGGGAAGCCAGAGAGGCCATCCAACTGACGCAGTTTGGAAAAGCGGTCTTTTCTGCCGGTAAGCAGTTTATGTGTATAGCACTGGTGGCCTACATCGAAAACCAGCTTATCCTGTGGAGTTGTCAGTACACGATGCAATGCAACCGTAAGCTCGATTGCGCCCAAATTAGAAGATAAATGCCCGCCCGTTTGTGAAACGCTCTCTAGTAAAAAGCCTCGGATTTCCTCACAAAGTGGTACAAGCTGTTCTTCGTCTAACTTTTTTAGGTCGGAAGGATCATGAATTTGATCTAAAAGCGGTGTCTTCATATTTTTCTCCTATTCTCTTATACAGACATAGGCATCAAAAAGCCGACCAAAAAGCCAACGATTGCACCGCTGATTACTTCAATCGGTGTATGACCCACCATTTCTTTTAACTGCTTGTCACCTAAAAAAGGCAGTTTCTGAGCCCCCTGATCCAGCCATTCGCTAATCATGTGGTTCAAAACTTTTGCCTGCTCACCAGTTTGCCAGCGAACGCCCATTGCATCGTGCATTGTAATAATTGCTACAACTGCGGCAATGGCAAACATTGTAGAGTCAATTCCCTCCACACGGGCAGTGGCTGCTACCATAGAGCAAACAGTTGCACTATGCGCACTGGGCCAGCCGCCATCTCCCCACATACGGGAAATATCAACTTTGCGGTACAGTAAACAGTTGATGACTGTTTTTAACACCTGCGCAAAGAACCACGAAAACAATGCTGTTACCAGGATGAAATTCCAGCTTAGCAGTTTATTTAGAAAATCCATAATGCTCTACATTCCTTCCCGTGAATTGTATCAGTTTTTTCGATTCAGCAGTTGCTGTGCCAGCATTACCAAGAAAGCTGCGGACTCACCAAACTGCTGCTCCATCCGCTTGCAGTTTTCTTCATTAATTTGCTGTGCAAGCTTCATAGCTCCGTCTGTTCCGTACAATGTAGCAAAGGTTACTTTGCCATTTTCAGCATCACTGCCAACGGGTTTGCCCAGTGCTTCGCTGGTAGCCGTAACGTCCAAAACGTCATCTACAATTTGGAACACCAATCCCAAATCAAAGGCGTACTGCTTCAAAATGTTACACTGTTCCTGCTTGCACTGTGCAGCCGCTGCGCCCATCTGCACAGCGGCATTGATTAACGCACCCGTCTTGTAGTGATGAATCTCATCCAAGATTTCACGGGTGGGCGACTTTTCTTCCCAAGCAATATCCAATTCCTGACCCAAAATCATGCCACGGCTTCCGCTGCCTTCTGCAAGCGCCTTAGCCGCATTTACACGAATTTGGGGTGCAGCATCTGCGCCCAGAATTGTTTCAAATGCTTCGGTAAGCAAAACATCGCCTGCCAAAGTCGCTGTACTCTCGCCAAAAGCTTTATGGCAAGAAGGACGGCCACGGCGATAGTCATCATCATCCATACACGGCAAATCGTCGTGAATCAGTGAATAGCAGTGCAGCATTTCCACCGCTGCAGCAAATTCTTCTGCTGCGGACATATCGCCGCCCAACATATCACATACGGCTAAAACCAAAATGGCACGGATACGCTTACCGCCGCTCAGCAAACTGTATCTTGCTGCACGGCACACCTCAGACTGTTCAGGCAAATAGCAGTCAGCGGCTCGTGCCAGTCCTTTTTCGGCACAGGTCAGGTAGTTTTCATACTGTGCTTTGTATGCATCTAATGTCATGATATTTCCTCCTGTTCCTTACTGCCTTGCAGCCGTGCATCTACTTCCTCAATTTGCAGCTGCGCCTTTTCCAGTACACCGTTGCAGTAGGCTACAAGCTCCGCAGCCTCGGCATATAGTTTCAGCGAATCGTTCAGCGGTGTACTCTCATCGCTGATTTTATCAAGAATTACCTCTAACCGAGCAATTCCGTCCTCAAAGTTTTTTGGTTGCTTCATGCTTTTTGTTCCTCCGTGTCTTCTACTAAACAGCGAAGTATCTTACTTGTGCCAACCACACGGATACGCTCCCCCGCCCCGACTTGCTCTGTTTTTACGCAAGTACCTTTTGTATTTTGCACCAAGGCATAGCCACGTGCCAAAACACGATACGGGCTAAGTGACTCCGTTAACGCTGCACTGTGCTTTAGCTGAACCTGCTTACGCTGCAGCGCCTGCGCCGCACTCCTGCGCAGCTGCTCTGCCAAAGACGTTAAGCGTTCCTGTTTGCAGGAAATCGCACCCTCGCAAGGGTTTTCTGCTACCTGCATGGCTAAATCTGCAAACTTATTATAGCACATTGCCACACGAGTTTGCATATTTTCCTGCATATTTTTCTCAATGATGCATAATTTCTGCCGAACCTCCATCTGGTCCGGCACAGCCACCTCTGCTGCGGCAGAAGGTGTTGGCGCACGCAAATCCGCTACATAATCCAAAATTGTGGTGTCTATCTCGTGCCCAATTGCGCTAATCAGCGGCTTAGGGCAGCGAAACGCAGCACGGGCAATGCACTCCGCATTAAACACCCACAGGTCCTCTTTGCTGCCGCCGCCACGTGCAACAATAATCACATCCACGTTTGCTTTTTTGCCCAGATAATCAATACCCGCTGCAACCTGCTCCGCAGCCTCAAATCCCTGTACCGAAACCGGGTAAAGCAAAACCTTTACCAAAGGCCATCTGCGAGACAGCACGTTGCGGATATCTTGGAGTGCTGCGCCTGTTTTACTGGTAACCAGACCAATGCAATCAGGCCGTGCCGGAATCGGCTGTTTCCGTTCTTGCGCAAACAAGCCTTCTGCATACAGCTTTTGCTTTAGTTGCTCCAAAGCAATTTGTGCACTGCCAATTCCATCCGGAAAC
>RCNH01001485.1_pt1 | contig 10651 bp, 8 predicted proteins | sample 2041161 | NCBI WGS metagenome assembly RCNH01 (sample SAMN09708215, study PRJNA481090) | Feces metagenome, whole genome shotgun sequencing project. | biome: feces | host: Leptonychotes weddellii | place: Antarctica: Sion Island | collected 2010-03-01
AGGGCTCCAGGGTGACGTAAAGGGTACATTCCCACAGCCGCCAGCCCCCCAGGGTCCGGCAGGCCTGGTCAATGGCCTCGATTTCCGCATGGGCCAGGGCGGATTTTCCCTTCTCCCGGCGGTTGCGGCCCCGGCCCACAATCTCGTCCCCCCGGACGATGACGCAGCCCACCGGGACCTCGCCCTCCTGGGCGGCCTCCCGGGCCAGCTTCAGGGCCTCATCCATATAATATAGATCATCCATAGAGATCCCTCCTTTGGGGGTTATCATACCCGAAAGGGGGGAGGCCTGTCAAGGCAGCTTCCTTGTCCGGGTCATAGCATACCACAGCCCCCTTAAAAAAACGGGGGAAATCCGGGGCCGCAGGGTGAAAAGCTCCTCCGCTGGAAAATAGAAATTCCGGCAGGAAACCGGGAAAGTCCCTGTTTCCTGCCGGAATATTGTTTGAAAATCTCAGAAAGGCGTTTCTTCCCGCTGGGATTACTTCAGCTCAGGCCAGTAGCCCTTGTTGGCTTCGATCATGTCGTCCAGAATTGCCTTTGCCACGTTCATGCTGGGCACGGTCTTATTGAGGGTGAAGGCCTGCAGCACCTTTTCGTAGCTGCCTTCGATGCAGCCCTCAACCAGCAGCTTTTCGGAGTTCAGCTGCTGCATCATGAGGCCCTGCTGGAACAGGGGGATGGGACCCTGGGTGATGACCTCGGGACCGTTCTTGCCGATGTAAGCAGGAACCTCCACCATAGCATCATAGGGCATATTGGGAATGGCACCACGGTTCTCGGTGATGACCAGGAAGCGGGCCTTGGTGTCGTTTTTCAGAGCGATAGCCAGGTCGGCAATCCAGTCGCCGTGGCTGCCTGCGTAGAACACGTTCTCGTCGATTTCACCGGTAGCCAGGTAACGGTCGATGCCGTCGAAGAGGTTCTTCTCACGGCTTTCCATAACCTCATTGGCTCTGGTGTGGTTGACATCGGAATGTTCCACAAATTCCTTCTGCTGGAGGTAGTAGTTGAGGTAGGTGTTGGGGAGCATTTCGGGGAAATTCTCCATGATTTCGTAGATGCCCTTCCAAACGTAATACCAGCTGCCCTTAGAGTGGCGGTTGGCGTTGCTGGTGCTGTTGGCAGACAGTGCAGTCTTGTCCTTCAGGTAGGAGGCGGGCAGGAGGATCTCCTGCTCCTTGATGTACTTGCGCAGGGCGGGCATCAGGTCCTTGCCCTTGTACTCAATGGAGGTGAACCAGCCAAAGTGGTTGAGTCCGAAGTAATCATAGACAATGTTCTTCTTGTCGGAGATTTCCATAGCGGCGGCAACAACATCAATGATTGCAATGGGCATATCGCAGATGTTGATGATCCGGGCGTTGGGCCGCAGCTTGCGGCAGGCCTCAGACACGATGGAAGCGGGGTTGGAGTAGTTCAGAATCCAGTGGTCGGGGCGGGCGTACTTGTCTGCATCGTCGATGACCTGCATCATGGGGAAGATGGTACGCATACCGTAGGCCATGCCGCCGCAGCCGCAGGTCTCCTGACCTACGCAGCCATGGCGCAGGGAAATCTTCTCATCCTGCTCACGCATGGCGTACTTGCCCACACGCATCTGTGCGAAAATGAAGGAGGCATCGGTATATGCGGTTTCTGCATCCGTGGTGGTGGTGAGCTTGATGCCGCACTTGAGCTCCTCGTGGAGGATCCAGTCAACAACCACGGCTACCTTGTCCTGCCGCTCCTTGTCCAGGTCAAACAGGCGGATTTCGGTAACGTCCAGCTCCTCCCGGCGCAGTGCGATGGATTTTACAATACCGGGGGTAAAGGTACTGCCGCCGCCAACAATGGTAATAATCATAAATTTTCGTCCTTTCTCAAATCATTAGAGTTGCTTCAACTGGGTATCCACATTTCTGCGGATATCGGCAACATGAAGACCGTAGACAATCTGAATGTCGTTGCCCTTCTTCACAATGCCCTTGCAGTCGGTTTTTTGAATGAGTTCCTCGTCCAGCAGACTGGGATCTGCCAGGTTTACCCGCAGCCGGGTGATGCAGTTTTCAACGGAGTTGATATTGGCCTTGCCGCCCAGACCGTTGATGATGTTCATGGTCTGCTCCTGCTTGTCCAGAGACACGGGCTTGAAGGCAGCCTGGCCCTCAACAGCACCGGCTGCGTTGGGTTCACCTTCACGACCGGGGGTGTGGAGATGGAGCTTCTTAATCAGGAAGCTGAACAGCACGAAGTACAGCAGAGCCTGGGCAATACCCAAGAGGAACATAATGGGCCAATGGGTTTTGGACACGCCGGCGCTGATATTCATCAGCAGGGAGGCAATCAGATTGCCGCCGCAGAAGGCGGTCACGTCGAAAATCTTCAGCAGAGCGATAAACAGGCCGGCAATGCAGGCATGGAGGAAGTACAGCAGGGGAGCCGCAAACACGAACATGAAGTCGATGGGCTCGGTGATGGCAGCCAGACAGGCGGTAATGCCAAGGGGCACCAGGGTAGCGGTAACGCGCTTTCTGTTTTCGGGGTAGGCAGTGTAAATGAAGGAGCCAACAATACCGATGTAGCCGAACATCTTGGTGAAGCCGGTAGCCATATAATAGATGCTGTCAGAGAAGCGCTCAACCGGCATCTTGGCCTCGGTCATAACAATGGCATAGGCACCGGCAACTGCCTTGTCGCCCACCTGCAGCACGCCGCCCAGATCAGAGAACTGGAAGGGAGTGTAGACCAGGTGATGCAGGCCGGTGGGCAGAAGCAGACGGTCCAGGAAACCGTACAGGAACAGACCGAACTCGCCGGAATCCTTGATAATCTGGGACAGAGCGGAAATTCCAGCCTGTACCATGGGCCAGACAATGTTGCTGACTGCGCCGAAAATCATGGATACAAAGAACATCCACAGGAAGGAATAGTTAGCGCCGGAGTAAATCTGCAGGGCTCCCTTGAAACGCTTGGTGTAGGTGCGGTTAAAGACAAATCCGGTGAGGCAGCCCAGAATGATGCCGCCGAAAACGCCCATATCCACGCACTGAATACCCAGAATCTTGGCCTGACCGGTGCCGATGAGGCCCAGGAAGCCGCTTTCTGCTGCCAGGGTTCCGGTGGATACCAGCAGCAGGTTGGAGGTGGTGAGGTAGATGATATAGCTCATAAAGCCAATCAGAGCGGCGCGGTGCTTGTCGCCCTTAGCCAGAGCGGCAGGAATACCGATTACGAACACCACAGCCAGATTGTTGATGATGACCATAACACCGTTATAGATCAACTGTCCAATCAGCTGAATGGGTCCCCACTGGAGGAAGGGAAGGGCGGCGGAAATGGTGGGATTGGTGATGAGAACGCCCAGCACCATCAGCATACCTGCGCAGGACAGGTACATGAGCGGCTGTACCATGGCTTTTGCAAAGCTTTCCAGTACGCCCATAACTTTTTGTTTCATGGATGACTCTCTCCTTAAAATTGTTGATTGTTTTTTTACTTTTACAGAAAATCCGCCGTGCGCGCTTACGCCGCATTTTCTGATCGTTAACAGAGGAAACTCAAAGCATCTTGGTCAGATGAATGAGAAGATAGAATTTTTCCTGATCGTTCAGGCTGTAGTGGTAGGTCTGGGTGATGAAGCTGTCCAGGGCATCCAGACATTTTTTGCTTTTGGGACGGCGTTTTAAGAGGAAATGATACATTTCGTCCATATCTGCCTGATTTTCCCAGGTGGACTGGTGAAAAACCCGCTGGGCCAGAAACTTGAGATGCATAATCAGCCGCATCATATCGGTGTTGGTGCTGTCGGGAGGCAGATGGGTGTATTGGCAGATAATATCCAGCGTACCCTTGACGAATTTCAGGGTGTCATAGGCCGCATTGCGGTCTGAGGAAATGGTGACAAGGTGCAGGGCGATGTAGCCTGCTTCATCCTCCGGCAGGGCCACACCGCAGCGGCGCTGAATGATTTGCAGCGCCCGCTGGCCCAGGGCATATTCCTTGGGGTACAGCAAATGGGTTTCCCGCAGCAGAAGATTGGGCATGACCAACTGAGACTGCTGCCGCTCCATAGCGAAGTTGATGTGGTCGATGAGGGAAATGGTGGCCTGATTGCTCAGAGAGAAACCGTCTGCCGCAGCCATGTCAATGATTTCCTGGGCGGCTTCCATCACATCGGTGCGGACATTTTGCAGCATCTGCAAAAACTTTGTCTGCATCTCGTCCTGGACATAGTAGACTTTTTCAATCAGATCTTCCCGAATCACACTGCCGGGGCGCTGGTTAAAGCCGATGCCCTTGCCCAGCACGATTGCCTCCTGACCGTCGGGCATGATGGTGGAAACCGTACTATTATTAAAAACCTTGATACATTTCATGCCAACGCTCCTTTCTGGCTGTTCCGTACAGAGTATATTCGGAAATAATATATGAAAATGGTTTTCCAAAGGCGGAAAACAGGGTGGGATCAACAGAAAATAAAAATAAAAAAGACAAGGATTCCTAATGATGGTTTTTCATTAAGAACTCTTGCCTGCCGAACAGTAACACGTGTTGCATATTTACTTTCTGTAAATATTGTACAGGAATGACGGAGAACTGTCAACTCGGTAAAACAGGCAATTTTTCCGTTAAAAATTTGTACACAATTGACGATTTTCTGGCTTTGACAGGGGGAGCTCGGCGAAATCGCGGCGAATCGGGCCCCAATCACATTGTGAAAAGGCCCTGCTTTACTTTTTTCGGAAAATCTGCTATGTTAGGCGGTGAAAAGAGGGGACGGCACTATGAAAACAAGAAAACTCACCCAGCTGGCAGTGCTCAGTGCCATTGCGCTGACCATTTTTATGCTGGAAGCCCAGATCCCCCCGGTGGTGCCCCTGCCCGGTGTGAAGCTGGGCCTTGCCAACATCGTCACGGTGTTCACTGTGTTCGTCCTGGGGGCAAAAGAAGGGGCTATGGTCCTTGCTGTGCGGATTTTCCTGGGAGCGGTATTCGCCGGGAATTTCAGCACCATCTTCTATTCTGCCGCCGGCGGCGGCTGTGCCATTTTGGTGACCATTGGGCTGCGGCGGGTTCTGAAACCCAATCAGCTCTTTGTGGCGGGAAGCCTGGGGGCGGTGGCCCACTCCCTGGGACAGATGGCGGCAGCGGTGCTGCTCACCGGGACCCCTTCTGTACTTGTATATCTGCCGGTGCTCATTGCCATCAGTGTGGTCACCGGACTGTTTACCGGGCTGTGCGCCCAAATGCTGGTGAATCGAGGAAGATTATGGAAAACTTTTTTAAGATGAATATGGATAAGAAGCAGATTGACGCCATTTCCAACCTGGGCCTTGCCCACATGGGAGACTGCGTCTGGGAGATTCTGGTGCGGACCTCTCTGTGCGCCAAGGGCAATCAGACGGTGGGAACCCTCCACAAGGACACCATTTCTATGGTGAATGCCCCCTACCAGGCCAAGGTGGTGGACAAGCTGCTGCCTCTGTTAAATGAAGAAGAGCTGAGCTATTACCGCCGGGGCAAGAATTCCCATGTCCACGCCGTGCCCAAGGCCTCCACTCCGGCTCAGTACGCCAAGGCCACCGGCCTGGAAGCCATGCTGGGGGCAATGTACCTGGCGGGAAAGACCGAGCGGATCAACGAACTGTTCTGTGCGGTGATGGCAGAAATGGACTAAGACCCTCCCTTTCAAGGTGGCGAAAACCCCCTTCGGGGCTTTTTTGACACGCTGCAGCGGTATTACCGCTTTACAGCTGCGTTTACCCTTTGGGTACTGCAAGACTTTTTGGATATGCTGCCTTCCCTGCGGGGATGCGATATAAGGAGAACAACCAATGGCATTTGATGCGATTTTTTTATCGGCGGTGCTGGATGAGATTCGGGGCCGGGCTCTGGGAGCCCGAATCGACAAGATTCACCAGCCCAGCCGGGACACCCTGATTTTACATCTGCGGTGCAAGGAGGGACGGGAAAAGCTGCTGTTTGCGGCAAACCCCACCGCCCCCCGTCTGCACTTTACCCAGGCCAGCCCGGAGAATCCCGCGGAGCCGCCTATGTTCTGTATGCTTCTCAGAAAGCACCTCATGGGCGCCAAGCTGGTGGAGATCACCCAGCCCCCCATGGAGCGGGCGGCTTCCTTTATTTTTGACAGCACCGACGAAATGGGCTTCCCTGTACAGAAGACCCTGGTGGCGGAGCTGATGGGCAGAACCTGCAACCTGTACCTGCTGTCCCCGGAGGGACGGATCCTGGACTGCCTGAGACGGGTGGGTCTGGACGAAAGCGCCAAGCGTGCGGCTCTGCCGGGCCTGATGTACCAGGCCCCGGAGCCTGTGACCAAGCGGGAAATCCCGGGCCTTACCCAGGCGGACTATGCGGCGATTCTGCGGGCACCCGGTGCGGACCTGATTTCGGATCGGCTCATGGACAACCTGGGCGGCCTTTCCCCGCTGGTGTGCCGGGAAGCGGCGCTGTTTGCCGCCGGGGACACCGATGCCCGGATCGAGGGCCGGGACCCGGATGCCCTGGGGGAAAAGCTCTATCTTTTCTTCGCAGAGCACGTGGGCCATCCTGCACCTTATTATTATGCGCAGGCAGACGGCACCCCCAAGCAGTTTGCCTTCTGCCCCATCCGCCAGTACGGCAGCTGTGAGGAAGGGGAGAGCTTCAGCGCCCTGCTGGACAGCTACTACACTGTCCGGGACCGAAAGGACGCCATGCGGCAGAAGAGCCAGGCGGTGCGCAAGACCGTTACGAACCTGTGCCAGCGGATCCGCAGAAAGCTTGCCATCCAGGAAAAGGAGCTGACGGCTACCTACGACCGGGAGCGCCTGCGCCAGCTGGGAGACATTCTCACAGCCAACCTCTACCGGGTGGAGAAGGGACAGACCAGCATTTCCTGCGAGGACTTCTACGACGAGGAGATGAAGCCGGTGGAAATCCCCCTGTCTCCCATCCTCAGCCCCCAGCAGAATGCGGCAAAGTTCTATAAGGACTACACCCGGATGAAGAACGCAGAAAAGGAGCTGACCCACCAGATGAACCTGGGCCGGGAGGAGCTGACCTATCTGGAAAGCGTTCTGGAGGAGCTGAGCCGGGCGGACACCGAGGCAGAGTTGGACGAAATCCGCCAGGAGCTCCAGTCCCAGGGCTATCTCCGGCAGGAGAGCAGCCGCCGCCAGCCCAAGAAGGGCAAGCTGCCCCCTATGCGCTTTGAGTCCACCGACGGCTATCCTATCTATGTAGGCCGGAACAACCGCCAGAACGACGAGCTGACCTTCAAGCTGGCCCGGAAGGATGACATCTGGTGCCACGCCTCCAAGGTCCACGGCTCCCATGTGATTATCTCCTGCGGCGGCACGGTGCCCCCGGATGATACGGTGACCCAGGCGGCCCAGCTGGCAGCCTATTATTCCGAGACCTCCGGCGGTCAGAACATCCCCGTGGATGTGACCCAGGTTCGGCAGGTGAAGCGGATTCCCAGCGGAAAGCCCGGCATGGTGATCTATCACACCTACCGCACCGCCATTGTCAATCCCTACAAGGACATTGTGGTGGATGCCCTCAACGCAGAAAAAAAGAACACAGAAGAATAAAAATCGGCGGGCCGAATCCTGGTATCTGGGATTTGGCCCGCTTTTCTGCTTTTTTACCCTGTTTTGACGGAAAAACGGGGAAAAGAGAATGGATTGTATCAAATCCGGCAGAAGGGACACAATGAAGCCGGGAGAAAAAACAGCCTCCGGCGTAAAATTAAAAATTTATTCAAAAACCGGGTATTGACATTGTTAGCACTCAATGGTATAGTGTGCTTAGCACTCAGAGAGATGGAGTGCTAAGAAGAAAAGGAGGAATCATCGTGGAACTGACCGATCGGAAAAAGAAGGTCCTGCGTTCTGTTGTAGACCTGTATATCCGGACGGCAGAGCCGGTTGGCTCAAAGGCCATTACCGAGCTCCCCGACATGAAGTACTCCTCCGCCACCATCCGCAATGAGATGGCAGACTTAACCAACATGGGTTATCTGGAGCAGCCCCACACCAGCGCCGGGCGGATTCCTTCCGCCGCAGGTTATCGGCTGTATGTGGATGAGCTGATGATGGATTACCGTCTGAGTATGGACGAGACCAAGTCCATCAACCAGGCCATTGAGGATGGACAAGATGGTGGAAAAGGTTGCAAAGCTGGTTTCCCAGGCAACCGAGCTTCCCGCCATCAGCGCAGCCTCCCGGCAGCGTTCTCTCACCATCCAGCGCTATGACCTGATTCTGGCAGGAGCCGGCAGCATCATTCTGGTGCTGATGCTTTCCGAAGATCAGCTGGTCAACAAGCTCATTAAGCTTCCGGTGGAAATCTCCGAAGCGGACCTCAAGCTTCTGGGGGCGGTGCTGAACGCCACCATGACTGAGATTCCGGTGGAGGGCTTCACCCGGGAACTGATGGATAAAGTGATGCGCTCCGCAGGTGCAGCTGCAAGCCTGGTCCCCGTTGTGGTGGACTTCGCAGTGGATACCCTCCGCAGCAGCGGCGGCACCAACCTGGCCATTGCCGGACAGTCGAGGCTTCTGGGACTTCCCGAGTATCGGGATGTGGACAAAGCACAGAAGATCCTGGAGACCATCGATGAAGAGGCACTGAGCAATCTCCCCGCCGTCATGCAGGACACCAACGGAACCAAGGTTCTGGTTGGACCCGAGAATGTGGCGGATGAACTGAAGGACTCCTCCGTTGTTGTGACCAAGTTCGACATCGGAGACGGAATGCAGGGTATGATCGGTGTGGTGGGTCCCACCAGAATGGACTACGCCAAGGTCACCGCCCGGCTGAGCTATTTTGCAGAGTCCCTCAGCAAGATGTTTGCAAAGCCTGAGCAGCCTCAGCTGCCGGAGCCTGACAATAACGATTCCATAGGAGGCACGAACCGTGGCGAATAAAGAAAAGAAGCAAGTAACCCCCGAGGAAGCGGTTGAAGAAGTTCTGGAGGAAACTCCCGAAGAAGTCAAGGAAGAAACCGTCACCGATCCCTGGGAGGAGAAATACAACGCGGAGCACGACGCACACCTGCGTCTGGCGGCAGATTATGATAACTTCCGCAAGCGAACCGCAAAAGAGAAGGAGCAGACCTACGGAAACGGCAAGGCCGATGCAGTAGAGAAGCTGCTTCCCGTCTACGATAACCTGGAGCGGGCCCTGAATCAGCCCACCGAAGACCTGGCCTATAAGAAGGGCGTGGAGCTCACCATGACGGAGCTGGTAAAGATCCTGAATGGCCTGGGCGTGGAAATCTTCGGCGAGGCGGGGGAGAGCTTCGACCCCAATATGCACAACGCTGTGATGCACACCGAGGATGAGACCCTGGGAGAGAATGTAATCGCTCAGGTGTTCCAGAAGGGCTTCAAGCTGGGCGAAAAGATCGTCCGCTTCGCCATGGTCCAGGTGGCTAACTAATTTTGTATAAACTTTTTCATATCATATAGGAGGAACTTAAAATGGGTAAAATTATTGGTATCGATTTAGGAACTACTAACTCCTGTGTCGCTGTCCTGGAAGGCGGCGAACCCGTTGTTATTGCCAACGCCGAAGGCACTCGCACCACTCCCTCTGTGGTAGCCTTCTCCAAGACCGGCGAGCGTATGGTGGGCCAGGTTGCAAAGCGCCAGGCTGTTACCAACGCTGACCGCACCATCGCTTCCATCAAGCGTCACATGGGTGAGAATTACCACGTGACCATCGACGACAAGGGCTACACCCCCCAGGAAATCAGTGCTATGATTCTGCAGAAGCTGAAGGCTGACGCAGAGGCATACCTGGGCACCACCGTTTCCGAGGCTGTCATCACCGTTCCTGCTTACTTCTCCGACGCACAGCGTCAGGCTACCAAGGACGCAGGCAAGATTGCCGGTCTGGAAGTTAAGAGAATCATCAACGAGCCCACCGCAGCTGCCCTGGCTTACGGCCTGGACAAGGAGACCGAGCAGAAGATCATGGTTTATGACCTTGGCGGCGGTACCTTCGATGTGTCCATCCTGGACATCGGCGACGGCGTTATCGAGGTTCTGGCTACCGCAGGCGACACCCGTCTGGGCGGCGATGACTTCGACCAGCGGATCATGGACTACCTGGTTGAGGAGTTCAAGAAGGCTGAGGGCATCAACCTGGCAAACGACAAGGTCGCTATGCAGCGTCTGAAGGAAGCTGCTGAGAAGGCTAAGATCGAGCTGTCCGGCATGACCACCACCAACGTGAACCTGCCTTATATCACCGCGGATGCTACCGGTCCTAAGCACCTGGATGTGACCATCAGCCGTGCTAAGTTCAACGAGCTCACCGCAGACCTGGTTGAGCGCACCATGAAGCCTGTCCGTCAGGCTATGTCCGATGCCGGCCTGAAGGCTTCCGACCTGCACAAGGTCCTGCTGGTTGGCGGTTCCACCAGAATCCCCGCTGTTCAGGATGCTGTTAAGAACATCACCGGCGCTGAGGGCTTCAAGGGCATCAACCCCGACGAGTGTGTTGCACTGGGTGCTGCCATTCAGGGCGGCGTTCTCACCGGCGACGTGCAGGACATCCTGCTGCTGGATGTCACTCCTCTGTCCCTGGGCATTGAGACCATGGGCGGCGTGTTCACCAGACTGATCGACCGCAACACCACCATTCCTACTCACAAGAG
>RCNH01000970.1_pt1 | contig 10649 bp, 7 predicted proteins | sample 2041161 | NCBI WGS metagenome assembly RCNH01 (sample SAMN09708215, study PRJNA481090) | Feces metagenome, whole genome shotgun sequencing project. | biome: feces | host: Leptonychotes weddellii | place: Antarctica: Sion Island | collected 2010-03-01
CTTTTTCATGCCAGTTAATGAATCAATATATGCGGTTATGACATTATTATTAGATTTATGCAAAGGGAACTTAATTATAAAGGTAGTACCAGAAGCCTTAGTGCTAGTGACATCAATAGTACCCTTATGAAAGTCCACGATTTGTTTAGCTATGGCAAGACCTAGACCGTGACCACCTTGTTGGCTACGAGCTTTATCAGCACGCCAGAACCTATCAAATATATGAGGTATGTCTTCATTAGGAATGGGTAGTCCTGTATTATGGATAGATAGTATCGCCTGCTTTTTAATGGAGGTAAGACTTATGTTAACGCATCCCTTGTCACCGGCGTATTTGCATGCGTTATCTATAAGTGTTCCTAGTAGGCGTTGAAGATCTGTTGTGTCGCCTTCTATATAGATATCTGGTTGAATATGAGACTCAAGTGCAGTACCACGTTCATATGCAAGTGTCTCATATTCAAGTAACGCAGATTCAGTTAAATCACTAAAGTCGACTTGTTGCATCTCTAAGTTAAGAATACTAATAGCATTTCGGGTAGCATGTTTATTATCAAGGCGAGCAAGGGTGAGCATTTCATTAACAAGCGCACTCATCTTTTGTGCTTCAGATTGCGTGTTAGAAATCCACTGCATTTGGGTATCTACTGAGTCTTGAGGGTGTTGCTGCACAATAGATGTATTGGCAAGAATGGATGCTAAGGGAGTTTTGAGCTCGTGAGAAGCGTCAGCAATGAATTGTCGTTGTGATATCCAGGACTTTTCAACAGGTTTTAATATCCAGCGTGCAATGACGCTATTAATGATAAGAAAGGTGCAAATTATTCCAAATCCAGTTATAAGTAAGACGGGAATACTTGTTTTCCAACCGGTTGCTGATGTTTCGTCTGCTAGTGCAAGGTAGGTAACTGAGTCTAGAGTTTGTTTAGTATAATATAGTTTCGCCTGGTCAATATGGCCTCTGCCATCCGGCTTTTCGGTTATGTAATCAATTGCATATGAAAGATTAGCATCAGAGATGGCTGCATTTGAATATTCGGATAGAATTACTGGTGTTTGACCAGGCTCAATGCGTAATACCATGCATGGAATTACGGCAGAATCTTTTTCGCCGCCAATTTCAGGGAATATAGAAGTACTTTGGTTATCTTCATTTATAGCGGCATAGCAAGGCTCAGGGTAGATAACGCTTGGGATACAGGCATGTATGAATGAGGTATTTTTGTTATGACCCTGGTTGGTGGTATAGGAAACAGCTTTGGTAGTATCTATTTCATCATCATTATCTTCATCATTATCTTCGTTTTCATCATCAAGATTGTCATCATCATCGTCAACGATTGCAGGTATATCGGTTGTGCCAGTATAGATAATGTAAGAATCGCTAGGGGATTGAGTATTGTTGGTTTCAATTGACTCGTTATCTTTTGATGCTGAATCTTTGCTGGAGGCATCGGCTGCGTTTTGGGTGTTTTCGGCTTTTTGAGCGGTGCTTAAGTCATATGTAATGGCCGTATGGATAATTTCGTCAAGGTGGCTGTATACCTCTGCGGTTTGTTGCTGGGAATTGCTATAGACTATGACACCGAGCGCTATAGTGAGCACTATAACAAGCATAGCCATATTGATAGCAATAAATTTTATGCGTAACTTTTTTATCATGACGACCTTTCACGTGTTATTGATGTGTAAGTCGGTACCCCGTTTTTCTCAATGTTTCAATTGAAGCGGTGGATTTAAGAAACTTAAGTTTTTTCCTCAAAAATGAGATGTATGCTTCAACATTGTTGTCTTCTGCTGTTGAATCAGCGCCCCAAACGTGTTCAATGAGCTGTTCTTTTGTGATGACCTGATTTTGGTTATGTATCAATATTTCAGCTAAGCAAAATTCTTTATAACTAAGTTGAATTTTTTTGGGTCCACAGCTTAGTTCGTGATTTTGAAGATCAAGGGATAAATCAAATGCACTGAGCTTCTCAAAAACAACCTCCCCGCGGCGCCTCGTTAAGGCTCGTAAATGCGCTAATAGCTCAGCAGGGGAGAATGGTTTGGTCATATAATCATCTGCCCCAGAGTCAAGACCAGTGATTTTATCATTTATGCTATCTCGGGCGGTAAGCAGAATAATCGGTGTATCTATATTGGTACGCCGGAGCTTTTTTGTAATAGAAAAGCCATCCATATTAGGCAGCATGACGTCTAAGATAATCACATCGTATACACCTGTTTGCGCATAATATAGACCATCTATTCCGTCATATACACTATCGGTGTCATAGCGATTTTCTTTTAATATTTGCGTCAACGCTTGTGCTAATGAAATATCATCTTCTACGAGCAAGACTCTCACAACGTCCCCCTGAATTGCAGACCTATACATCTTCTATTGTATCTTCCTATCTTAAATTACTCTGAAAAAGGAATCATCCTTTCAGGTTTATTTAAGGCAAACTTTATATGGTGTACGCCATCGAAGGAGGAAACAATGAGTTCATTTAATGATGTATTTGAGCGCAAAGAAGTTAAATATGTACTCAACGCGCACCAGTACGAATTTATGGTTGCGGCATTATCCGTTCGCATGGCACCTGACTTATATGGTGAAACCACTATTAGCAGTATCTATTACGATACACCGCATCGTGATCTGATTAGTAGGTCGCTTGAAAAGCCGACCTATAAAGAAAAACTTCGTGTGCGCAACTATGGAGACTTTCATGAAACTGATCGTGTGTTCATTGAGCTTAAAAAGAAATTTAAGGGTATCGTGTATAAGCGGCGTATTGGCTTATCGCGCTTGGCAGCCAATGCGTTTTTAGGTGGTATGAGTTATGAGGATGCAATTCGTTTGTATCCAATTAAGGCAGGCAGTACGTTACATGCAGATAAGGTGCTTTTGTATAACGAAGAGAGCACGAGTTATAGAAGCTGCCAAATCGCACAAGAAATTGCATCATTTGTTGAGCGCTATGATCAATTGCATCCATCTATGGCGTTGGTGTGTGAGCGTATAGCATGGGCTCCATTACCACCCGAAGTAATTGCTGCTAGAAAATGCGGAATCGATACGTTGGATATAAAAAATGGAGTTACACCGTTAGGCGGTATACAAAGCATCTCTTCAGGACTTAATCCAGATAGTGCCGAAGGGGTTAGGGTTACTTTTGACCGTCGTGTCCGTTATCACGATTACCACACGCTCCATGATTCGGATGACGCCAAATTACACGCAATCATACATGACTTGCCTGACAATGCTGTGGAGTTCATGAAAAGCGGTGACAGTATCATGGAGATTAAAGTGGGTGGAGCATTTCCTTTATGGTTGGTTCATGCTCTTGATGAATGTCAGGCGTACCCCTCATCATTTTCAAAATATGGTTCTGCATATAAGCATGCGACTCTGAGCTCTTTGCCCAGTTTTTCATTAATGCAGAAACGAGCAAGTAGAGCTGTCTTAAGCGAAACACAATCTAAAAGTACTTTTGAACCTTGCTTGGTTCAATGCGTGAATAGGTGAAAGGTTTTATCGTGTTAAATACTATTATGAATTCCGTATACGTGGCGCCTGCAGATACATTTATTGCCAATGTGACAACTATTGATTTTTTGATATGCTCTATTGCGTCAATTCTATTAGGTTGTGCGGCTGCAGCTATCTATATGTTTAGGCATACGTACACTAAAAATTTCGTGGTGACATTGGCGCTGTTGCCACTTGTGGTTCAGATGGTTATTACACTTGTTAATGGTAACTTGGGTGCAGGTATTGCGGTTATGGGTGTCTTTAACCTGGTCCGATTCCGCTCTATGCCTGGCAGTGCTAAAGATATTGGCGCAGTATTTATGGCTATGGCAATTGGCTTAGCTACTGGTATGGGTTTTGTAGCGCTGGCCGTTATGTTTACTATCATTATTGCTATTGTGAATATAGCATACGTATTGTCTCCTTTTGGAAAACCTGTTTTGCCTGCTAAAACGCTCAAGATTACTATCCCTGAAGACCTGGAATATAATGGCGTGTTTGATGACGTTTTGCAACGTTACACCTCCGATAACGAGCTTGTTGAAGTTTCTACAATCAATATGGGCAGCTTGTTTCAACTATGCTATGAGATTCGTATGTTAGAAGAGGGTGCTGAAAAGGCAATGATTGATGAACTTCGTTGTTTAAATGGCAATCTTAAAATCACGTGCAGTAACTCTACAGCTGTAAAGCATATGATGTAAGCAAATGTGTGGGGCAATATCCTCTAAAGGATAGGGGAATGGATGTACATGATGATCCACTGGCAATGAAAGTGAATATATGAATCAATTATATGCTCTGTGTAATGTGCGGCTTCAACTCCTTTACCCAAAGCGCTTCATAAGGCACTTCGGTGCCTTATGGGTGTCATGTGTGGGAATAATAGTGAGTTTTATGGCATGTGCTGCGTGCTTGTGCGCATGTGGCCAGGAGTTTGAGCAGTCATATTTAGATAATGTTGATAATGCGGATGTAGGCCAATATTTAGATACCTCGTATAGTGAGTCTCAAGCTACGATTATTGAATGTATGGGCACTCAGGTTGACATTACTGGAACGGGTGTGGTGTATGACAACGGGGTAGTGACCATAACACAAGAAGGAACGTATATTTTAAGAGGCACATTTAATGACGGATGTATCGAGATTGACGCATCAAAACAAGAAAATATACAACTGGTGTTTGATAATATTATGATTCAGAGTAAGGGTTGGCCATGTATCTATGTCAAGCGGTGCAATGAATGCTTGATTACGCTTGCTAATGGAACAACAAATATGCTCATTGATTCAGAAATATATGCTACTGAGAGTTCATCAAGTGAGCCTAACGCTGCCATTTTTAGTAAGCACGATTTAGTCTTTAATGGTTCAGGTACGCTTCAGGTTACAGGCCTGTTTAATCATGGTATTTCTTCAAAAGCTGATCTGTCGTTTATGAGCGGCACTTATATTATTACCGCCAATCATGATGGTATTCATGGTCGTGATTCAGTTGTGATTTTAGATGGCATGTTTACTATTGCGGCTAAAGGAGATGGCATCGATGCTACTAATACACAAGATAGTGATAAGGGTTATGTTTATATACAAGGTGGCACCTTCGATATTCATGCAGACGATGACGTGGTTCAAGCTGAATCTTACATTAGTATAGCTCCAGAGATTTCGCTTGAATGATTGTCTAGAAAAAAGTCCCCCACAAGCAAAATAATCGTTATATCGTATACTATTCTTTTATCTTATGGATGTAAGCTAAAAACGTTTAGCTGTAAGGAGGATTGATGAAGGTAGTCATTGTTGGTGGTGTGGCGGGTGGCGCTACTGCAGCAGCTCGTTTGCGTAGGCTTGATGAGCAGGCAGAAATCATCATGATTGAGCGTAGTGGTTACGTTTCTTATGCCAATTGTGGTTTACCTTATTATATAGGCGGTGATATCACAGATAAGCACTCTTTGACGCTTCAGACTCCTGAAAGTTTCAAGAATCGTTTTAATATTGACGCTCGCGTACAGCAAGAGGTAATTTCTATTGATCGTTTCAATAAGTATATAACCGTACATGACTTAATCTCTGATACTGAATATAGCGAAACATATGACAAGCTTGTTTTGGCCCCTGGCGCCAAGGCTATTCGTCCACAAATTCCAGGCTATGATCTTCCGCAGGTTTTCTCTGTTCGTACGATAGAAGATACGTTTGCTATCTCTGAATTTATTGAGTCTTGTAACCCTCAACGTGCTGTTGTTATTGGTGCTGGATTTATTGGCATGGAGATGGTTGAGAGTCTTTCGCATCGTGGTCTATCTGTTGCATTGTTACAGAGAGCAAGCCATGTTATGAATCCATTTGATGCTGATATGGCTGCGTTTTTACACAATGAGTTGCGTAGTCACGGTGTTGATGTGTACTTGAAAAGCGATGTGTGTGGTCTATATGCCACAGATGATGGTATTGCTGTTGACTTTGTTAAAAAAGACATGCCAGTTGATAGTGCATGCACACGCCTTTATGCTGATATGGTTATCATGGCTATTGGTGTTGAACCTGAAACACATCTTGCTCGCCAGGCAGGTTTAGCCTTGGGACTTAAAAACACTATCGCCGTTGATAGTCGTATGTGTACAAGCGATCCTGATATTTATGCAGTTGGCGACGCTGTTCAAATCACGCACATGGTGACAGGCTATCCTGCTGTTATTTCACTTGCCGGCCTAGCTAACAAGCAAGGTCGTGTGGCTGCTGATAACATTTTTGGTCTTGATCATGAGTTTTCCGGAGGCATGGGGTCATCTATTATGAAGTTTTTTGACCTGACAGTTGCATCTACGGGCTTGTCGGTAGAGGCAGCACATCGTGAAGGCATCACATGCGATTATGTCATAGTGCCAACTGCTAACCACGCATCATATTATCCAGGTGCTAAAGCTATGACCTTAAAGGTGGTGTATGATACTGAAACTTTTCAGGTTTTAGGTGCTCAAATTGTTGGAAGTGATGGCGTTGATAAGCGAATTGATGTTTTGGCTATGGCTATCTTTTCAGGTTTGGATTGTTATGACTTGGCAGATCTTGACCTTTCGTACGCTCCTCCATATTCTTCTGCAAAAGATCCAGTAAATGTTGCTGGTTATATTATGCAAAACATCTGCGATGGTGTGGCATATCAAGTTCATTGGTCTGATGTTGAGCGCGATGTAATCAATGCTGAAACATGTACTAATAGTGTTGTAGTCTTAGATGTTCGTCGTCCTAGTGAGTTTGCGTGTGGCCATGTAGATGGTGCTCTTAATATTCCAGTCGATGAACTCAGAGATAGAATTAATGAAATCCCAGAAGGGAAACGCGTATACGTTTATTGCGCAACAGGGTTAAGAAGTCATGTCGCTTGTTGCTTACTGACACAGTGTGGTTTTGAATCATGTAACGTTTCTGGTGGTTGGAAATTCTATCAATCCTTAGCCCTTGATAAGCGTATGCAGCTTGAAGGCACTAATCCTTGTGGACTTTAATGTATCAATAAGAGATTTTGGGCAAAAAGATTTCAAGGCATTCAAAATTATGTTTCATTATCTACATCTGTCTCTTTTGTGGGTATCTACTAAACCGCCTTTGGTGTCTTTGTAGGTCTTATGCTAATTTACGTACTTATTATTCTCAAGAAAGTCCAAGATAGATATTAACGATTTAACAATGGTAAGAGTATAATGTGGCAGGTTTAAATAGCTTGTTCTACAAGGAAGGGTTAATAGCGTGTCTGAGGATTATCGTTACGGAGTTTTGCTCGTCAATACGGGTACGCCTGATGAGCCAACTCCGCAAGCCGTGAAAGAGTATCTTGCTCAGTTTTTGATGGATGACCGCATTGTTCCGATGAATAGGGCTTTGTGGTGGATGATTCTTCACTGCTGTATTTTGCCTAAGCGCAAGGTTGCTTCTGCTGAGAAATATAAAATGATTTGGACGTCTGAAGGCTCCACATTTAAGATTACACATGCTTCAATTGAACGTAAACTTAACGCGTATTTTAAAGCGCAGGGAAATAATGCTTTGGTAGCATGTGCTATGAGTTATGGGCATCCTTCTGTGTATCAGGAGCTTGAACGCTTGCAGCAGGCTAATGTTTCTGAGCTTATTGTTTTGCCATTGTATCCTCAGAGTGCTTATTCCACAACAGGATCTGTTAAGGATTCAGTAGAGCACGGGCTTAAACGACTTAATTGGGATATTTCATGTTCTGTTATAGATAACTATGCAGATAATGCTTCCTACATTGGTGCCATGGTGGATAATATTAAAGCTTCTGGGTTTGGCCAAGAGTCAACTGACCGTATATTGTTCTCGTTTCATTCCATTCCGCTTGTGGATATTGAGCATGGTGATACGTATAACGAGCAAATTAAAGTATCCTGTGAATTATTAGCTTGTGCGCTTGGTTTAACGCCAGACCAGTGGTCTATTTCGTATCAATGTCAATTTGATAAGGGCCGTGAATGGTTGCATCCTTTTACACAGGAAATCTTGCGAGATATAGCTCAAGAGCCTAAGGGCCGTGTTTTTATGGTATGTCCTAATTTTGTAGCAGACTGCCTAGAGACATTATATGATGTGAACTATGAATTTAAGCCAATGTTTGAGCAGGCACTATATGAAGCAGGTCATGCGGGTGAGGGTGAGCTTATATATGTTCCATGCCTGAATGACTCAGATGATAACATTAAAGTTTTTGCTAATGTTATCGCACAGCACTTTTCTGCTGCTAGGTAGGCTTTTATTACTACTATTTTTGTCTTACAATCCGCCTGTTCTGTTGAGGTTGAGCAATAAACAAGAGATGCACCAATGGTGCATCTCTTGTCATATCGGACTTAAATGTCGGACTTGATTGGTGCTCGTGGTTGTTATAGTCGTACTATTTGTAGTCTTTCTCATTTTTATTGGATAGTTTGTAGGCAATTTACGTCTTGTATTAAGTCGATTTATATATGGTGTCAAATTATTTAGGCTAGTATGCTTACGAGCCGTATCAATGATATGTTGAGCTTGGCGTTTAAGCTGTAGATGTTATGAAATATGCGTCAATATTTTCTGCAGCATATTTTTTAGATTCAATGCTTCTTCTTCTGACAACATGTAGAGATTTTCTTCATCCCATTGTGCGAAAGCATCTTTACATGCCTGAAATGCATCTAAACCTTTTTCAGTAAGCTCTAGTTGATATTTATCGGAGTCTGTATTCTGGCTTTTGGTGATGAATTTATGTTCAACAAGTTTAGTAATTGCTCGCTGGGAGTATCCCCAGTCGATTTTTAAATCATTTTTCAGTTCTGATGGTGCGCACTCTGGATGTTTTCCTATGTACAAAATAAAGGGTAGTTGTCCGTGGTTGAGCCCTTTTTCTTTTAGAATACGAGAGGTGTGGGCGATAAACGATTTATGAAGAGCATTTATTTGAAACGCAATAGTTTCCTGCATTTTTCTTCTTTCTACTTGACTGAGTCAAGTTCCAGTAGCTATTCTTGACTCAGTCAAGTAATAATACCATACCATATCCAGCTTCATGGGTGGTAAATGATTTGGAAAAGGTAATGGGTTGTATGCTATTGAGTTAAGAAGGAAGGTATATGCTTAAGCTTCTAAGACGTATGAAGCCTCGAGAAGTATGTATGGCCATCATATGTGCTACCTTGCTTTTAGGGCAGGTATACTTCGACTTACGATTACCAGATTATATTACTGATTTAACAGTGCTTATCCAGTCAGAAAGTACTTTAGGGTCAGTAATGCAAACTGGTATTCAGATGCTTGGATGTGTGTTTGCAAGTGCGGTGTTATGTGTTGTATGCGCATATGTATCTGCTCGTCTTGCTGCGGGCTTTACATTTAGTATTCGAGGTGACATTTTTAACAAAGTTTTAAGTTTAGGACACGCAGAAATTACAAGTATTGGTGTTCCTAGCTTGATTACTCGTACTACAAACGATATTACCCAGATTCAAATGGTCATTGGTATGGGCCTTCAGGCTCTAGTCAAATCTCCCGTTATGGCTGTATGGGCTATTGCTAAGATTTTGGACAAAAGTTGGCAGCTATCAGTGCTTACTGCTGTGTTTGTTGTGTTAATATGCATCTTTTTATTAATTGTAGTTTCTATTATCGTTCCAAGGATTCGGTTAATTCAGCGATTGACGGATGTATTAAATCTCATAACGCGAGAAAATATTCAAGGTATTTCGGTTGTCCACGCTTTTAACGCCCAAGAATATCAAAATGAAAAATTTCAAAAGATTAATACTGATATGTTTGATGTGCAGTTACGCAATCAGCGATTATTTGCGTCGCTGCAACCTTTTATGGGTTTTGTAATGAACACGCTTACTGTAAGTATTTTTTGTTTAGGCGCCGTTTTGCTTAATGCAATTCCAGTTGATGAGATAGCGCAACGCTTGAATATGTTTAGCAATATTGTTGTCTTTAGTACTTATGCAACATATGTTGTCATGTCGTTTATGATGCTTGTAATGATTTTTATGCTTATTCCTGCTGCGCAGGTTTCTGCAGAACGTATTAATGAAGTACTGATGCATGATATGTCGATACAAGAAGGTAATCGTTCTGACTCATCCGAACGAGGAACGTTAACATTTGACCATGTTTCGTTCTGTTATCCAGACGCTCAAGAAAACGACCTGAGCGACATATCATTCAAGGTGGATTCTGGTGAGACTCTAGCTATTATCGGTGCTACTGGAGCAGGTAAAACAACTCTTATTCACTTAATAACCCGTTTCTATGATGCTACCGAAGGTGTCGTTATGGTGGACGGCTATGATATTAAAGAATATACATTCGATGCACTCTATAAAAAGTTTGGGTATGCTACTCAAAAGGCTGTCTTATTTGCGGGAAGTATCAGTGAAAATGTTTCATTTGGTCAGGATGAACAACATGTTTCAAATGAAGATATATCCCGTGCCCTCAGGATTGCACAGGCTTCTGAATTCGTAGACGCTTCAGTAGATCAACTTAATCATCGTATTGCTCAAGGTGGTGCTGATGTTTCAGGTGGTCAAAAACAGAGACTATCTATCGCACGAGCTCTTGCTAAGCATCCCGAGTT
>RCNH01000971.1_pt1 | contig 10648 bp, 8 predicted proteins | sample 2041161 | NCBI WGS metagenome assembly RCNH01 (sample SAMN09708215, study PRJNA481090) | Feces metagenome, whole genome shotgun sequencing project. | biome: feces | host: Leptonychotes weddellii | place: Antarctica: Sion Island | collected 2010-03-01
GCCAAAAATTTCTATATTTGCAAAATAATCATCAATAGTTTCCGTTACAATAGAAACACACTAAAAACAGAATTGATAATGAAAAAACTCATCTTACTTGCCGCAGTAGCTTTCATGGCACTGACTTCGTTTGTCGCTTGCAACAGCGAAGAATCCGAACCCCTCAACGGTTGTCTGGTTACCACCAAGGGTAGCGATGCGTTGAACTTCCACTACAAGAGCGACCTCAACGAGACTTTCTTCGTGGCCAACAAAAACGAGGTGGCGGCTTCCGGCACATATACCCCCAAAGACGGACAGCGTGCAACCATCCTCTTCACCAAGTATGAGGACAAGGAGCCGGGCTACACCTACAAGATTCGTCTGTTGCAGGTCACTCCCCACTACACCGAGGACGCAGTCATCGCCACGACTCCCGAGCAGTTGGCAGCACTGACCGACAAGGCCGACAAGATCTCCTACGAGCACCGTCAGGACATCACCTCCTACCTCTCGACAGAGTTCTTCAGCATACGTATCGGTCACCGCAACAACGACCTCTCGAAGCACAAGTACCACTTGATTTACGACAAGGTCAACCCCACGCAGACCAATCCCGATTACCTCGATTTGAAGCTCGTTCACCAGAACGACGGCGATTCGCCCGCAGCGCCCCGCACCGAAGTGATTTCGTTCAACATTTCGAACCTCGGTCGCGAGCTGGGCAACAAGAAAGGTATCAACCTCACCTACTTCGACCAGGAGGCAGAGAAGGAGATATCGGTACTCATCGACAAGGCAGCTGCCCACCAGCTTCCCAGCGCAGCTCTCACTTCGATGACTTTCTAATCCGAAAGGTAAGAAGCACCATAGAAGGCGACCCACTCTTCGGGTCGCCTTTTTTCGTCCCCGCCACTCCTTGCCTTCCACGGTCGAAAAAAGAAGAAAAATTTTCGCAGATGTACCCCATCTCGTTTCTTTTGAGTATCTTTGCGCTATGTCAATCATCAGAAATCCGGAAAGCGACCTCGAATTCGAGAACAAAATCCGTCCGCAGGAGTTGCAGAACTTCTCCGGACAGGATAAGATTGTCGAGAACCTCCGCATATTTATCAAAGCCGCCCTCATGCGTGGCGATTCGCTCGACCACGTCCTGCTCCACGGACCTCCGGGTCTGGGCAAGACCACTCTGGCCAACATCATCGCCAACGAGATGGGCGCACAACTCAAAACCACATCGGGTCCCGTGCTGGACAAACCCGGCGACTTGGCGGGTCTGCTCACGGGTCTGAATCCCGGTGATGTGTTGTTCATCGATGAGATTCACCGTCTGAGTCCCATAGTAGAGGAGTATCTCTACTCGGCGATGGAGGACTACAAAATCGACATCGTGCTGGACAAGGGTCCCTCGGCGCGCTCGATACAGATTGAGCTGGCACCCTTCACCCTCATCGGTGCCACCACACGAAGCGGTCTTCTGACCTCGCCCCTCCGTGCGCGTTTCGGCATACAATGTCATCTGGAGTACTACGACTCGAAGATTTTGGCTGCCATCGTGCGCCGCTCGGCAGGTATCCTCGACATCACCATCGACGATGAGGCCGCCCACGAAGTGGCACTCCGCTCGCGCGGCACACCGCGTATCGCCAACGCCCTGTTGCGCCGTGTGCGCGACTTCGCCATGGTGAAGGGTGAGGGTCACATCGACCTCGAAATCACACGCTTCGCCCTCTCGGCACTCAACATCGACTCGCGCGGATTGGACCAGATGGACAACAAGATATTGGAGACCATCATCGCCAAATTCGGTGGCGGTCCCGTAGGACTGAACACCATCGCCACAGCCGTGGGTGAGGAGGCAGGCACCATAGAGGAGGTTTACGAACCGTTCCTCATCAAGGAGGGATTCCTCAAGCGCACCCCTCGCGGACGAGAAGCCACAGAGCTGGCATACAACCACATGGGATACACTTTTTCACGCAATGGAGATTCTACACTGTTCTAACTCTCCGGCAAAAAAGAAAGAACATGACCAAAGGGCGCAATAATTGCGTCCTTTGGTCGTTTAAACAACAAAACTCAATTTTAGAATATGACAACAACAAAGATAGACATGGAAAAAGCAGCCCTCGATTATCACAAGGAGGGTCGCCCCGGCAAGATAGAAATACGCCCCACAAAGCCCCACACCACACAGTATGACCTCTCACTGGCCTACTCGCCCGGTGTGGCAACACCCTCGATGCGCATCGCCCACTCGGAAGAGGAGGCCTACGACTACACCTCGAAAGGCAACCTCGTGGCGGTCATCTCCAACGGTACAGCCGTTCTCGGACTCGGCAACATCGGTGCGGCAGCCGCCAAACCCGTGATGGAGGGTAAGAGCATGTTGTTCAAGACCTTTGCCGACATCGACTCGTTCGACATCGAGGTCGATGAGCAGGAGGTCGATGCCTTCGTGAGAACGGTGAAGGCCATCGCCCCCACCTTCGGAGGTATCAATCTGGAGGACATCAAAGCCCCCGAGTGTTTCGAGATAGAGCGCCGTCTGCGCGAGGAGCTCAACATTCCCGTCATGCACGACGACCAGCACGGCACGGCCATCATCTCCTCGGCGGCACTGATTAACGGTGCGCAGATTGCCGGCAAGCGTCTCGATGAGATGAAGGTGGTGGTCAACGGAGCAGGTGCTGCCGCCACTGCCTGCGCGCGTCTGTTCACCGAGTGCGGTGTCAAGCGCGAGAACATCGTCATGTGCGACAGCCGCGGTGTCATCACCGCGCAGCGTGACGACCTCACCCCCCAAAAGGCGGAGTTTGCCACCACACGCCCCCTCTCGACACTGGCAGAAGCTGTCGAGGGTGCAGACCTCTTCCTCGGTGTGTCGAAAGCCGATGTGCTGACTGCGGAGATGGTACGCTCGATGGCCGCCAATCCCATTGTGATGGCACTTGCCAACCCCAACCCCGAGATTTCGTATGACGAGGCGATGGCTTCGCGCCCCGACCTCATCTTCGCCACGGGTCGCTCCGACTACCCCAATCAGGTGAACAACGTGTTGGGCTTCCCCTACATCTTCCGTGGTGCACTCGATGTCCGCGCCACACAAATCAACGAGGAGATGAAGCTCGCCGCCGCACAGGCCATCGCCGAGCTGGCACGCCGTCCCGTACCGCAGGACGTACTCGATGCCTACCACATCGACCACTTGGAGTTCGGCGCCCGATACATCATACCCAAACCCCTCGACCGCCGTCTGCTCTTCGAGGTGTCGTATGCCGTGGCACGCGCTGCCGTGGAGTCGGGTGTGGCACGCCGTCCCCTCCCCTCGGAGGAGGAGTACCGCCGCTTGCTGGTCGAGCGCATAGGATAGGTTTTCCCCACAGCGGGAGTCACCTCTGTCCGCCACCTTGCGACAAACGCCTGCACGCGTCCCTCAAAAAGGCCTATCGGGCAATTTATTGGGTCGCAGTGTAGGATTTACGCCGCTTTTTGGTATCTTTGCAAATATTTTAGCGATATTTTGTAATTTATGAATTATATGAGAAAACTCACATGGCTGGTATCAATGGCACTCGCCCTGGTACTGACAATGGCATCGTGCAGCGATGACAAGGAGACAGGAGCGATAAAATTGGACCATTCGGCTCTCTATTTTTCTGAAGGCGAGACCCTCACCGTGGGTTTCATTCCCGAGAACCTGAATCTCAACACCCTCTCGGCAACCAACAAACCCAAGGGCTGGGACGATGTGAAAATCGACACTCAGAAGAAAACCATCACCATCACTGCCCCCGCAGAGATTAAAGATGAAACGGAGAGTTCGGGTACTATCCGCTTCAGTGCCGCATCGACCGGCGGTGTGGTGACCTCGGCAGCTCTTTTTGTGGGTGTGGTCAATAAGGTGGATTTGCTCGACAAGGAGGCCAACTGCTACCTGCTCTCGCAGAACGAAACCCAATATACCCTGCCCCTCGATTTGGGTGAGGGTGTGACTCCCGCCAAGGTGTCGATACTCTGGCAGACAGACTACTCGCTCATCAAGTACCTCCAGATGGAGAAGGACCTCAACACCGGCATGCCCGACCACATATCGCTCTACATCGGTTCGTCACCGACTGTTGACCGTTTCATCGAGGGTAACGCTCTGATTGGTGCGCTGGACAAGAACGGCAAGGTGCTCAAGAGCTGGCACGTGTGGGTCACCAAGTATGACCCCGAGGCACAGGACGGCACCATCGAGGTGAACGGCTACACCATGATGACCCGCAATATCGGTGCTTTGGCCTCCTCATCGAAGGACAAGGAGTCGATTCTGAAGAGCTACGGACTCTACTACCAGTGGGGCAACAAGCACCCCCTTGTCGGTCCGCTCTACTTCAATTGCGCCAACGGCACTTCGGGTTCCATCTTCGATGACAAGCAGAAGCGTCTCTACCTCGAACCCACGGCTGCAACGGCACAGACCGGTACCGTGGCTTACACCTTGCAGCACCCCCGTGCATTCCTGACCACCGAGCAGAAGGACGCCGACTGGGCGGCAAGCACCGAGCAGCAGCCTCTGTGGAGTGCTTCGCAGAAGAGTGCCAACGACCCCTGCCCCAAGGGCTGGAGAGTAGCTCCCGCAGCCGCATTCGAGGGTCTGACCATCAAGGATAACATCAACGCCACCACCCCCGAGGAGGAAGAACAGTTGGCAAAGGACTACCGCGAGAAATTCGGCTGGACGCTTACCAACGGTGCAGGCGAGTCGTTCTTCTCGGCAGCCGGCAGACGCTCGTACCTCGACGGCAAGATTCACAACTACTACGATGAGTCTCTGCCCACCCGTTACGGTGAGATGCAGCCCTGGGTAGGTTACTACTGGACAGCCGACACCGAAGGTTCGCTCTCCAAGGCGTTCTGCTTCTGGTTGAAGCTGGACGATGTGAAGGCAAGCGGTGTACGCAACGGCCGCCCGATGGGTCGTGCCAACGGTATGATGGTACGCTGCGTGAGAGAGTAATTCCCACGTATAACGATACAAAAAAAGGTGAACCCCGAAAGGTTCACCTTTTTTTATATATGTATCAAATCTTCGGGACGCTGACGGGAAAATTCACCGCAGTGCAGACGGCACACATCTTCCCCTTCGGGCATCGGGCAGGGCTTTGTGGCGACTCGGTTGGGCTTCTTCTCGCTCGCTTTCTTACGCTCTTCGCTTCTCAAGCACTTCTCTCGCCCCTCGCTTGTCCCTTGCCGTTCGTGTCGGGATTAGAAGTAGGACTCGAACTCGTCCATGTCCATCTTGCGCACCTCGCAGTGGCCAATCGAATAGGGCAACACCACATTCAGACGGCTGCCCTCGTGCTTCTTGTCCTTGCGCATCTCCTTCTTGATGCGTTTGATGTCTACGGGCGGAGTCAGCTCGAAGCCCATACGCTCCAGCAACTCTTTGATACGGTGACGGTCACAGTCCGCCATCACACCCAGATTGACCGCCACATCGGAAATCATCGACATGCCGACAGCCACCGCCTCGCCGTGGTTCATCACCGACGACGATTTCTCGATGGCGTGTGCCAGCGTGTGACCCAGATTGAGCAGGCGGCGTTCGCCCGACTCCTTCTCGTCACGCTCGACAATCTCGGCCTTGACTCGTATGGCTGCCGAAACCACCTCGCTCAGGAGCGAAGCATTTTCGCGCAGTGTGGCAAACGAGGTCTGTTCGAGTTTCCAGAACAGCTCGGCATCTGAAATCACCGCCGCCTTGACCACCTCGGCCAGTCCGGCACGGAATTCGCGGTCGGGAAGCGTGGAGAGCAATCGCGGGTCGCAGACCACAAAGCGCGGCTGGTTGAAGGTGCCTGCCATATTCTTGTAACCGTTGACATTCACACCGTTCTTGCCGCCCACCGAGGCATCGACCTGCCCCAGCAGTGTGGTGGACACGAATCCGAAATCTACACCCCGCATGAAGGTCGAAGCCACAAATCCGGCCACATCGGTCACAATACCGCCGCCCACCGCCAGCACAAAAGTTTTGCGGTCGACACCCAGTTCGATGAAACGGTTGTAGACCGTCTCGACGGTTTGCAGGGTCTTGGCACTCTCGCCCACACCTATCAACACCGTGTCGTAGGGTTCGAGCAACGAATGATAAAGACGGTCGATGGTGGCATCGGCCACCACAACGATTCTTCCCTTGGGCAGAACGCTGGAGAGAACCTCCTCAACAGGACCTATATAAATCTCGCTCTGCTCGCGGACATTGAAAAAAGGCTTCATTTTTCAGATATCTTTAATGAATAGAACAAAAATACTGAAAATTCAGCAGAATTTATTACCTTTGCAGCATAAATTCTTTACTTATGCAAAAACTGCGCAATATTGCAATTATTGCCCACGTGGATCACGGTAAGACCACGATTGTCGACAAAATGATTCTGGCAGGCCATATCCTGCGAGACAACTCAAAACCCGCGGACGGGTTGATACTCGATAACAACGACCTCGAGAGAGAGAGAGGTATCACCATCCTTTCGAAAAACGTATCTGTAATCTACAAAGACTACAAGATTAACATCATAGACACCCCGGGTCACGCCGACTTCGGTGGTGAGGTGGAGCGTGTGCTCAATATGTGCGACGGCGTGTTGCTGCTGGTCGATGCATTTGAGGGTACCATGCCCCAGACCCGTTTCGTGCTTCAGAAAGCACTCTCGTTGGGTAAGAAGCCCATCGTGGTGGTCAACAAGGTAGACAAGCCCAACTGTCGTCCCGAAGTGGTGAACGAGCAGGTCTTCGACCTTATGTTCTCGCTCAACGCCACCGAGGACCAGCTCGACTACAAGACCATCTACGGCTCGGCAAAGCAGGGTTGGATGTCACACAAGTGGAACGAGAGAACCGACTCGATTGTTCCCCTGCTCGACACTATCATCGACGAGATTCCCGAACCCGAAATCGTAGAAGGTACTCCCCAGATGCTCATCACATCGTTGGAGTATTCGAACTATACAGGCCGTATCGCCGTGGGTAAAGTCACTCGCGGTACACTGCGCGCCGGACAGAATGTCACCCTGGCAAAGCGTGACGGCAAGACCATGCAGAAGACCAAGATTCGCGACCTGATGGTATTCGAGGGTCTGGGCAAGAAGAAGGTAGACGAAGTTCCCTGTGGCGAGATTTGCGCCATCACCGGTATCGATGGTTTCGAAATCGGCGACACCATCTGCGACTTCGAGAATCCCGAACCCCTGCCCCCCATCGCTATCGACGAGCCGACCATGTCGATGCTCTTCACCATCAACAACTCGCCTTTCTTCGGTAAGGACGGTAAGTTTGTCACCTCGCGCCACATCAAGGAGCGTTTGGACAAGGAGTTGGAGAAGAACCTCGCACTGAGAGTCACTCCCGGTCCTTCGGCAGATAGTTTCAACGTCTTTGGCCGTGGTGTGCTCCACCTCTCGGTACTCATCGAGACCATGCGTCGCGAGGGTTACGAGTTGCAGGTGGGTCAGCCCCAGGTTATCGTCAAGGAGATTGACGGCAAGAAGTGCGAGCCTATCGAGGAGATGACCGTAGACTGCCCCGAGGAGCATTCGGGTACCGTCATCGAGCTGGCAACCAAGCGTAAGGGTACGCTCACCAACATGGAGAGCAACGCCGGCCGTGTACGTCTGGAGTTCTCGATTCCCTCGCGTGGTATCATCGGTCTGCGTTCCAACATGCTGACCGCCACCGCAGGTGAGGCCATCATGACCCACCGTCTCAACGACTTCGAGCCTTGGGTAGGTGACATCGAGATGCGTAACAACGGTTCTATCATCTCGGGTGAGACCGGTACGGCTTACGCCTACTCCATCGACAAGTTGCAGGATCGCGGTCGCTTCTTCATCAGCCCCATGGAGCAGGTGTATGAAGGTCAGGTTATCGGCGAGCACACCCGTCAGAACGATATTACGGTGAATGTCACCAAGGCCAAGCAGCTGACCAACATGCGTGCTTCGGGTTCCGATGACAAGGCTGTCATCGTTCCGCCCAGAGTATTCACACTGGAGGAGGCTTTGGAGTACATCAAGTCGGACGAGTATGTTGAGGTTACTCCCCACTCGATGCGTATCCGCAAGATTCTGCTCCACGAGGTAGACCGCAAGAGAGCCTCGAAGTAATAATAACAGGTGCAATCCAATAAAAGTGGTTTAACAAGTGTTAAATCACTTTTATTTTTTATTATATTGATTAAATTTGCATCATAATATCTTAAATCAACAGAGTTATGAAGAAAATCGGTATCGCTTGTGACCACGCCGGTTACGAGATGAAGGAATTTTTGGTCGGTTACCTCGCATCGAAAGGCTACGAGGTTCTCGATTTCGGAACAGATGCTCCCGACAGCGTCGACTACCCCGATTTTGCCCACCAGCTGGGTGAGGCCATCGACAACGGCGAGTTGGAGCAGGGTGTAGGTCTTTGCGGTTCGGGCGAGGGTATGGCCATGACCCTCAACAAGCACCAGAGCGTTCGCGCCGGTCTGTGCTGGGACAACGAGATTGCATCGCTCATCCGTCAGCACAACAATGCCAACGTGATTGTCTTCCCCGCACGTTTCATCTCCAATGACGAAGCCACAAAAATGCTCGACACCTTCCTGTCGACCGAATTTGAGGGCGGCCGTCACGAAAGACGCGTTGCAAAGATTCCCGTAGCTTCGAAATAAGCGACACAATACAAAAAGAGAGGACGAACCCCCGATGGAGATTCGTCCTCTTTTTTTATGCAGGTAATTGATTTACAACTGATAGATATAGGGTGTCACCTTGCGCAAAGGCTCGACCAGCTCCTCCCTGTCGAAGAGGGCGAAGACCGTAGAGCCGCTACCCGACATCGAGGCGTAGAGTGCTCCTGCACGCAACAACTGCTCCTTGACTTCAGCGATGACGGGATGCAGGGCGAAGACCGACTCCTCGAAATCGTTGGTCACCACCCCCTGCCAGCACCACACGGGCAGGGTCATACGCTCCACCAGCGGGGTTTCGGGAACGGCAGGCACCACACCCGAATAGGCCTCCTTGGTCGAGACGCCCTCATCGGGTTTCACCATCACGAGCCACAGTCCCTTCAAATCGACATCAATGGGGGTCATCACCTCACCGCGCCCCTCACACAGCTGGGGGGTGTTGCGCACGAAGAAAGCCGTGTCGCTGCCCAGTTCGGCCGCCAAGTCGATGAGGGTCTGCTCCTCCAGACCGAGGGCGAACAACTCGTTGAGTGCCAAAATCACAGCCGTGGCATCGGACGAGCCGCCACCGAGTCCCGCACCGAAGGGCACGCGCTTGTCGAGACGAATCTTCACGCCATCGACCCCATACCGCTCGTTCATCAGCCGAAAGGCCTTCAGACAGAGGTTCTTCTCGTCGGGGCAGTCGATGACCAGCCCCTCACTCTGAAATTCCGCACCGCGAAGGTCGCCGCGCGACACCTCCACAATGTCATACAACCCCTCAACGGGGAACATCACGGTTTCCAAGTCGTGATAGCCGTCTTCGCGCCGACGGAGGACATCGAGTCCGAGATTGATTTTGCAGTTTGCTTTACGTATCATAAGACAAATATAACGATTTTGGACTTCGATTGCGCTATCCGAAGGGGATATTTTCGTCAGAAGGCGAAGACCGCGCCCGGAAATTTTGTAAATTTGCACCATGAAATTCCGTACAGAGATAAAAATAGAATCGCTTGAACCTAAGATAGATTACAGCGACAGCCTGCTGTTGCTGGGTTCGTGCTTCGCCGACGAGATGCTGCAACGATTGCGACAGCTGAAATTCCGTGCCGCAGGCAACTTTTCGGGTCCGCTGTTCAACCCCTCGTCCATAGCCGCCACCCTGCGCCGCACGCAGGACTCCTCGCCGGCACTCTTCACGGAACTTCACCGCTCGGCGGAGGGCGAGTGGTTTCACTTCATGGCCAACACCCTCATCAGCGATGCCGACCCCGAAAAGGTGCTCGCGCGTTATAACGCCGCCATCGACAACACCCGCCGTCAGCTGCGCGATGCCCGACACCTCATCGTCACCTTCGGCACGGCGTGGGTCTATCGTCTCCGCTCGACGGGCGAGGTGGTGACCAACTGCCACCGCCAACCCCAAAGTATTTTCCAGAAGGGACGACTCTCCGTGGAGGAGATTGTTGAGGAGTGGTCGTCACTTATCGAAAATCAGCTCCGCGACAAGAACATCATTCTCACGGTGAGTCCCATTCGCCACCTCAGTGACGGATTGGGAGGCAACGCCCTGAGCAAGGCGACTCTCCGTGTGGCGGCTGCCGAGTTGGAGCAGCGTTTTGAGAATGTGCGTTATTTCCCCTCATTCGAAATCATGACCGACGACCTGCGCGACTACCGTTTCTACAAGGAGGACATGGTACACCCCACGGCACAGGCAGTCGATTACATCTGGGAGCAGTTCTCCGCCGCGGCCTTTGCGCCCCACACCCTGCAACTCATCGCCGAGGTGGGCAAGGTGATGGCCACCCTGTCACACCGTCCCCTCCACCCCGACAGCGAAGCCTGCAAAAGGCTCTGCGCCGCCACCGCAAAAAAGGCTGAGGAACTGTCACAAAGGTCGGGAATTGACTTTTCGGAAGAAATCGAGCGGCTGAACCGGGCAAGTTATCACTAAATTTA
>RCNH01000972.1_pt1 | contig 10640 bp, 8 predicted proteins | sample 2041161 | NCBI WGS metagenome assembly RCNH01 (sample SAMN09708215, study PRJNA481090) | Feces metagenome, whole genome shotgun sequencing project. | biome: feces | host: Leptonychotes weddellii | place: Antarctica: Sion Island | collected 2010-03-01
AATTTTATTGCATTTTTTTATCATGTAACCTTTAATATTATGGGAAATATTTATTTTGCCGCAACAAGAAAGCCTATTTCTGAAGAACCTGAAGAATGCTGGTTACCGGATGAAAAATTCTTCCCTTGAAAATGACATTAAGCTGTTTATGAAAGTTTTAGCGTATATTTGTACGCCGAAAAAATAAATGGTACAATAGAAATTGGAAAGAATGCGGATTTTCCTGTTCCTGATAGGAATATCTGCAAAAGTGAACTGAATCATATTAAAGATATCGGGATTGCTATGGATGCTTTAAATGGTTATATAGTGTATTAATGTATACGATAGAACAAAAGAAACAATTGAGTTAAATTGAATAGAGTGATATGATAATAGAGCGATAAAATAGGAGATAATATAAATCAATGGAATTACAAGAAGAGAGTAAACTGAAAAAGACCCTGAAACGTTTAATTTTCTGTACAGCAGGTGCAGCGTTGATGGCATTTAACCTGCAGAGTTTTGTAAGAGTGGGAGCGTTATTCCCCGGAGGTGGCAGCGGACTTACGCTTTTAATCCTACGTTTTTTTGAACAATATCTGGGTATCGTACTGCCATATACCGCAGTGTATATTCCTGTAAATCTGATACCTATATATATCGGATTAAGATATCTTGGAAAGCATTTTACTTTCGGCTCAATTTATGTAATTATTTTGAGCAGTTTTCTGACGGATATTTTACCGGATATTACCATTGTCTATGATCCGTTACTGGTTGCCGTCTTTGGAGGAATCCTGAACGGAGTTGCAATAAGTATGTGTCTGTATGTGGGAGCAAGTATGGGAGGAACCGACTTTATCTCGATATACCTGTCACAGAAAAAGGGTATAGATGCATGGAATTACATTTTTATGGGAAATGTTGTAATGCTCGTTATTGCAGGAGTGTTATTTGGATTTGAACCGGCACTTTATTCAATCATCTTCCAGTTTGTTACTACGCAGATGATACATATGCTGTATAAGAAGTATCAGAAACAGACGCTTCTGATTATTACCGAAATGCCTAATGCAGTTTATGGAAGAATTAAAGCAATGACTCATCATGATGCGACGCTGTTTAAGGGCGTGGGATGTTACAAAGGTGTAGAAAGAAATATGCTTTATTCCGTAGTATCCAGTGAAGAGGTGAGCAAAGTTATTGGAGCAATTAATTCTGTAGATCCGAAAGCTTTTATAAATGTAATGAAAACAGAGCTTGTAGACGGAAGATTCTATTCGAGACCTCATGAATAATTAATTTAGGTAAATTCCTTTACTAATGGCGGATTAAATGATAAAATATTTGCGACAACATAGACAAATATTTTAAGTGCCGATTATCGGTTTAAAGGGAAGCAGGTTAAAGGCCTGCACGGTTACCGCCGCTGTATAGGAGAAGTGTCAGCAGATATCCACTGAAGAACAGACTTTGGGAAGGTTGTTGATATAATGATGCCTGAGTCAGAATACCTGCTTGAGATAGCGGACTTACCTTACGGTATTAGGAAGTCTGGAGATTTTAATACAGAAATACGGACTGTAGTATTTTACTACAGTCTTTTTTTTGAATTTATAAGTCATGTAAGGCATAATGGGAATATAAAGGAGTATGTAGAATGATAAAAAAGGGTTTAGGTGAAAATACGGAATTTTCAGGTTATCATCCTTTAGTGAATATGTTATATTTTGTTCTGGTTATCGGAATTACCATGTTTTCTCTGTCACCATATTTCCTGGTGGCAACTGTAGTATTATCCTGGGGATATGCATTTTTGCTAAAGGGTCTTGAAGGCATAAAAATAAACCTGATTATGAGTCTTTCTGTATTTATCATCATGGTTGTAATGAATGTGCTTTTTGTAAATAAAGGAGAAACAATACTCTTCTATATCAATACTAACAGAGTTACATTAGAAGCTGTTTTTTACGGAATTGCATCAGCGATGATGTTAATCTGTGTACTGGTATGGTTTTCGTGTTTTAATGTTATTATTACAGCAGATAAAGTAATTTATCTTTTTGGAAGAGTTGCACCGGTTCTCGGGCTGACACTTTCGATGATTTTTCGTTTTGTTCCACTTTTAAAAAGCAGATTTGCGGAAATTTCCCTGGGACAGAAATGTATGGGAAGAAGCCACAATCAGGGAGGCTTAATAAAGAAAGCAAGACAGCTGCTAAAGGAACTTTCAATTCTTATCGCGTGGTCACTGGAATCTTCCATAGAGAGTGGAGATTCAATGGAGGCGAGAGGCTATGGCTTAAGAGGGCGTACAAGCTTTCATCTCTTCAAATTTTCACGCAGAGATATCGCCGCATTAATTTTAATGACGGTGACAGGTATTCCGGCAGTCATTGGTGTATTCAGGGGAGTAACGAAAATGTTATTTTATCCTAAGGTTGTTGCTCCGGAATTTACCCCGGAAACAGCAATCGTTTTAATTTGTTATTGCATTTTAGCGGCTACCCCGTTAGTAATAGATATTATAGGAGAAATCAGATGGAAACAATTAGACTTGAAAATGTAAGTTTTTCTTATCCTTTAGCTGATAAAAAGGCATTAGACGATGTAACTTTTTCTATAGAGCAGAGTGAATTCATTGTACTTTGTGGAAAATCCGGATGTGGAAAAAGTACATTATTAAAGCAACTAAAGAAAAACCTGATTCCTTATGGAAAGCTTGAAGGAAAAGTTTTATATAAAGGTGAATCGGTGGCAGAACTTGATGATCGAAGAAGTGTTTCGGAAATCGGGTTTGTACAGCAGAATCCTGACAATCAGATTGTAACGGATAAAGTATGGCACGAACTTGCTTTTGGTTTGGAAAGTCTTGGTGTGTCCAACGCGGAGATTAAACGAAGAGTTGCAGAAATGGCAAGCTATTTTGATATACAGAGCTGGTTCCGTAAGAGTGTTAATGAATTGTCCGGAGGTCAGAAACAACTGTTAAACCTTGCATCGATTATGGCGATGCAGCCTGAACTGCTGATTCTCGATGAACCTACATCACAGCTTGACCCTATTGCAGCATCAGAATTCTTAAATACGATTTATAAGATTAACCGGGATTTAGGCACTACGGTAATTATTTCAGAGCATAGACTGGAAGAACTTATTCCTATGGCAGATAAAGTTATGGTCATGGATCAATCAAAGCTTATTGCCTTTGATGAACCGGGAAAAATCGGCGAGTTTCTGGCAGGCAAGAATAAAGAAGAAAGACATCCTATGTTTTACGGACTACCTTCAGTAATGAGAATTTTTTCTGATATTTCACCGGAGGAAAAGACTCCGCTTACCATCAGAGAAGGACGTATCAGAGTGGAGGAGCTCCTTAAAGGTTGTGAACCCGAAAAGAAGGATACTGCACAAAGCGGATACGGGACAAAAAAGAAAGAGATAAAGGAACAGGGTGAAGATGCCATCTTACTTAAGGATGTATGGTTTAAATATAGCAAGGAAAGCGGAGATGTTCTTCGTGGACTGAACCTCAGTGTAAAAAAAGATCAATGGTATTGCCTTTTAGGTGGTAATGGTGTAGGTAAAAGTACTACTCTGAAAATTATATCAGGAATACTGAAACCGCAGAGAGGAAAGGTTAAAGTTGATTTAAATAAGCTTTCCATGCTTCCACAGAATCCTCAGGCACTGTTTACGGAAATTACTGCAGAAGAAGAATTACTGGAAGCACTGCACTATACGAAGATATCCGATAAAGAGAAAATTGCTGAAGTAAATCGTATGCTGGAACTTATGGAAATAGAGCATCTCCGTAAATCCAATCCGTATGATCTCAGTGGAGGAGAACAGCAGAGACTGGCTCTCGGTAAAATTCTGCTGCTTAAGCCGGAAATCCTTCTTTTAGATGAACCGACCAAGGGACTGGACCCTTTCTTCAAGAGAACTCTTGCAGGAATTTTACGCAAACTGGTTAATCAGGGAGTGACTATTTTTATGGTTTCTCATGATATTGAGTTTTGTGGCGAGTATGCAGATCGTTGTGCAATGTTTTTCGACGGAGACGTTGTTTCAGCAGGTTCACCGAAGACTTTCTTCTCAGGAAATAGTTTTTATACGACAACAGCAAACAAGATAATCAGAAAATGGAAGAAAGAAGCAATTACCTGTGAGGAGGTGGCAGAGTGGATAAAGAGTATAATCTGACACAGTATGAAGCAGCTCACAAAAAAAGAATGAAGCTGTCAGGGTTACTGATTTTTATTGCGATGCCAATAACATTACTATTCAGTCTGAGGCTTGGAGAAAATAAATATATGCTGGTTAGTGTAATTTTTCTTATCTACACAATGCTTCCGTTTTTTATGGTTTTTGAGAAAAGGAAGCCTAAAGCAAGAGAGATTGTTTTGATTGCAATGATGTCAGCACTAACGGTATGTACACATATCTTTTTTCATGTTACATTGCCTATACAGATTGGAACAGCGATGATTATTATTTCAGGAATTTCGCTGGGACCGGAAGCTGGCTTTTTAATCGGCGCAATTTCAAGATTTGTATGTAATTTCTATATGGGACAGGGGCCATGGACACCATGGCAGATGTTCTGCTGGGGACTTCTCGGTTTCCTTGCCGGACTTGTATTTAATAAGGTAGATCTGGATCAGTTAAAATCCAGAAACTTTAAGATGATTATGGGGCCGGTACTATGTATAGTTTTCGGTATATTAATTGCATATGTATGTTATATGATCTGGCCGGGAGACGATACAAGCTTTTTTGGATGGCGTTTATATTTGTTTGGATTTCTGGGTCTTGTTGCAGGTCTTCTTTTCCAGAGAAAACGACTTCCTGTTGATGGAATTACATTAACCGTATTTACTTTTTTTGCTACTTTTATTATTTATGGTGGTATAATCAATGTATGTGCAATGGTAACTTCTGCCGGTACGCCGGGAGGAGATACAGATATAAGTCTTGAAAGCCTGAGACTGTTGTATCTGTCGGCTGCACCTTATGATGCTTTTCATGCAGGATCAGCAGCACTTTGTGTATTCCTTTTCGGTGATAATATTATAAAAAAACTGGAAAGAATCAAGATTAAGTATGGAATCTACAAATAGAGAAGAGGTAAAGATGGATAAGGATTTTGAACAGAAAGTAAAAAGAAAGAAAATGCGTACTATAGCGGTCGCAGTAGTTATTATTGTTCTTGCGACCTTTCTTTTCTTAGATACACGCGTAGAAAAAGCGGACTATTCCAAAGATCTGACTAAGGAAATCAAGTCTGCACAGGAGTTGCTTCGTGATAAGAAAAAAGAAAAGTCGGGAAATGAAAAAGGACAGTATGCTAAATATACTCTGCTTGCTTTTGATAAAAGGATAAAAGAAGCTCAGGAAATTGCCACATCAGAAGCCAGCGAATATAATGATAAGAAACATGCGTACGAGAATCTGAAGGAACTGTCAAAGACTTTCAAAAAAGACAAGAATAGGGACGTTGTTTCCAAAGAGGAAGTAAAGAGCCTTATGGATAAAAAGGAAACAAAGGACTTTACTGTAGAGATAAAAAAAGATACAGAACTTACTTATACGATAGATGGCAGTAAGATAAAAAAGGCAACAAACATTAATCTGATGGCAAGAGAGGCTGGACCTTACGAAAGTGAAGTTAACCGGTTTTTCCGTCAGCTTGCGCTACAGGGTTCCAGTGTATCCTTTTATCAGGATGGAACATTTGGAGGTAACATTAAGGTAGAAACTCCGATTTATACGGAGAATAGTGATAAAAAAGGCTTTGTATACAAGTATGATGTTCCAACCGGAATTATGAGTTTCGTTGGTGAGGCTGAAATTAACAGCAAAAAACAGACTGCAACGTTTGAAGTAGAAGAGGGCGGTGTATATTTTGTTACGCCTAAAGATCTTCATTCAGGCTTTGGTCAGAATGATGTTCTGATAGGAGAAGTAGAAAAGAAATATGCAGTAGCTGCAGAAGAAGATCTCAGTGGTGAAACAGTGGATGTTTCCATTGAAATCCGTTGTGATGTTCTTTCAGAGGATTTATCAAAGTTAAAGAAGAGTGAACTAAAAGAATATGTTCCGAAAGATGGGGCAATTTTAAAGAAAACAACAGTAACCATGAACAAAGGCGCTACAGTATTTGACGTATTGAATAAAGTTTGCAGAGATAAGAATATACAGCTTGAAACATCCTACACACCGGCATATGGTGCATATTATATAGAAGGAATTAACTATCTGTATGAATTCGATGGCGGAAATCTCAGTGGTTGGACTTATCAGGTAAATGGTAAAGCGCCTAATTACGGCTGCTCTTCCTATAAAATTAAAAATGGAGATAAAATTACATGGCAATATACCTGTGATTTAGGAAAAGATATAGGAAGTTACGTAGAAGAATAATAAGAATAGAAAAACGGCTGAAAATGAAATTCAGCCGTTTTATTATGTTAATAAATATTTGTTAAAACATTAATCCGTTGATGATTTCTTCTGTAATCAGAAGACCTCCGGAAACACCAAGGTGTGTTTTAGGTATGACATCAATGTATCCAAGAGAAGGCAGACCGATTTCAATTCCGCTGAATTCGAGGTGACGGGCCTTTAACTTGGCAATTATGTTACCATCTGCAAATACCATAGTAGCGGATGTTGAAAGAATGTCTTTTTCAAGAGCCTTTTCCATTCCGTAGGAATATAGAAGAGAAACAAGATTTTCGTACTCTTTGGATGATTTATCGTCTAAAACGGATATACTGTCGGCATACATTCCGAAATAACGAATCAGAAAACGGGTGTAGCCCAGACACTCTGCGCTTGTGCCGTGAACAGCGAACTTTACTCCCTTAGGCAGACCGGTAAGTGAGTTTACCCGGGAAAGATAGATATAGGATCTTGCCCTTGCTTTTTCGCTTTCCTCAATAAAGCGTTGGTTATCGGTTTTTAGAATTGTACAGATTGAATGTATGAATTCTTCCATAGCAGAATAGCCTACCGGTAAGCCGTTAGTGACAAAGTAAGGTGTACCGAATCTTTCTTTTAGAAGTTCTGCTGCTTTTTCCCCATAAGCAGGATGTAAGACAATATTCAGATCGGCATCTCCGAGATGCTGTATTTCCTCTAAACTACAATCACAGCAGAGGAAACAGTTAACCTCAATATTACAAAGTTCAAGAAGGTGTTTCAGCTCTGCTTTGTCACCCTGATAATATTTATGAAATATGGAAAGCCCAAGAATGTTGACTTTTTTCTTCTTTGTGTGTTCTCTACCTGTCTGTGGAGAAAGATTTTTTATTAGATGACAGCAGGCTTCATCGTAACCATCCCATATATTTTTTGAATACCCGGGTGTTTCCACAGTAATTACAGGTATATGCGTAATCTGCTCTTTGGCAATACTTGCAATGTCATCACCGATTAATGCTGCACCGGGTGAGTTGAGAATAACAAGTAGGTCAAAAGAAAGATTCTTTTTCAGAAATGTTATGGCTTCGATAAGCTTATCTTTACTTCCGTAGACATAATCACGCTTGTCCAGATAAGTGCATGGTATGCGGGGCTGTCCAAAGTACCAGAGTTCAGGATAGTTCAAAGGATCGAATTCTTCCTGCCTTAATGCCTGATTATCGGAAGTTGCAGAATGATAAAATTTACAGCCTGTCGGACCATTCATTAAAACTACCGTATTTTTTATTCCTTCAAATCCGAAGACAAGCCCTGAAAGGCTATCTGGAGTAATACTTGTTAAATAAGGATTTGTCATTTTTCCACTCTCCTTCCAAATTTATATGAAACAGATTAACCCAGCGTTCTGCAAGCAGCAGACCGGAGAAGAATCCTGTGTCAGGACACATCGGAATAGTATCGGCAATGCAGTTTCCGCTGGTAACAGATGATTCGTAATTAGACAATACAATATCAGGGCATAGAGTTTCAATGTCTGTTGTACGGTTTTTTCTATCATAGTTTTCTTCAACGGGAACCTGGTCTAATTCCGGAATTTTTGTACGGAAACCTTCATCCTGAGAGAAATTCAGGATACAGAGCTTAACAATTTCCATTCCTGCATCAATTGCTACGCGTAGTATCCAGTCAAGATCATGATTATAAGTAATAATCATCAGTTTTTTACCTTCGAGGTGTGGACGGATAAGCGAAATACGAGCGTAATACTCTTTTTTATTCTCGGCAATCAGTTCTTCTGCCAGGGAGTCTTTATGGAAAAATTTTCCGATACCCTTCAGCCATTCTTCTGTTTCGGAGAAGCCTACAGGAAATTGTGAATCATAGAAGGTGCAACCGTATTTTTCTGTAAAGAAGTTTTCCAGCATTTGCCCGGTATAATCCTTGAATCCCAGAAGATTTAAGGATGCACGCTTAAAGTTTTTAAGGGCATCGTATGTTGTATTACAGAGAAAACGGCAGTTGACTTCAATTCCCAGATGTGTCAGGAAGGACTGAATAAGCTGGAAGTTACTTTCCGTATTTTTAGCGACTACTTTTTCAAATACAATATTTACAACATCTTTACATGGTTTTACCTGTGGATCAATAATCTGCCCGGCGAGGTTTGTATATGCCATAAGCATACCCTGCAGATAATCTCCCGTAAGATTTCCATCGGTTTTTATGGTGACAATAGGGCAGTCCGGTGTGGAAAGTGCTTTTGCTTTATCAATATCATCACCTATGATTCCTGACGGACAGGAGCTGATGACAATAATTGCCTTTGCTTCAGGATGCAGGGTTTTGATTTCGGCTATTGCATCAAGAAGTTTTTCTGTACCTCCAAAAACCATATCGCTTTCATCCATATCTGTAGAAAGAATATTAGGAGAGATAGATACAGGTAACAATGTACCGCGCTCAAAGAGACGACGCCGTCCGGAAGAACTTATACTCTGATAGGACATATAAGTACAGCTCTTTGGTGAATGAGCGAGGATAATCGCATCTTCAATATGTATGCTCATGGTTACGGCACCATTAAAGGCACAACCATGAAGAGGTTCATCACGGATAACATTCTTTGACAGGCAACCGGAAGTATAATTCTGGTTCGGCAGGCTGTCTTCCTGAACCTCGTCAGCGTTAACCGGTGTAGAAACGATAGGGGAAGATTGTCCTAAAATCAGAGCTTCGAGATCTTCATCAGTTAAAGGATTTGCAGGATAAAGAACTGGAACTTCAATGATTTTTTTTGCAATGGTATTGAAAATTCCTTTTAAATTATCTCCAATATTTTCGCCTAATTCTGAAACAGTGCAGTTTTCTTTTTCGGCAAGTGCGAAAGTATCATCTCTTGGAATCTTGGCAAAGACAGGAAGCTTAACCGCATCGGCAAATCGTTTTACACGTTCGTCTTCGTTAGAAACATTTCTGCTGTTATATAGTATTCCGGCAACGCGGCATTCTTTGTCATCGTAATTCTGTATTCCGCGAAGTATGTTGTTGGCAGCGTAAAGTGACATATATTCTCCTGAAGTTACAAGAAAAATTGTATCGGCATATTCTTTTCGGATCGGAACGGCAAAGCCTCCGCATACAACATCTCCTAAAACGTCATAGAGAATTAAATCGTAGTTGTCTTTAATATGAAATTTTTCTAAGAGTTCAAAAGCTGTTATGATACCTCTGCCGGCACATCCTACGCCGGGCTTTGGACCACCGGCTTCTATACACCCGATATGGTTAAACCCCGAAAATAAAATGTCATTCAGTTTATAATCCAGAGGACCTGTTGTTTTGATATAATCGAGGACTGTAGTTATTTTTTCACCATGCATGAGCAGACGTGTAGAGTCATGTTTTGGATCACATCCGATTTGCAGAACTTTCTTGTTTTGCAGGGAAAGTGCGGCGGAAATATTTGCACTTAAAGTGGACTTTCCAATTCCTCCTTTTCCATATATTGCAATTTCTTTCAAGTAGAATACCCCCTTTTCTTTTTCTGTTAATTCTTTCTCATTTCCCGCCGTTAAAACAAAACAAATATCCGCTGGTATCTGTTGTCTTATTTCTTTTGGAAATTCTTCACTGATCAATAAGATGTCTATCTTATTGTCTTGTGCGAAGGCTTGTAACCGCTCAATACTTTGAAAAAAATATAGCCGATATTTTAAATTCTTTTGTTCCCGGAACATAGAAATCAAATTTTGGGCATATTCTTTCTCGCCTTCGCATATCACAAAATTTCTGCGAAGCAAGCTATCCCTCCTATTCAGTTTTCATCTTTTTCCTGATTTGTTGAAATATTCGCTGTGAAAATACAGCATGACTTAAATTTAGAATGGATGGATTTTAATCCAACCCCAGATACATAAGATACAAGAAAGTATCTATGTAAATAAGCAGCACGAACAACTGCTTTGTGATTCGTATTATATAAAACGTTTTTGTAAAAGTCCATACCCTTTTTAGAATTTGCTTCTTTTTGTGAAATCTTACCAAGATTTTATGTCAAAAAAGCCGGCAGATTTTTCTGTCGGCTTTAACTCTTATAATTTTATTTTGATTTCCCTGTCTGTATGCATATATTTATGATATTTTACCCCTGCAGCATCCATCATTTTTTTTGAAGCAATTACGGATGGAGTATCTGCATACTTGTCACTATCATAAATTACTTCTTTAAT
>RCNH01000973.1_pt1 | contig 10639 bp, 12 predicted proteins | sample 2041161 | NCBI WGS metagenome assembly RCNH01 (sample SAMN09708215, study PRJNA481090) | Feces metagenome, whole genome shotgun sequencing project. | biome: feces | host: Leptonychotes weddellii | place: Antarctica: Sion Island | collected 2010-03-01
TTTGTATTCATCAAGGTTTACTGTTGTAATTCCTGAAAAATCAAGGTCTCCATTTTCATACATAGAAACCAGATTGTCATAAGTACCGATTGGGGAAGAACCTGTAGCAAGCCCTAACACACATTCTGGTTTTGTAATAATCTGTGCAGCAATAATATTAGCTGCTTTTCTACTCATATCTGTATAATCTTTTGTTGCAATAATTCTCATATTCGTGTCCTCCATAGTTTTTATTTTCCATGTACTATTTATTATATAACTTTTTTTATACTTTTCACAAGTCTGTAATAAAAAAAGACCGAAAATATCTTCAGTCTTTTCAAATTCTAAATTAATACTTAATCTCAACAAGCACAAGCCCATGCGGCGGTGCCGTTACACCTGCTGCCTGCCTGTCCTTTGCCTCAAGAATATCTTTTACCTGCTCAGGCGTATAAAACCCGCGTCCAACCCTAAGAAGTGTTCCTACAATAATCCGGATCATATTATAAAGGAATCCATTTCCTGTCACTCGAATTGTAATTTCATCTTTTTCCTGAATAACATCAAGGCTGTAAATGTTACGCACTGTGTCTTCCACATTTGTACGCACATTGCAAAAACTTGCAAAATCATGTTCTCCCTTTAGATATTCAGCCGCTTGTCTCATCTTATCAAGATCCAGTGTATAAGAAACAAAATAACGATTCAATCTTCTTGTCGGATCTGGTATCTTTGAATTCAAAATATGATATTCATAGGTTTTTTCACAATTACAATATCTTGGATGCCAGTCCACCGGAACTTCCTCTGAATGTGTCACAACGATATCTTCTGGAAGACGTTGGTTCAATGCATACGCAATTCTTTCTGGCGGAATACTTGTTTTTGAATCAAAAACAGCTACATTTCCAAGGGCATGTACCCCTGAATCCGTTCTGCTGGCTCCAATGATCCTTATCTCTTCACCCATAAGTTTTGTCAATGCTTTGTTGAGCACCTCTTCAATCGTAATCCCATTTGGCTGTATCTGCCATCCACAATAATTTGTGCCGTCATAGGCAACTGTAAGTTTAATTCTTTTCATAAACACTCTTTTCATCTTAACTTCAGTTTTTATTAAAAAATCCAGATGTGAAATGGAACATAACGTCCCACAACAAATATCATAACAATGTACACGAATGTTGTGGCATACCCTACAAAATCTCTTCTGTGATAAGCAAGTGGTTTCATTTTTGTTCTGCCTTCTCCACCACGATAACATCTTGCTTCCATTGCCATGGCAAGATCATTTGCACGGCGGAATGCGGAAATAAATAATGGCACCAGAACCGGTATCATAGCTTTTGCTCTCTGGATCATATTTCCACTTTCCAAATCAGCTCCTCTTGCAATCTGTGCTTTCATGATCTTATCTGTTTCTTCAATAAGGATCGGAATAAAGCGAAGAGCAATCGACATCATCATTGCAATTTCATGCACTGGAACATGAATCTTATTTAAAGGAGATAAAAGTCTTTCAATTCCATCTGTCAGTGAATTTGGGGTCGTTGTCAGTGTCATGATCGACGACCCAATAATCAGATAAATAAGACGTACTGCCATAAACGCTGCAATTCGAAGCCCTTTATCTGTAATCTTGAAAATCCAGAATTGAACAAGTATCGTTCCCTCACTTGTAAGAAAAAGATTAAATCCAACTGTAATAAGAAGAATGATCACAATCGCTTTTAATCCTTTTACAATAAATTTAAAAGGCACCTTACTCACTTTTATGACTACCACAAGAAACATCGTTGCAATCGCATATCCTAACACACTGTTTTGCAAGAAAAGTGATATCAGAAATAATAAAGTACACGTTATTTTTACTCTTGGGTCCATTTTGTGTATCACACTGTTTGCCGGATAATACTGTCCGATTGTAATGTCTCTAATCATGAAAACTCCTCATTATGGCATCTGCTGCCTCTTCAATCGTCGTTGCTCCAAGCGGAACATCCATGCCTTTTTCTTTCAACGTATGCATGATGTACGTAACCTGTGGTGCAGCAAGGCCAACTTTTTCTAATTCTTTATAATGGAAAAACACTTCCCTTGGACTTGCATCAAACATTTTTTCCCCATCATTTACTACTACGATACGCTCCACATATTTTGCAATATCTTCCATGCTATGCGAAACAAGAATAACGGTAAGATCAGCCTGTTTGTGAAGATATGCGATCTGATCTAATATCTCGTCTCTTCCTTTTGGATCTAATCCCGCTGTAGGCTCATCTAACACAAGAACCTTTGGACGCATGGCAAGAACACCTGCAATCGCTACACGTCTTTTTTGTCCCCCTGAAAGTTCAAACGGAGACTGTGTATAATATTTTTCTGGAAATCCTACAAGTTGCAGTGCTTCTTTTGCACGCTTCTCACATTCCTCTTTTGGCAATCCCTGATTTTTAGGTCCGAAACAGACATCCGTCAAAACATCTACTTCAAATAACTGATGTTCCGGATACTGAAATACAAGTCCAACCTGAGTTCTTAGCTCTTTCATATTGTAGTCAGGGGAATATACATCTTTTCCATCATAATAAAATTTTCCACTTGTAGCCTTAATAAGCCCATTAAGATGCTGGATCAATGTAGATTTTCCTGATCCGGTATGACCGATCACACCCACAAATTCTCCTTGTTCTATTGTCAGATTAATATCCTTTAATGCATGCTTTTCGTACACAGTGCCAGGGTTATATATATAATTAATATTTTCTAATTTAATTGACATAACGCCTCCACCAGTTCTTCTGTCCTTATAATTCCTTTTGGAATATCAAGACCTCTTTTTCGTAATTCCTCAGCAAGCATAGTCACCTGTGGAACATCCAGTCTATATCTTTTCAATTCCTCTACCTGACTAAATATTTCTTTCGGTGTGCCTGACATTACAATATGTCCGCTGTCCATTACGTATACCTTATCTGCATCAATTACTTCATCCATATAATGCGTGATCAGGATTACTGTAACATTTTTTCTTTTTCGTAATTCCTGTATTGTATGGATGACTTCTTTACGTCCATTTGGATCAAGCATTGCTGTCGGCTCATCTAATACAATACATTGTGGAGCCATCGCAATTACTCCTGCAATCGCCACTCTTTGTTTCTGACCACCTGAAAGTTTATTTGGAGAATTGGTTCGATACTGAATCATCCCTACAGCTTTTAGACTGTCTTCCACTCTTTTCCAGATTTCCTCCGTCGGAACCCCCAGATTTTCCAGGCCAAATCCAACATCTTCTTCCACGATAGTACCAATGATCTGATTATCCGGATTTTGAAATACCATCCCTGCGGACTGTCTTACATTCCACAGTTCTTCCGGGTCTTTTGTATCTCTTCCATTGACCCACATAGTTCCACCTGTAGGAACTAAAATTGCATTGATATGCTTTGCCAGCGTAGACTTTCCTGATCCGTTGTGTCCCAGGATTGCCACAAAATCTCCCGGTGAAACATGGATATCTACCTCGTCTATTGCACGATTCATGCCAATGATATTTCCCTCATCGTCATGTCTTGCATATTCATATATCAGCTTTTCTGACTTGACCATATCCATACCGGTCTGGCCTCCTTTACCTTTTCTGAATACAGAATCGGCCGCCGTTTCTCTGGCAACCGATTCTTTTTGTTTACTGATTAAACTGTTTCCGGTTCTTCAAAAGTTTCACCGAATGTATCTACTGTAACTTTTTTCATCACCTGAGTTTCTAGTGGTCTGTCACTATAATCTGTTGCTGTATTTGCAATCTTATTTACAATATCCATACCTTCTGTAATCTGTCCGAAAGCTGCATAAGCTCCGTCAAGGTGTGGAGATTTTTTATGCATGATAAAGAACTGTGAACCTGCTGAATCAGGATGCATAGCTCTTGCCATAGAAAGTACTCCTGGTGTGTGTGAAAGATTATTTACAAAACCATTCTGTGAGAACTCTCCTTTTATTGAATATCCAGGTCCACCCATTCCTGTACCATCCGGGCATCCTCCCTGAATCATAAACCCTCGAATAACACGGTGAAAAATAAGTCCATCATAGAACCCTTTCTTTACTAAAGATATGAAATTTTTTACTGTATTTGGTGCAATCTCAGGATATAATTCTGCTTTCATGATATCGCCATTTTCCATTTCAAATGTAACAACTGGATTTGCCATAATAACTTCCTCTTTTCTTTCAAAATTTAATGTACTTATTGTAGCTGAAAACTTTTATTTCGTCAATCAGGCATCTTGGTTGCTATGTACACTTTTCTTCTCTTTTTTTGGTTACTCATGACATTGTTTCCACGCCCTTCTCCTACTATACTAAACATAGATTATAACGTATGACATATAAGGAGGAACAAAATGGCAAGTTTATCATTAAAAGGTATTCAGAAAATTTATCCAAATGGATTTCATGCAGTAAAAGATTTTAATCTTGATATTGCAGATAAAGAATTCATCATCTTCGTAGGGCCTTCCGGATGTGGTAAATCTACTACACTTCGTATGATCGCAGGTCTGGAAGATATTTCAGATGGTACATTAGAGATTGATGGAAAGGTTATGAACGATGTAGAGCCAAAAGATCGTGACATTGCCATGGTTTTCCAAAATTATGCTCTTTATCCACATATGACTGTTTATGACAATATGGCTTTCGGATTAAAACTTCGCAAGGTTCCAAAAGCTGAAATTGACAAAAAAGTACGTGAAGCTGCTAAAATTCTTGACTTGGAACAGTTATTAGATCGTAAACCTAAAGCATTATCAGGTGGACAAAGACAGCGTGTTGCCATGGGACGTGCAATTGTTCGTAATCCTAAGGTATTCCTTATGGATGAGCCACTTTCAAACCTTGATGCAAAGCTTCGTGTCCAGATGCGTATCGAGATTTCCAAACTTCATAAAAATCTTGGTGCAACTATTATCTACGTTACACACGACCAGACAGAAGCTATGACACTTGGTACAAGAATCGTAGTTATGAAAGCCGGCGTTGTTCAACAGGTAGATACACCTCAGAATCTTTATAATACACCATGCAACTTATTTGTTGCTGGATTCATTGGATCTCCACAGATGAATTTCATGGACGCTATCGTTAATATCGATGGAAATGACGTTACGCTTACTGTCGGACAGCATGTATTAAAAGTTCCTGCTTCTAAAAAACAGGCACTGATCGACGGTGGTTACAACGGCAAAACTGTTGTTCTTGGTATCCGTCCAGAAGATGTACATGATTCAGAAGCGTTTATCGCAAACTCTCCTGAAAGTGTTATCAAATCTACAATTAAAGTTTACGAATTACTTGGTGCTGAAGTATTCTTATACTTTGACGTTGAAGGTACACAAATGACAGCCCGCGTAAATCCACGTACAACATTAAGAGCTGGAGACGAAGCAGTATTCGCTCTCGACATGGAAAAAATCCACTTGTTTGATAAAGAAACAGAGTTGACGATTACAAACTAATCATTTAGAATAAGAAACAAGTAGTAAAGAGGGGCTGTACTTATAGTGCGGCCCTTTGATTCTTTCTAATTTATATTATAGGAGATTATAAAATGGAGCATACTCCGGAACTTTCTAAAGCATTAGGTGAATTAAAACAACTTACCGGTCTTTCTTTTGAAATTCAGGCCGATTCACTTGACGAACAAGATTATGCTTTAACTCAAATTCAGCACCTTATGCTTGCATACAAAGAAAAATTCAATAAAACCCATTTTCTAAAAAGTCTGTTGTCCGGACAGATTAATTTTGATGATATTGCAGAACAGGCAGAGCATTTTCATATTTTAAATGAAGTTCCGCGTACCCTTTATCTCATTGAATCCAAATCTCCAGTGGATGATACATTAATCGAAATATTAAAGCAGCTTTTCCCGGTGCCTTCCACATCTTACCTTGTAAAGATGAACGAATGCTCACTTGCACTTATTCAGCAGGAAAAAGATTCTTTTTCTCTGCAAGATGCCTTGTCTACTGCTCATATGATCGTTGACACACTTAACACAGAAGCACTTGCCTCTGTACGCATCTCATACAGTGCCATCTTTCATTCATTGGCTGCACTTTCACAGGCATATGAAGAAACTGCTCTTGCTTTGAAAGTCGGAAGTATATTTTATTCAGAGCATACCATCTTCCCTTATAACCATCTGGGTATTGGAAGGCTAATCTACAAACTTCCTGCATCAGTTTGCGAAAATTTTCTTAGCGAAATTTTTGGAAAACAAATTTCTTTTTCTTTTGACGAAGAATCCATACAGACAATCAATAAGTTCTTTCAAAACAATTTAAACATTGCAGAAACCTCAAGACAGCTTCATATGCACAGAAACACTTTGATCTATCGATTAGAACAAATTGAAAAACATACTGGTCTTGATATCCGTAAATTCGAAGATGCCATGACCTTTAAGATTGCCATTATGGTTGTTAATTATTTACAGACAGAAAGGATTGATTAAACTATGAATGATTCATTTTACGAACAACTTGTGAGTCGAAAGTCTCGTCCCATTGATCTGGTAATACGAATTGCCACTATTTTAGCTTTGCTCTTATTTACTTTTATTGGATTTATGTTTTTAGGCTTTCTTGTCATCCCTGTTATCATACTTCTCGCATTCCTCGTATCTACCTTTCTTTTTCCACGACTCAATGTAGAATATGAATACGCATTATTAAATCACGATATGCAGATTGATATCATTTACAACAAAGCAAAAAGAAAATCACTTCTTTCTTTTAATTTACGAGATGCCGAAATCATAGCACCACAAGATTCGCCTGCTTTAGCTTCTTATCATGCAGAAAAAACATGGAACTTCACTTCTTTAAAACCTTCTGCTAAAGTATTTAAGATGTATATCTCAATCAACCAGAAAAAATATGCATTACTTCTTGAACCCGACAGTAAAATGCAGGAACATATGAAAGCCTGGATGGGAACTAAATTTATTTCCGAGTAATAAAAAAGACAGACATTTAAAGTATGCTTTACCTTAAATGACTGTCTTTATTTTTTATAATGTTGCCAGGTATTTGCATGCGGCAAGAGCTGCTACTGAACCGTCTGCTGCTGCCGTTGTAAGCTGACGCACCTCTTTTGTACGACAGTCACCTGCTGTGTAAACACCAGGACGTGATGTCATACAATCCTCAGATGCAAGGATAAATCCTGCATCATCAAGTTTTACATAATCTGCAAAGATTTCATTCTGTGGAATCTGACCGATCGCTACAAACACACCTGATACATCGATTTTGAATTCTTCTCCCGTCTTTTTGTCATTAAGAAGAAGTCCTTCTACCATATATTCTCCGATAATATCTTTTACTGTCGCACTAAGTACAAATTCGATATTTTCTTTTGCTTTCAGAACTTCTACAAGACTGTTATCTCCTCTAAACTCGTCTCTTCTGTGTACAACATATACTTTGTTACAGTAGTTTGAAAGGAATTCTGCATCCTGAAGTGCTGTATTTCCTCCTCCGATCACTGCTACATCTCTACCTTTGAAAAAGGCTCCATCACAGGTTGCACAATAAGAAACCCCTGCTCCTGTAAGCTGAATTTCTTTTTCTATGCCCATGTGTCTATGTGTAACACCTGTTGCAATAATAACAGTTTTACACTGGTATTCTTTTTCTGTACCTTCAATCACTTTGTATCCATCTTCATCGCGGATTCCTGTTACCTGATCCATCGCTGTTTCTGCACCGAGTTTCGTTGCCTGCGCAAGCAAGCCCATTGAGTACTCTGTTCCGCTGATACTAGCGATTCCAGGATAATTTTCCACTTTGTGAGAAGCTGTGATCTGTCCACCAAAGTTTCTGTTTTCAAGGATGATTGTTTTCTTTCCAGCTCTTTGTCCATAAATTGCCGCTGTCATTCCTGCTGTTCCACCACCGATAATTCCAATATCATACATATTAAAATACTCTCCTTTTTATATATTCTAGTGTTTTTTGTATATGTCCTAATATTTGAAGCATTTACAAATTTCTTTACACCTTGTCCATTGACTACTGCAAGAGTAGGTGCCTGAATTATACCATATTTTCTGGCAAGGTCAATGCACTAAAATTTTACCTTCCCTTAACTTTTCTCTTCAGAAGTCTAGGCTTATTCTACCATTTAGAAGCATTCTTGTCAATGAAAGTAACAACATGTAGTTGTTTTAACAAACTTGCAGCACTATATGTTGTTACTTCTATTTTTATGTATTCTGTAATTTCTATTAAATTGTATTCATTTAACTAGACAATTATGCCTTTTCTTCTCCATCGGCACCTCGAAGACTGGCATTTGGAATATTTCTTCTTACATTTTCCATAAAAAGATTATTTTCTAGTTCTACATATCTCTGGAAATTTCTGCACAACGTTTCATCGCTTCAATCACCGCACTGCGGAATCCATTTTTTTCCAGAACACGAACCGCCTCAATTGTAGTTCCCGCCGGTGAGCATACCATATCTTTTAATTCTCCTGGATGTTTGCCTGTCTCAAGAACCATTTTGGCACTTCCATATACCGCCTGTGCCGCGAATTTATATGCCTGTGCTCTTGGCATTCCATCTGCAACCGCTGCGTCCGCCATAGCTTCTATGAACATAAACACATATGCAGGAGAACTTCCACTTGTTGAAACAACAACATCCATCAGATTTTCTGGCACAATCTCAACTTTACCAAAAGATTCCAGAATTTCACGTGTACGGTCCAATTCTTCTGTTGTCACATTCTTGTTTGCACATGCAGCCGTCATTCCTTCACCTACCATAGCCGGTGTGTTTGGCATAGTACGTACAATCTTTACTTTTTTTCCAAACTGCTCTTCCAACCATGCAAGTGTTTTTCCAGGTGCAATCGTAATAACAATCTGATCTTCTCTTACATAATCTCTAATTTCCTCAATTGTAGATGCATAATACTGAGGTTTCACTGAAAGAATAAACATTTCTGATTTTTCAACAACCTCTTTATTACTTTCTGTAACCTGAATTCCATAAGTGTCTTTGACACGATTTCTTCCGGCTTCAAGAATATCAGATCCTATGATTTCCTCTGGTTTTAAAATCCCTTTTTTTATGATACCACCCATGATTGCACTTGCCATATTTCCAGTTCCTATAAATCCTAATTTCATAACATTCTCCTTCTACCTATATTGTTAATGGCACGCAAGGAATTTTTCCTGCGTGCCCATTTTTCTGTCATCTTATGTTAAATGAACTTTCCGTTTCAAGTGGGATACTTTTTGTATCTATCCAGTCAATTGTAATAAAAGGTCTGGCATTGATTCCCTGAAGTAATTTGTCAATACGGCTCTCTCTTCCCTGAACCTCCATGACTACCGTACCATCCCACTCATTTGTTACCCAGCCTGTAAGTTCAAGACTTCTGGCAAGGTAAGCCGCTGAATATCGAAATCCAACACCCTGAACCTGACCGTGAAAAACGATATGCTTTCTGATGTCCGCCATATGTAAACCTCATAAATTGATAAACCATTCTACATAGCTACCACAAAAATATGTTCCTTATAAAATGATCTCCATCTGATCTTCTTCTGCATATTCCACAACTACGCAGTCATTTTTATATACACGTTCCGGAAGCACAATTAAGATGTGTGCAACCTTTTCATTAATCGGCATAGGTGCCAAATGCCATACTCCTGTGTTAAGTTTAACTACAGTACCTTTTGGAACAACAAATGCCTCTGTAAGTTCTGGAACCGGCTCTTTTGTCGGTGGTGCAACATGAATTACAACATCATCATCCAGTGGAAGAATTCCTTCTCCTGTATAATTGTGATACTCCGCTGCATCAACGATCATTTTATCTGCTTTTTCCATCTCAAGACTTGAAAATGTGACCGGTACATTTCCTGAAACCGGAAGTGCAACTTTATCATTATAAAATCCTCCTAATGCACTTCCTTTTGGATCCACAAGGTTATAAAATGAACCATATTGAGAAAATGCTTCTGCTGTAAGTTTCTTTGCTTTTATCTGTCTCATACTATCTACCTCCGATGTTCTAAACTAGCTTTATTTTATCACTTCAGCTAAAAAATGAAAACCTAAAAATCTCAAATGATTATTTTACACAAGTGTATAACTCATGTCATACCATACTTCTCCGCCCCATGTAGAATTAGAGATTCCAAGATTTTTAAAGCCCATTTTTTCATACATTTTCACTTTATTATCAAGGCAGGTCAAAAATAAAACTTTTCTGTTTTTCAAACGTTCCCTTGATATATACTGGTTTACAATCTCTGTTGCCAGACCTTGTCCTCTATATTCTGGAAGTACGTCAAGCCCTAATAACATAATATTGCCCCCATCACAATCATGTAAATCCGCATCTAAGAAAAATTCATCTCGGAATTTCTCCTCTTTTGTTGCGATTCCATTTAAAAAGCCTGCTACTTTCCCAGTTTGTTTATCAACTGTTACTAAAAATAATTCTGGTACTGCCGCAATACGTTCTCTCATCATTTTGGGTGTACATGCTTCGTTTGGAGGAAAACAAATCTCTTCAATTTTAACTGCCTGTTCCATTTCCTCCTGACGAATATCTCTAAA
>RCNH01001060.1_pt1 | contig 10635 bp, 6 predicted proteins | sample 2041161 | NCBI WGS metagenome assembly RCNH01 (sample SAMN09708215, study PRJNA481090) | Feces metagenome, whole genome shotgun sequencing project. | biome: feces | host: Leptonychotes weddellii | place: Antarctica: Sion Island | collected 2010-03-01
CCTCCGCTCCCCAGAGCGGCTCCACCCCTGAAGCCCCCGCCTTTGATTACAGCGCCATGCTGGAGGATAACGGCTACTGGAAGGGCATCAAGGCCAGCAAGCTGGTCACTCTGCCAGAGGGCTACATTGGTCTGGAATTCCCCGAAAACGTGCGCACCGTCACCGACGGTCAGGTGGACGAGGTGATCCACTCCATCCTGCTCAGCGCCTCCACCGAGCAGGAAAAGCTCACCGACCGGGCCGTGGAGGACGGCGACATGGTGAACATCGACTATGTGGGCAGTGTGGACGGTGTGGAATTCAGCGGCGGCAGCACCAACGGCACCGGCACTGATGTGATGGCTGGCAGCAAGGATTATGTGGATGATTTCCTGACCCAGATCATCGGCCACAAGCCCGGCGAGACCATCGACGTGGTGGTGACCTTCCCCGATGATTACCGGGACTCCACCGATCCGGACGGCAATCCCATGGTGCTCAAAAACAAGGAGGCCGTGTTCAAGACCACCATCAACTACATCGTGGGCGAGCCTATTCTGCCAGAGCTTACCGATGAATTTGTGGCCCAGCGCTTTGGCAAGGAGGCCAACCCCGAAATGGCCTATGAAACCGTGGACGGTCTGCGGCAAGGTGTGCGCACCGATCTGCTGCTGGGCCAGAAGATGGATCATCTGAACCAGTGGCTCACCGAGAACAGCACCGTGAGCGAGGTGCCGGAAAAGATGCTGGAGCACATGAAGAATGGAGCAGCAGGCCGCCGCCTATGGCATGACCACCGAGATGATGCTTCAAATGCAGGGCACGACCCAGGAGGAATATATGGACAGTATTTCCGATATGCTCAAGCACAATGCGGAATACTATCTGATCTTACAGGCCATTGCCGAAAAGGAGGGCCTGAAAATGGACGAAAAGACTGCACGGGAGCAGCTGGGAGAGGATTACGACAACATTGTAAAAATGTATGGCACAGGATACACCCATCAGGTGCTGCTGTCCCGCATTGTGCTGGATCATCTGATCGAAAAGGCAGCCGACTAAGCCGCCGCCCAGCCCGCCGCTTTGACAGAAAAACGCCGCTTCCCAGCTGGGAAGCGGCGTTTTCACTGCGTTTTTCTCCGGGCGGCTCAGCCGGCCCACACCGGGTTCTCGTACACCCGCCACAGCACGGTACGCCCGCACTTGACCTCAAACAGCGGCTCCTGCTCCTGCACCGTCCGATCCATGATGGCCTGCCACTCCACCAGCGTCGGGTCTAGGATCTCCCAGTTGGCATGAAGCTGGCCCAGCCGCCGATAGCTGGTGTTGTCCAGCACATATCTGGCCCGCCACAGCCGCTCAAAGGGAGAATACTCCGCCTCATCCAGCTGGGGGCTGCGGATGGCCACGATCCTGTCCCATGTCCACATGGGGCAGTAGGGGCTCATGGGTGCGGCCCGGAAGGCCGGGTCGATCTTATGCAGCCGCAGCATGACCTCCTGCAAGCCCACAGTCCAGTAGTCCGCGTCATACCGCTCCTCCGGGTGGGGGCCAGCCAGTACATTGAAATAGCCATACTCCTGGGGATGGTTCACCCCAATAAAGACGGCAAAATACACAAAATGCGCCGCCAGCGCCGCCGTCACCACCCTTTTGACCCATTTGCTGCGGCTCTTCCACAGCCAATAGGCGCTGACGGCCGCCAGCACCACCACCGGGCCATAGGAAAAATACAGGTGCCGCCAGCCATTGTACAGGTTGGGCCGGGCCAGCATGGTATAGCCCACCGGGGCCGCAAACAGCACCCCCAGCATCAGACAGAACAGGTTCTCGGTGGCCAGCCATTTTTGCACATCCGCTCTGTTGCGCAGGATGCACAGCACAGGCCAAAGCCCCGCCAGCGCCAAAATCAGCAGCGGTGTGGTGATGGCCATGAACCAGGGGATATAGTGCCAGGGGATCGGGTTTTTGGTGGGATTATACACTGCGTCTCGATACAGCACCCAGCCATTCCAGCGTTTGGGGTCAAAGTCGGCAGTGCCTACGATCAGCTCCTTCCAGTAGCCGAAGAAGTCCTGCCAGCAGGCAGGCGTCAGCAGGAAATAGACCCCCACCAGCACCGCCACCGCCACAAAGCCCCGCCAAAAGCACCGGGCCGACCAGCTTTGATGCACAAAGCGATCCACCAGATAGACGATGCCGCACAGGCCGAACACCGCCAGGCCGATGATCCGGCCATTGGTGGTCACCGCCGCCGCCGCGCCGAACCAGACGGCACTGGCCCAGTCCTGCTGCTGGATGAACCGAAGCCCCAGCCACAGCACCACCAGACACAGGGCCAGCAGGGTGATATCCTTGGAATTGTAAAAGGATTCGGCGTAAAAGCGGGGGTTTACCAGCAAAAGCCCCGCCGCCAGCAATCCGGCCCCTCGGCTGCGGGTGAGCCGGTGGACGATGCCGTACAGCCCAAAGACCCCCAGCAAAAACAGCAGATGGATGTAATAATGCAGCACATTGAGCATGGCCCGTGCCTGCCCCGCCTGGCGGAAGTGCTGCATCAGCGGCCAGATCGGATAGAACCGGGCCTGCCCATAGTCCCGATCATGCCATTCCTGGATGCGCTCCTCGCTGAGTGCCTGGGCCTGGGGGCTGTCCGGCCCGGCGAAAAGCTCCACATAGGCCCGGATGTTCACATCCAGGGTGTAGATCTCGATGTTTTCATCCACGCCCATGCTGCTCTGATCCACCAGGATCAGCCCCAGCAGGGCCGCCAGGAGCAGCAGAAGCCCAATGGCCCGGCCCGGTCGGCCCAGCCAGGCGGCGGCGCGGCCCATTTTCTGCCGCAGTACGGATGCTTGCTTGACCTGCGTCATGGTTTCCTCCTGTTTTTCTGCTCTGTGACGGACACCGTGCTCCCGGCCCGCCCTTTGCTCTTTTTTAACAACATATATCGCACAGTATAGCATAGCGGCATCCTTTTGTCCAGCAGCCCGCCGCCCCAACCAGCCGCAAGGCGCCGCCCCCAAAAGTGGGGACGGCGCCTTGGCTCTCTCACTGCATCTGCCGGGGCAGCTCCTGCAGATCGTAGGGGGTGTTCTGATAAACATAATAGTTCAGCCAGTTGGCATACAGCATAAAGGCATGGCTGCGCCAGCGGAAGATGGGCGGCAGGCTGGGGTCATCGTGGGGATAGTAGTTTTTGGGTACCGCGATATCCAGCCCCTTGTCCACATCTCTGCGGTATTCGTTGTGCAGGGTGTACTGCTCATACTCCGGATGCCCGGTGACAAAGATCTGACGGCCACTGTCGGTGCTGAGCAGATACGGCCCGGCCTCGTCGCTTTCGGCCAGGATGCGCAGGGCTGCGCAGCTGTCGATGCCTGTGCGGCTCACCTGGGTGTAGCGGCTGTGCGGGGCGTAGAACACCTCATCGAAGCCCCGCACCAGCGGATTGTTGGGCCGCACCACCCGATGAGGGAACACCCCGAACATTTTTTGGGGCAGCTCCTCCTTCTGGATGCCGAAGTGATAGTACAGCGCCGCCTGCGCCCCCCAGCAGACGTGGAGGGTGCTGTACACGCTGGTCTTGGAAAACTCCATGATGCGGCACAGCTCCGGCCAGTAGTCCACCTCCTCAAAGGGCATCCGCTCCACAGGCGCCCCGGTGATAATCATGCCGTCAAACCGCTGCTCCCGCACCTCCTCAAAGGACTTGTAAAAGGCGTCCAGATGCTCACCGCTCACATGACCCGCCTGATGGGTGACGGTGTGCAGCAGGGTCAGCTCCACCTGGAGGGGGCTGTTGGCCAGCATCCGGGCCAGCTGGGTCTCGGTGGCGATCTTGGTGGGCATCAGGTTCAGCGCCAGGATGCGCAGCGGCCGGATCTGCTGGGCCTCGGCCCGCTCCTCGTGCATTACAAACACGTTTTCCTGCCCCAGCGCCGTGTAGGCAGGCAGCGCCTGCGGAATGATCAGCGGCATGGTGTGTCTCCTTTGCTCTGCGGCCCGCCGGGCCGTCCTTTTAAAAGGGGCGCCCCGTGCTCCTTCGGCATCGGGACACCCCCCGCTTGGCTTCGATCAGACCTGCTCCAATGCCTGGGCAATGTCGGCGATCAGATCCTGGGCCGCCTCTAGGCCGCAGCTCATGCGCACCAGATCCGGCCCCACCCCTGCGGCCTCCAGCTCTGCGTCGTTCATCTGGCGATGGGTGGCGCTGGCCGGGTGCAGGCAGCAGGTGCGGGCATCCGCCACATGGGTCTCGATGGCCGCCAGCTTCAGGTGCTTCATAAAGGTCTCGGCGGCCTTGCGCCCGCCCTTGACCCCAAAGCTCACCACGCCGCAGCTGCCGTTGGGCAGGTACTTTTGCGCCAGTGCGTGGTACTGGTCGCCGGGCAGACCGCAGTAGGTCACCCAGCTCACCTTGGGATGGCTCTGCAAAAATTCCGCCACAGCCTGACCGTTCTCACAGTGGCGCTGCATCCGCACGTGCAGGCTCTCCAGCCCCAGGTTCAGCAGGAAGGCGTTCTGCGGGCTTTGGATGCTGCCAAAATCCCGCATCAGCTGGGCCGTGGCCTTGGTGATAAAGGCCCCCGCCAGCCCAAAGCGCTGGGTGTAGGTCACGCCGTGATAGCTCTCGTCCGGGGTGCAAAGGCCGGGGAACCTGTCCGGGTAGGCCGTCCAGTCAAACTTGCCGCTGTCCACGATGCAGCCCCCCACGCCTGCGCCGTGGCCATCCATATATTTGGTGGTGGAGTGGGTCACGATGTCTGCCCCCCACTCAAAGGGACGGCAGTTCACCGGGGTGGCAAAGGTGTTGTCCACGATCAGCGGCACCCCATGGGCATGGGCCGCCTGGGCAAAGCGCTGGATATCCAGCACCGTCAGCGCCGGGTTGGCGATGGTCTCGCCAAACAGGGCCTTGGTGTTGGGGCGGAAGGCTGCGTTCAGCTCCTCATCGGTGCAGTCTGGCCGCACAAAGGTGAACTCGATGCCCATGCGCTTCATGGTCACGCTGAACAGATTGTAGGTGCCGCCGTAAATGGTGCTGCAAGCCACCACATGGTCACCGCAGCCCGCAATGTTGAACACTGCATAAAAGTTGGCCGCCTGGCCGCTGCTGGTGAGCATGGCCGCGGTGCCGCCCTCCAGCGCACAGATCTTGGCCGCCACTGCGTCGTTGGTGGGATTTTGCAGCCGGGTATAGAAATAGCCCTCGGCCTCCAGGTCGAACAGCTTGCCCATGTCCTCACTGGTGTTGTACTTAAAGGTCGTGCTCTGCACGATAGGGATCTGGCGAGGCTCGCCGTTGCCCGGCGTATAGCCCCCCTGTACACAAATGGTATCACGATGCTGACTCATTTTACTTCCCTACTTTCCCCTGTTCATCACTTCACCGTGCTGAACAGTTATTTTTTTATTTTACTGCGCTGTGTCCCGCCTTGCAAGCCCTTGGCGCGTCTTTCTGCATCCACGCCAAAGTATCCCGGTTTTTTGCCGCTTTTTTCTGTGCGTTTTTGCCCCTGGCCGGGGCTTTCGCCCTTTCTTTCGACCGGGACGGGAGACTGGGACGGGCTTTTCTGCGCTATACTATTATAGGAAGAGCAAAGCCCCCCTGGATAACAAAAGCCTCTGCCCCCTCTTAAAAAGTGCGCCGATCAAAAATGTGAATTTTTTATAAAAGCCCTTGACTTTCTCTTCCATCCGTTCTACAATGTTAGCAGTCGAACAGATAGAGTGCTAACAAATCCGGTTCCCGCTTTTGGCCGACCTGCTCCTGCCGCAAGCCCAGGGCAGCTCTCCATGAGAACCGCTGTGGCGCGGCGTTCCCGGCTCCCCCGCCGGGCCGCCCGCTGGCACTTGCCCTTCGGCTGTGAAAATCAATCCTGTGACCCAAAGGAGGGGTGCTGCATGAACACCAATCAATTCACCCAAAAAACTCTGGAAGCGTTGCAAAGCGCCCAGAGCCTTACCATTCAATATCAAAACCAAAAGCTGGAGCCGGAGCACCTGATGGCAGCCCTGGCAGCCCAGCAAAACGGCCTGATCCCCCAGCTGCTGCAAAAGCTGTCCATTGACCCGGATGCCTTTGCCCGCGCCGCCCAGGAGCAGGTGGCCCGGCTGCCCCATGTGAGCGGCACCGGGCGGGACCCGTCCCAGATCTATATCAGCCCCGATCTGGATCAGGCCATGGTGGCCGCCGAGGAGCAGGCCCGCCAGATGCGGGATGAATACATCAGCGTGGAGCACGTGTTCCTGGGGCTGCTTCAGCGGCCCAATGCCGCAGTGCGGCAGCTCATCCAGCAGTTTGGCCTGGAGCCTGCCCGCTTTCTGGAGCAGCTGGCCTCGGTGCGGGGCAGCCAGCGGGTGACCAGCGACCACCCGGAGGACACCTACGATGCCCTGAAAAAATACGGTCAAAACCTGGTGGAGCTGGCCCGGCAGCAAAAGCTGGACCCGGTGATCGGCCGGGATCAGGAGATCCGCAACGTGATCCGCATTTTGAGCCGCAAGCGCAAAAACAACCCCTGCCTGATCGGCGAGGCCGGCGTGGGCAAAACCGCCATTGCGGAGGCCCTGGCCCAGCGGATCGTGCGGGGGGATGTGCCGGAAAACCTGCGGGATCGCACCATTTTCAGCCTGGATATGGGGGCGCTGGTGGCAGGTGCCAAGTACCGGGGCGAGTTTGAGGAGCGGCTGAAAAGCGTTCTCACCGAGGTCAAAAAGAGCGAGGGACAGATCATCCTGTTCATCGACGAGCTGCACACCATTGTGGGCGCAGGCAAGACCGACGGCGCCATGGACGCAGGCAACCTGCTCAAGCCCATGCTGGCACGGGGCGAGCTGCACTGCATCGGTGCCACCACCCTGGACGAATACCGCCAGTACATCGAAAAAGACCCCGCACTGGAGCGGCGGTTCCAGCCGGTGATGGTGCAGGAGCCCACGGTGGAGGACACCATCAGCATCCTGCGCGGTCTGAAGGAACGGTATGAGATCTTCCACGGCGTGAAGATCCAGGACAACGCCCTGATCGCCGCCTCTACCCTGTCGGCCCGGTATATCACCGACCGCTTTTTGCCGGATAAGGCCATCGACCTGGTGGACGAGGCCTGTGCCATGGTCAAGACCGAGCTGGATTCCATGCCCGCCGAGCTGGACGATCTACAGCATGACATCATGCAGCACGAGATCGAGGAGGCCGCACTGAAAAAGGAATCCGACACCATGAGCCAGCAGCGCCTGGCCGAGCTGCAACGGGAGCTGGCCGAGCTGCGGGACGAGTTCAGCGCCAAAAAGGCCCAGCTGGACAACGAAAAGCAGACCATCGGCGGACTGCAAAGCATCCGCAGCCAGATCGAGCAGACCAATGCGGCCATCGAAAAGGCCCAGCAGGAATATGATCTGAACAAGGCGGCGGAGCTGAAATACGGCAAGCTGCCGGAGCTGCAAAAGCAGCTGGCCGCCGAGGAGCAAAAGGTGGAGGCCATGAACAGCAGCCAGCAAAACCTGCTGCGGGATCGGGTCACCGAAGAGGAGATCGCCCGCATCGTGGCCCGCTGGACTGGCATCCCGGTGGAGAAGCTGGTGGAGGGCGAGCGGGAAAAGCTGCTGGGTCTGGAGGATACCCTGCATCAGCGGGTGATCGGCCAGGACGAGGCGGTGCAGAAGGTCAGCGAGGCCATTTTGCGCAGCCGGGCAGGCATTGCCAATCCGGGGCGGCCCATTGGCAGCTTCCTGTTTTTGGGGCCTACGGGCGTGGGCAAGACCGAGCTGGCCAAGGCGCTGGCCCAGTGTCTGTTCGATGACGAAAAGAACATGGTGCGCATCGACATGACCGAATATATGGAGAAGTTCAGCGTCAGCCGTCTCATTGGAGCGCCTCCGGGCTATGTGGGCTATGAGGAGGGCGGCCAGCTCACCGAGGCTGTGCGCCGCCACCCCTACAGCGTGGTGCTGTTTGACGAGGTGGAAAAGGCCCACCCGGATGTGTTCAACATCCTGCTGCAAGTGCTGGACGACGGCCACATCACCGACAGTCAGGGCCGGATGGTGGACTTCCGCAATACCATCATCATCCTCACCAGCAATCTGGGCAGCCAATTCCTCTTGGAGGGTATCGAAAACGGCCAGATCAGCGACCAGGCCCGTACCCAGGTGGATGAGCTGCTCAAGCGCTCGTTCCGTCCGGAGTTTTTGAACCGGCTGGATGAGATCGTTTACTATAAGCCCCTCACCAAGCAGGAGATCGGCAGCATCGTGGAGCTGCAATTAAAGGATCTGGCCCACCGCATGGAGCAAAAGCAGCTGGGACTGCTGGTTACTCCGGCGGCCAAAGAGCTGATTATCGACCAGGGCTACGACCCCATCTACGGCGCCCGCCCACTGAAGCGGTTTATCCAGAGCCGTGTGGAGACCCTGATCGCCCGTGAGATCATCGGCGGCAGCCACAATCTGGGGGATACCCTCACCGTGGATGCCCAGGGCGATACCCTGGTGCTCCGCTGATCCCCATTCCATCGGGGTCAGCCAACAGGCCGCAGCCCATGGAATAGACCCTGGAGGTCATCAGAAGAACCAGCCCCCCGGCACACCCAAAGAGTGCCGGGGGGCTGGTATTTTTTGCCTGCTCCTGAAAGCCTGCCAGAAAAATTTGCCAGAGCTTGGCACTGGGGATCTTTATGCCAGCTTCAAAAACCGGGTCAGCCAGGACAGCAGAGCCTCCCACCGGGCATCCAGCCAGCGCCAGACCGGGAACAGGGGCCGCTCCAGCAGCAGGTTCAGCAGCTTGGCCACCACCAGACACAGGCCGAAGGTGACCAAAATCGTGGCGGCGCTGCTCACAAGAAAGACCCCCGCCCCCTTTTCATACAAGGCCCAGTCGCTCACCTGCTGCCAGAGAAGCTCGCCCAGGGCCGTGCAGTCGGTGAGCAGGTAAACGCCGAAGCAGCTGCCCGCCACCCAGTTCACCACCCGGCTGTGAAAGTGCAGGCTGCGGCACAGCAAAAGCAGCGCCACCGCCGAGGCCAAACAAAACACACTGTTGCTGTGCAGCGCGTAGTATTCGGTAAGCTCCCACTTGTCCGGCCTTGTGTGCAGCAGTATCCGCAGGGCCGCCTGCACCAGTACATTCAAAAGCATGGTGCCCACTGCGGCTGCCGTCAGCCAGCGGCGGCGGCAGATCCACTCTGCGGAAAAGCGACGCAAAAATGCACCGATCACATACAGATATAAAAACCACAGGAATTGATCCACAAAAAAGGTGGAATGGGGCAGCAGATTGGGGCATAACAGGCAGATGCCGCCCAGCACCACAAGCAGCCGCAGCCATGTGGGCCGATCCAGCGCATTCAGCATCCGGTTAAGGAATTCCGACAGCATGGTTACTGCCAAAAAAGGAGCCAGGAACCATCCCATGGTGTTGTACGCCAGCGGCAGCAGGATGGCCTTTCCGCTCTCGGCGGTGATCTCCAGCCCCCATGCCCGCGCAAGGCCATAGCCCACCAGAGAATAGAGGGTGACTGTCCAGATCAGACGCAGCACCCGCTGTGTCCCCGCTGGTTTTTCGCTTAGGAAATAGCCGGTGAGCAGCACAAAGCAGTTGACCCCGATCTTGCCGCCCGGAAGCAGCAGCATATACACAAGCTGCTGCACCGAAAAATCAGGCTGCGAGATCACACCGTTTCCCTTTATGATGAAATGGTGGCCGATCACCATCAGACAGGCCAGAATTCGCAGCAGCTCAAAGCTGGATTCTCGTTTTTTCTCCATGGTTCCCCCTACTGGTTTCGTGTTGATTTTGTATCGGTTTTCTGTTGGTTTTGTTATGCTGATGCTGATTTATGTCAATTTAGCGTTTTGGTGTTGATTTTGTTCCGCTTGTGCTGGGGTGCATCGATTTGATGTTGGTTTTGTTCCGCTTGCACTGGGTTGCATCGATTTAGTGTTGGTTTTGTTCCGCTTGCGCTGGGTTGCATCGATTTAGTGTTGGTTTTGTTCCGCTTATGCTGGGTTGCATTGACTTGATGTTTTACTATACCTGCGCTGGTTTTGTATTGGTCATGCCCCCACCATTCTTCACGTGGGATTTTTCTGCGAAACCTCTCCGCTGGGTCTCTATGAAAAGACTTTCCGACACACCTTCCTGCTGAACCCCCGCCGTCCAACGCCCACACCTGATACCTGCCATCAACGCAATCCGCCCCATCAGACCATCTTCTATATTACCTTATTACTTTCGAGAGATTTCATTGGCCAAACCGGCTTGATGGGGCCACTTTTCTTTTTCTGCTCATCCCTCAAAAGGCGTTCACGCATTGGTCAGATTCCCATATTAATCAGGACACCACATTGACTAGATCAGACACATTGGCCACGCTGAACAATTCCTGCATTATGGAAATCACCATATTGGGGGAATCGCCATGCGTCCAGCACCGATTGATCCGATGAGACTATTGAGACCATCTCCTGCATTTTCTCAAAATCGTGTCACTGCCTCTCTCAAAAAAAGCCCAAGCCGGTTTTCTGTGATAAATGCGCATTTTCTAAAGGAGTCTTTCTTAGGAGTCTTTCTTGGAAAATCTTTTTTCATTTTAACACAGTTTCAAAGGATCTACAACTTCAAAGGATTTACGAGAAAAAGAAAAAGACCATCCC
>RCNH01000974.1_pt1 | contig 10634 bp, 7 predicted proteins | sample 2041161 | NCBI WGS metagenome assembly RCNH01 (sample SAMN09708215, study PRJNA481090) | Feces metagenome, whole genome shotgun sequencing project. | biome: feces | host: Leptonychotes weddellii | place: Antarctica: Sion Island | collected 2010-03-01
TGCGGCTATCTGCTGGATCGGCTCAATACCCGCAAATTAAACCGAATCCTGTTTTGCGGCACAGGTGCCTTGCTCTCCCCCACTTCCACTCAGCAAGGACTTCCCATTCCCGGTGTTTGTCATGCCGTTTCGATTATTGGAGGGTAAGTATATGGATTATTTAAAAGCGTTTCTCGTGGGCGGCCTTTTATGTCTCATTGGCCAGATCGTAATTGACAAAACCAAATTAACTCCCGCACGTGTGCTGGTGAGTTATGTGGTAATGGGAGTCTTTCTGGGCGCTGTGGGCATATACAAGCCTCTTGTGGACTTTGCGGGTGCAGGCGCAACCGTTCCTCTGACAGGATTCGGATATAATCTTTACAAAGGCGTGAAAGAGGCAGTTGCCTCGGATGGTTTCCTCGGAATTATGACAGGCGGTTTGAAGGCCAGTGCCGGTGGAATCGCTGCCGCTGTTACGGCAGGCATAATTGTGAGTTTACTTTTCCGCCCAAAGGATAAATCTTGATTCTGTGGGTATCCTATCATTACGGCACAGCCGTTAAATATAAAACGGAGGTATACAATTATGAAACAGAATAAGAATCAGCAGACCAAGAATCAGACCCAGCAGAACACCACTCAGAATGAGACCAAAAACGAGAGCAAGAACCAGACCCAGGACAAGCGATAAAAAACAGCCGCCGAAAGGAAATCCCCTTTCGGCGGCATATTTTATGACCGCAGAATCTCTACAAATTCTCCTATCTGGAAAAAGTACAGATATGCCTTCTTCACCTTTTTCTGATAGATTCGCTCCAGCGCATCTGCATAGGCTGATACCTGTGCACGATATTGCTCTATGCGGGTCTGGAATGTCTCCTCCATCACAAAGTCCGTTTTAAAATCAAGTACTGTGATACCGTCCTCTTCAACCAGAGCACAGTCCACAACACCCTGCAAAAGCACCTGTTCCGATGCCACATTGGGGTAGTAGTTGGAAGCATCGACCAGGAGCGAAAACTTAAATTCCCGCAAAATTTCACCGCCTGCTCGCAGCCGTTTTCCGATATCCGTCTGAAAGAATTCCGCTATTCTCCGGGTGTCCACGATCTGCCCTTGCTCAGGGGAAATCAGTCCCTGGGCAACCAGCCGTTTTACTTCACGCTGCACGGAATCATGGTCATCACATACTTCATAGCGGATATACTGCATGACCGCATGGGTTGCATTGCCAAATGCTTTTCCCTGGGGCTTCTGCTGCACAAAATCTGGCTTTCTGAATTCCCTCATTGCAGCAGATGCCGCTGTATCCGCTGCAGCCTCCTCATCTTTCATGCGGCCTTTGAGCTGTGTGGCTGTCTGCTTGGATGGCGTTTTGGTCGCTTCCCAGTGGGGATAGGCGTACCCCAGCGACTTTTTCATGGTCTCTATCGTTTCCGGTGGAATGGTCAGTTTTGTCTGCTCCTGCACCTGAACGGACGTCTCCTCCACATGCCCATCTGCAACGCTTATTTTCCACGGGATTTCAGACACGGAAGCACACTCCGGCTTTCCCCCCAGTGCAAAAAACGCTCCGGCTTCTGTGCGCTTTAGCGCCGTATTTAAAACCCAGGTACCGGGACAGTCGACTCCTGCCATCATCAGCTGTTTACTGGACAGATCCATCCGCATGGCAATGTCCGAAAGCTGGCCTTCCAGATTTGCGGCTGCATAGGTCATAATCAAACGATCTCTGGCTCTGGTCATAGCAACATACAGCACACGCATTTCTTCTGAGATGCTCTCTGCCGTCATTTTGGCCGCAATCGCACGTTTTGCAACCGTGGGGTATCGCACCCGGAGCTTCCGGTCAACGCAGCTCAGCCCAAGTCCCAGCTCTTTATGACATAAAACCTGTGCCTTTGTACTCTCCTGATTAAAAGAGCGGGACAGACCGCATAGAATAACCACGGGAAATTCCAGTCCCTTTGACTTATGGATACTCATAATGGTTACGGCACCGGCACTGTTCTTCTCTGCCGGAACTGTCAGCCCTTTCTCCTCCATCCCCTCTAGGTATTCCAGAAAGTGCGCCAAGTCCTTCTTGCCTGTTGTCTCATAATTGGATGCCAGCTGACAAAACGCCTGTAGGTTTGACGTTTTGATGTCTCCGTCCTCCATGGCAGCATAAATGCTGTACAGTCCTGTAGCCACGAATACGCACTCCAGCAGCTGTGATATGGTATATAGACGAGCCTTCTGCCGCAGCTGCTCTAACGTCCGCAGAAACGCCTGACTTTTCGGGGATGTATCCTCCTGTAAAACGTTATAAATACTGCTGCGGCGGTTCTGAGCACGCATAAGCGACAGTTCTTCCGCTGTAAAACCAAATACTGGGCTTGTGAGCACTGCAAGCAAAGGGATATCCTGCAGAGGATTGCCGATAATCTGCAAAAGTGCTCTTAGGGTGCTGATTTCCAGTGTCAGAAGCAGGTCGGTGCTATCCCCCGTTGTGCAAGGAATCCCTCGCTGCTCCAAAGCGTACCTAAACTCACCGCCTACCGAACCCGGAGAGCGGAGCAGTATCACAATATCCTCCAGTGTGATGGGTCTTAGAGTATCGTCCTGGCGGACCATATGTGTACCATCCAGAAGCTGCTCAATCTTCTCAGCGACAAAGGCCGCTTCCTCTGCATAGGTGTCTTGTTCCACCTGAATCCCATACAGCTCCACTTCCGGCTCGGGCAATGGTGCATGCGCAAGGCCCTCGTAAAGCATCTCATCCTCACCATAGTGCAAGCCTCCCACTTCTGGGGACATGCAGTTGGAAAAAACTGCATTTACAGAACTGATAACCCCACCGGAGGAACGGAAATTTCTGCTGAGAAGCACCTTTCTTCCCTGCCCCGGCTCTGCGTTTTCTGCTGAGACAAAAGAATTGTATTTCTGAAGAAAAATTCCGGGATCTGCCAGACGAAACTGATAAATAGACTGCTTCACATCTCCCACCATAAAGCAGTTTTGACGCATCTCTGTCAGCGCGCCAAAAATCGCATCTTGGACCTCGTTGGAATCCTGGTATTCGTCTACCATAATCTCTCGGAAGCGTGTGCCGATTTCCCGGGCAATTGCCGTGGCACCGGTACGGTTTCTGCCCAGCAACAAATCCAGGGTTTTATGTTCCAAATCCCCAAAATCCAGAATTCTGCGTGTCTGTTTACTTTTCTCATACTGACGGGAAAACTCCCTTACCAGTTCAATCAAACCCTTGGCAGCATTGCAGGAAACCTGTAAATCAGAGAGAACCTGGCTGCTGGGATCTGCAAAGGCACGCAGTTTCTTTTCTATGCCCTTTTTGCAGGCATTACGAACGGCTTTGATCTGGTCAATTAACTGTAGGTCCGAACAGTTCTTTGGAAATGTCAAGCGCCCGTATTCAATCTCCGGAAATGCAGCAATTTCATCCCATGTATTGCAGGACCTCAACGCTTTCATCTGCGTGATTGCAGATTCCAGCAGCGCAGCAGGCTTTGGCATCTGCCCAGTGCGCTCTGCCAGTTCCCTTGCACGGGACATTGTCGCTATCTGCTCATCCAGATACGTCTGCAAATCCGAAATAAGGTAGCGGCCCCAGACCGTAGCCCCTGCATCCTCCATTGCGCTGACATCCCCAGCGGAAATGCACCAATCCAGCCACTGCTCCGGGTTTAGATGACATTTTGCACTGGAATACACCTTGAGCAGGATATCGGGGATCTGCCGGTCATCCCGGCCCAACCCCTGCGTATCAATGAAGGAAATAAAATTTTCATTTTCTGCTGCTGTTTCGTAGGCATTGTCCAGCACTTGCTCCAGTACATTTCTCTGAATTTCCCGACATTCTGTCTCGTCTGCAACTCGGAAATCCGCCGGCAAATCCAAACGGTACGCATACTCCCTTAGGATGTCACTGCAAAATGAGTGAACCGTAGAGATTTTAGCCAAGTACAGCCGCTGTATTTGCTGCTGCAGATGTCGGTTGTCGGGATCCATTGCGATTCGCTCCGTGAGTTTTGCGCTGATTTTTCCTCGCAGCTCTGCAGCAGCTGCCTTTGTGTATGTAATAATCAGAAAATCATCCACGTTGGCAGGTTCTGCCGGGTCCGTGAGGTAGCTGAGAAGCCGGTCCACAAGCACTTTCGTCTTGCCGGATCCAGCCGCAGCAGAGACCAGGAGCTTACCCCCCCGGTTTGTGACTGCCATTTTCTGTTCCGGTGTCAATTTCTCAGCCATGATTCGTCAGCTCCTTTTCTATCTCATCCCAGAAGCGCTGAGCGCTCATAGCGCAGTATTCCCTGCGCCCTTCAACCTCTGAGGAATGGCAGATTTCTCCGTAGGGACAGAAGGTGCAGGCATTGTGACTGCTGCCTCGGGTATAGGGATTGGCATCCACACAACCGGAAGCAATATCATCCACCAGCGTCTCCAACAGATGAAAAACATATTTTTTCAGCATTTTAAATTGGCTGCGATCCGCCAGATCCCCAGAAAGACTCCCGTCTTTTTTTCGTTTGTAGCAAAGACGTGTTGGCGTGTCCCCCGGCTCCATGGCCGCAAGCACCGCCTCGTCTTCTAACAGGAGTCCCTTTCGTTTCCATAGCTTTTGCCGTGCCTGCTCTGCTTCTTCCTCAGTGAGAATACCATCTGCCGGTACCAGAGGCGCACGGGCCGGGAAATACTGCACGCCGGCAGGGACAGGATTTTCACCCAGCAAATCACCGCCAATCTGCTGGAGTGCGAACATATACAGAAGCATTTGAAGCCCAATTCCATTGAACACATCGCAGTAGTCGAAATCCTTTTTGCCGGTTTTATAATCCACTACACGATAGTAGTTCTGGCCATTTTTCTGCCATGCATCCACCCGATCCACAAAGCCCCGGAGCTTTGCATCCATGGTTTTTCCGGGGACAGGGATCGCATCCAGTTTTTCTCCTGTGCCAAATCCCACCTCAAAATCAACGGGCTCAAAGGCAGATTCCTGCATTTCTTCCCAGAGTTCCTCCACCACCATCTTGACTTCCTGGCTGTTTCTGCGGAACAGGTAGCTCATACGCTCTGAGTCGATCTCTCGAAAGCGATCGGCTGCATACGCATCAGAATACTTTTCTGCAACACTCTGAATCTGATCCAGAGAGACCTTCCGAAAGCCGCCCTGCTCCATGATCTCTCTGCCCGTATTCTCCAGCACTGCATGCACATAGGTGCCAAACTCCGCAGGATCCACCGTGACTACTTTACGTTCCTTGGCACGCAGTCCATACTTTAGGAAATAGGAAAATCTACACTCTGCCTGCCTGTCAATTTGAGAGGCTGACAAGGTCAGCTGCCTGCCGTACAGTTTTTCGATAGTCTGGCGAGAAATGGTGCCAAGCTGATAATTTCTGCACCTCTCAAGGCTTTGCATGGCCTCTTCAAGTCCAAGTTCCTGGGCCAGATTCTCTCCGTGTGCTCTTGCAAGGAGGGCTGCCGCCTCCTGGGGATTGGCACGTGCCGTGCCTAAAAGAACCGGCTCTGTCTGCTCACCGCCAGCCAGTTCGCTGAGACGGCGATAGACAAAAGAGGGCTGTCCACCGGGACATAAAACGCTCACAGTTGTCTCTGCGCCACAGAATACCCCATAGATCTCCGCAAATTCGGCCTGCAAACCATCTACGGATCCACCTGTGAGAGGTACGCCCATGCCTCTTAGGGCAACACGCTCCTGATCTGTCAGAACACCCGTTGAGCCGCCATACCCGGGAAATGCCCCTTCCAGCGCCCCCAATACGAACAGGTGCTTTGCCTGCTGGCAGCGCATCGCACTCACAGGTCCCACTGTAACTGTATCCAGTACAGGGGGAATGGTTCCCACATCATACTGACTGAGCAGCAGCTTCAAAAGCCGTGTAAAGGTCTCTGCATCCCATATGGTTTCACCCAGAACGTCATGAAGCTGCTCAAGTGCTGAGAGGAGGATCTCCCAAAGCTGATTTAAAATCTGTGCGTTTCGGTTATCTCCTGCCGCATCCATCTGGGAGGCCAGTCTGCTGAGGCGGTCCGCCAGCTGAATTCTATCCAGAAAGCTATAAAGTGCCTGCACCTGCTCCTTTAGATTTCCCGCCCGTTTAAAATCATCCGCCAGCTGCCTTAGCGGTTCCAGGGCCAACTGTCTTGCGGCATTGAGTTCCGCAAGCCCCTCACGTGCCCTGTCATCCCACTGTTCTCCCAGACCGGCAGGATGGTTCGTCCATTCCTGCAGCCAACGTTTCCCTGAAATATTCCATATGATGGCATAGTTTTCTACACGATCGCACACAGGCAGCTCCAGCGGTGAGAGCATGGATTTTAAGTATAGAAGAACACTTTTCTGCTCAAATCCGCCAAGGGCTGCATCCAGAGCTGTCAAAACTGTGGTAATCACAGGTTTTTCCAAAATATCCTCTGTCCCGGATACATAGCATGGAATTTTGCCCCGACCAAACACCATCGGAAGCACATTGCGATACGTGGGCATATCCGCACATACCACACTGATATCCCGGAATCTTGCACCATTTTCCACCAGATCCATGATTTTCTCTTCTACGAGCATACACTCTGTATATGCTGTTTCCGATCTGTAAACATGAAACACATCCTTCAGCTCCGGGGCTGGTTGGATTTTTCCCTGAAACAAGACTTCCGGAATCACAGAAAGCGGGTTCTGCCTGGGCTGCACATGCAGAATTTCAAAAGGGACTCCCAGCTTTTCCGCACAGCGGATAAAGTCAGATGCAGTGCTGCCTGCCTTTTCAAAGGCAAGCCGTACAGAATTGGGACAATCACAGTTAAGACTTACCACTACTTTTTCGGAACTTTCAATCATGTGTTCCAAAATTGCCATGTGCTGCCGTGTGAAATCGGGAAATCCGTCTATGTAAAATACGTGCTCGTTTGCAAACGAACTGTCCTCCATCTGCTCCAGGACCCAAGTCATCTGATCCCGTGGATCACGCTTTCCCCGGGCGCAGAGACTGTCATAGCTTTCCAGCAGCAGAGAGAGCTCTTCCAGTTTCTGCGCAAAGGCGCCCTCACACTGCTCTGCCGCAGCCCTCAGATCCTTATATGTAATACAGCAGCGTTTAAACTCATCCACCGCATCCACTAACCCTGTCAAAAATTCCGGTTTTGTCTCTACAGATGCATACGCCTTTAATTTGCTGTGAAGCTGTCGTGCGGCACAGGCCATGGCAACCACACGTCCGCCGTCATCCAGGCATTCCTGGGCACCATGTCCCACGGCATCGCTAATGCGCCGTGCAAGCCTTGTAAAGGTGAGAACCTCCGCAAACCGGCTGCAGGTATCCCCCGCCGCCGCACAAAGCCGCCGCTCCGTATCATGACTGATAAGTTCCGGAACCATCAAAATGCGGCCCTTCTTTTTCTGGGCCACATCCTGTGCAATTTGATTTAAAATGTATTCCCGGTTGGCAATCCAATCCGTTCCAAGCAATAACGTCAGCATGTCACCACTCCCGACTGTTTTTATCACATGATATCACAGATTCTGTCCGATTTACAGGGTGTGATTATCCCTTATGAAAGATATTTTCCAGCCTGCCCATGCAGTCCAGAAGGAAAAAACGAATTTCATAGCCACTGTCTTCCGTCAACGTACTGGCCAGTTTATCATCAAATCCAACCGAAACGGCAGTATCCTGAAATTCCGATGCAGATGCCGGCAAACAAAGTGTAGGAAATACCACACACCACCAGTTTTTTCCCTTTGCATCCCCCAGCTGAATCCGCAGAGAATCGTATACACCGGCGGGCAGGGTGAATGTGTCATAATATCTTGTATCGAATTCCTCCTTCGCCAGTGTTACAAGTGCCGTAGCTTCCTCCCCACACTCCACAAGAATATCGTTTGCAACAGCTTCAATTTTGGATAAATGCTCCTGTAGGTACTTTTGTGCCTCCTCTTTACTGGAAAAAGTCTGCATAATGGGTTCTAAGTACGCTACGATTCCATCTTTTACCCGCAGCTTTGTTTCTTGATCTCTTTGCGTATTGGAATTTGCAACTACATGCAGACGTATTAAATCCTGATTGAGAGAAATCCTATCGGAAATAAGTTCTCCAAAGTGGAATACGCCTACAATCGCGAAAACAACGCAGATCACTTTCATCAATTTCTTCATAAAAAACACCGTCCATACTGAAATAATTCCAGTATGGACGGTTTCTGGGAAAATTATACAGGTTTAGCGATATAAACAGAGGGATAGTTTTCTTTCAGCATATTGCAAATAACAGCGGCATACTCAAAACTCTCTACAATGGCAAATACCGCAGAACCAGAGCCTGTCATCTGCTCTGCAACTGCGCCATAGCTATTGAAAATTGATTTGATGTAATTCAGCTCCAGGTGCTCTTCCGTCACCACAGGATCGAATACATTCCATACGTTCTCCGCAATCTTCCCTAAATCCTCTGCCAGCAGCGCATTTTCCATCGCCTGGTGGTCCGGACGTTTGGCAGGTGTTACCTGATCGATCTTCTGATACAATTCCGGTGTCGAGCAGGAAAACTCAGGTTTACATACAACAAAGAAACAATCGGGCATGTCCGGCAGCTTGCGAAGTCTCTCTCCTCTGCCCTCTACCATTGCAGTGCCGCACAAAGTGCAAAACGGAACATCGCTTCCCACTTGACTGCCCAACTCTGCCAAAGCCAGAATGGAAAGCGGAGAATCGTAGTGTCTGTTCAAGGCACGTAAAACGGCAGCCGCATCGGCACTGCCGCCGCCAAGGCCTGCGCCTGAGGGAATGCGCTTGGTAATTCTGATGGTAAGACCATCCGGATCCTTTTTAATTGTATCACAGAAAACCTTCGCAGCTTTCCAGGCGAGATTCCGCTCATCTTCCGGAATCCCCTCCATGCTGCACTGCAGCTGCCAGGGTTTTCCAGTTCCCACATCAATTTCCACATCATCCCGAATGGAAATAGTCTGCATTACGCTTTTCAAATCATGATATCCGTCGGGACGCTTTCCCATAACATCCAGCGTAAGATTTATTTTTGCAAATGCACCTTCATACAAAGTTGTCACAAATTATCTTCCTTCCAGCAATCAGTATAGTATTTAGTATATTATATCGGATTGTCACGATATTTGCAATCACAATCAAAATTCACAGGTATAGATTTGGCTTCTATGGGTAAGATAGTTTCATCCAAGAAAATAATGGAGGTATAAACATGGATACCATTGCACTGATTCTTTCCATCATCGGCTCCATAAACTGGGGTCTGGTGGGTATCTTCCAGTTCGACCTGGTTGCCTGGATCTGCGGCGGCCAAGATGCGGTATTGAGCCGAATCATCTATACTGTTATCGGCCTGGCAGGACTTTGGTGTATCAGCCTGCTGTTTCGCAAAAATCGTCCCTGCGTTGAAGGGGAATAAACAGTAGTGGCAGCATCCATAAGGAATGCTGCCACTTTATTTTTAGCCTACACGCACCACGCAGGAATATGTGGTTCCATTATAGGTTGTCGATACGGTACACCGGGAACCAGATGTTGCGCCTGTCACGGAATTGCCAGACAGCGTACAGCCACTTCCATTGATTGTCCAGGTAGCATCCACGGTCTTTCCCGAGCTATCCTTCAGGGTAAGTTTAAGAGAATCACCCACGCCAATTGTAACGTCCGATACAGGTGCACCGAACTGACTGTAAATTTTAGCACTGCCGCCGGAATTGCCTGCTGAGGAGCCGCCGCCATCCTCAGAAACACCTCCGCCGTTTCCGTCAATACCGGGCTTGGAGGTACCGCCGCTGAAGGTGCAGCGGATAATACAGCTGACCTTCTGACCGTTGTATTCTGCGTGCACCTTGGTCATACCGCCGCCTACAGCCGTGACCTTACCGCCCTCAAATTTTGCAACGCTGGGATCGTCAGAGCTCCAGGTGATCTGGGTCTTACCAATGTTCCCGTTATACAAAACCCAGGTGTCCCCCGCAGACTTGAATGTGATGTCCTGACGGTTCAATCTCAAGGTTTCCTTGCTCTCTGTAGTGGAGGGAGTCGTTGTATTCTGCGTATCCGCTGTGGGCTCTTCTGCAGTGCTTGCAACCGTGCACTTTGCAATCGCCTTGCCGCAGGTAATGGTAATTGTCGCCTGACCGGAGCCTACGGCAGTCACCTTGCCATCCGGAGTAACTGTTGCTACGCTTTCATTATCAGACTTGTATGTAATGGTATCCGTTGTATTTGCAGGGCTGGGTGTTGCGTAAAGCATCCGTGATGTGTTGAGCTTGTCAAAGGTAATATTAGCCACATCCAGCTGAATGGACTCACAGGGAATCACAGCAGGCTGCGATACTGTAGCTTCTGTTGTGCTATTGGATACAGGTACGGATGTGTCCAAATCCGAGGGCTTCCGTGTGCCGCCGGTACCAAAGAAACGAACGGCAACATAGGCAACCACTGCAATAATGGCAAGCATAAGGACAACAGCGGTAATCACAAGGCCCTTGGTGGATTTCGGTTCTCTTTCTTCACCTTGGGCAAACTTGGCAGCAGTAGTATTGCGCACAGCGGGCTGCACACCTTTCCCCTGGTTACGCTTACGCACATTTGATTTAGAGAAACGACCGCCTTTTACAT
>RCNH01000975.1_pt1 | contig 10631 bp, 10 predicted proteins | sample 2041161 | NCBI WGS metagenome assembly RCNH01 (sample SAMN09708215, study PRJNA481090) | Feces metagenome, whole genome shotgun sequencing project. | biome: feces | host: Leptonychotes weddellii | place: Antarctica: Sion Island | collected 2010-03-01
TATCTGCAATTTTAATTGTATCTTTCACTGGCATTCCAACTGCGCAAGCTTTGTATCTAGTAACCGATTCATATGCACGTCTGATTATCTCAGAATCAACAAACGGTCTTGCGCCATCATGTATAAATACATAACCATCACCAGCTATTTCTTTAAGTCCGTTCCATACAGAGCGATAACGCTCGTCCCCACCCGATACAATTTTTTTGACCTTTTGAATCTTATATTTCTCGATAATTTCTTTTCTACAATACGTTTCCTGTCCTTTTCCAACAACCAAAATAATATCATCTATGATTTCTGAATTTTCGAAAACTTCCAGTGAATAACATAATACTGGTTTACCATGTATTTCCAAATATTGTTTTTGAACTTCTGTCCCCATACGTCGTCCCTGCCCTGCCGCCAGAACAATCGCTGTGCACTTTTCTTTTTGCATATTAACGCTCTCCTAATTTTAAATTCGGAACCGCATTTAGATCCCAGCCGTGTCTCGTTCCATTCAAATACTCATAATATGCTGCCACACCTATCATTGCCGCATTATCGGTACAGAATATCGGAGACGGATAGTAAAATTGTACATTTTGCTCTTCACATGCTTTTTTCATCGCAGATCGAAGCGTACTATTAGCTGCAACTCCACCTGCAATTGCCAACTTAGAAACTCCGTACTCTTTTACTGCTCTCATTGCATTTTCTACTAATACATCTGTCACCGCTTTTTGAAAAGACGCGGCAATATCTGCTCTATTATACTCTGTCCCTTTCATCTGGCAACCATTAATATAATTCAACACCGCAGATTTCACACCACTAAAGCTGAAATCGTATGGTGCATCATTGATGTGAGCTTTTGGAAACACAATCGCCTCCGGGTTACCTTCTTTTGATAGCTTGTCAATCTTAGGTCCTCCAGGATATCCAAGTCCGATGGCACGCGCCACTTTATCAAACGCCTCTCCTGCCGCATCATCCCTTGTACGCCCAATAATCTCATATTTCCCATAATCTTTCACACAGACAAGGTGTGTATGGCCTCCTGATACAACGAGACAGATAAATGGTGGCTCCAACTCTTTATTCTCAATAAAATTGGCAGAAATATGTCCTTCTATATGATGCACTCCGACAAGTGGCAAATTCTTCGCGTAAGCAATTGCCTTTGCTTCCGCCACACCAACAAGAAGCGCTCCCACAAGTCCTGGTCCATAGGTTACTCCGATTGCATCTATGTCGTCCAAAGCAACTTTTGCTTCTGAAAGAGCCTCTTCAATCACTTGGTTAATTTTTTCAATATGTTTGCGTGATGCAATTTCTGGAACAACACCACCATACAACTTATGTAATTCAATTTGAGAAGAAATTACATTTGAAAGGACTTCTCTCCCGTTTTTTACGACTGATGCCGCGGTTTCATCGCACGAACTTTCAATCGCTAATATCATAATATCTTTTTCTTCTATCATGTTTTCATCCTCTTTATAAATCTTTTTCAAAACTTATTCTTCTAAAAACGCCAATTCTACAGACATTCTATCTTTTCCTGCTTTTGCATTCGGAAAAATCTTTCTCACATCTTCCATATATTCTTCTGGTCTTGTTAAAGATGGACTATAATGCGTCAACCAAATTTCTTTTACTTCTGCTTCTTTTGCAAGCGTTGCTGCCTCATAAAATGTCATATGCTTATATTCCACAGCTTTTGCCGCTTTCTCTTTTTCCCCATACATTCCTTCACAAATAAACAAATCTGCCCCTTTTGCATTCTCTCGAATAGATTTTGTCGGCCTTGTATCTGTACAATAGGTCAATTTCAATCCTTTTCTAGGCTCTCCGAGCACCATCTGTGGCGTATAAATTTTTCCGTCAACTTCAATAGTCTCTCCTTTTTGCAGATGTTTCCAATATTGTTTTGGAATTTCCTGAGAAACGGCTCTCTCCAAGTCAAATTTCCCAGCTCTGTCAATCTCCAGTGAATATCCATAACACAGCACATTATGATTGACCCGAAATGCTTTTAGCCGGTAGCCATTCAATTCGAATGTCTGCTCCGGCTGTGTAATCTCTATAAATTTGATCTCAAAAGGAAGCTCTGGTGCAATAACACGCAGTGCTGTCACAACCCTCTCCAATCCCTTTGGTCCTATAAGTGTTAAGGGTTCTTTCCGGTCTGCATTTCCCATCGTAAGCAAAAGCCCCGGAAGTCCACTAATATGATCACCATGATAATGCGTGAAACAGATTACGTCGATTGGTTTGAAGCTCCATCCTTTTTCTTTAATCGCAATCTGCGTTCCCTCTCCACAGTCAATCAAAAGACTGCTTCCATTAAATCTAGTCATCAATGACGTAAGCCACCGGTATGGAAGCGGCATCATCCCTCCGCTTCCTAATAAACAAACATCTAACATCTGATTCTCCTATCTTTACTCTATTTCTACTGGAATTCGGAATTTCGAAACGAGTTCATCATAACATGCCTCACATAAATCGAATGCATGTACTTCATTGTCTTTTTCCGAGAAATACCCCCACCGCTTCTGCACAGAAAGTGTATCCTCTTTCGCCATTCCGTTTTTCACAACAATTTCTTTCCCACATTTGTTACAAATTATTTTCGCTACTTCTTTTGTCCCCTGAATGTTATACTGACGCATACAAATTCCTCCCATGAATAAATCATATTTCACCTGTCTGCTACGTCTCCATTATATCTATTACAGTCCATAATTCCTAGTGGGAACTGCTGCCTGAACTGTCAATCTCTATCCAATTTGTTTGCTCATTAAAACAGCATTTTCTTTCGGTCTTTCATAAAAATTCTTTCGGATACCATCTTTTGTAAATCTGCAATGTTCATAAAACTTTCGTGCCGACGCATTACTTTCCCTTACATCCAACATCAGAGAACCAATCTTTTTCTCCCTACAAATCTCGCAGGTATAATCTAATAATCTCCGTCCTATCCCTCTATGCTGTTCATTTGGATGTACTGCAATTCTGGCAATTTCCCCTTCATCCAGCACAAAATAAACAATGCAATATCCTACAACATTTCCACTTTTTTCCGCAACCGTAATAAAAGATTGCTTTTGTTCATATGTTTCCAATAAGCTTCGACGTGTCCATGCATCCGAAAAACTCAATTTTTCTAACAGCACAATCGCCTCTATATCCTTCTTGGTCGCATTACGAAAGGTTTGCATTTTTCTCTGCCCGCTCCCTTTCCGCCTGAGACAGACGTAAATAATCTGGTTGATGTTCTATTGCTGTCTCAATTTTCCCATCTTTATAATATTGTATTGCCAGTACTCCTACTGCCGCCGCACTTTGTCTGTTCTTGTGTGCTGGTGCAAAATGATATTCTGTTCGAATGCCTTCTTTAATTTGATCTTTGTAAACCGGTACACCATCACCTGAAAATGTCACTTTTTTTCCATATGCATTCAATTTTTGTATTAATTCTTCCAAAGAAATCGCCATTTGTGATTCCAAAATCTCAAACTGTTCTCCTTCAAAACAATATACTCCTGTATATACCTGATTTCTTCTTGCATCCATGATCGGACAGATCAACCCTGAATTTCCGTATAAATTATATGCCAATCCATCCACCGTTGGTATATGAATCAATGGTTTTTTCAAAGCTAGACCAAGTCCTTTTGCCGTCGCAGAGCCAATACGAAGTCCAGTAAACGAGCCAGGTCCTCCAGCTACTGCAATCGCATCCACTGTATCCAGTTCAAATTCTGTCATTTTCACAATCTCATCCAACATTGGAAGCAATGTCTGTGAGTGTGTTTTTTTATAATTCACTGTGTACTCTGCCAAAATCTGTTCTTCTTCCACAATTGCAACAGTCGCAACCAATCCCGAACTATCCAATGCCAATATCCGCATATTTACGCCATCCTCTCTTTTATTGTAATTTTTCTATAATCAAATCCCTGTTCTAAATCTTTTTCAATCAGAATCTCTGTCCGGTCTTTTGGAAGAATCTCTTCAATCAAATTTGCCCACTCAACCAAAGAAACACCCTCTCCATAGATATAATCTTCATAACCAATCTCATCCATCTCTGTGATATCACCAATCCGATACACATCGAAGTGATAAAATGGCATTCTCCCCTCATCATATACTTGTACGATTGTAAATGTAGGACTGCTGATGGATTCTTCAATCCCTAGTCCACGAGCCATTCCCTGTGTAAATACAGTCTTTCCTACGCCAAGATCTCCTACCATTGTATAAACTTGTCCTTTTTTCGCTTCTCTTCCAATCTTTACTCCAAGTTCATAAGTCTCTTCTGCACTTCTAGTCTCTATTATCATTTCAAAATCCTCTCTTTAGCCTGCGATATGTCTGATTTTTACATTCTTTGGCGGCATATGAGTAGATATCATCTTCACTGCCTCCTCATACTGCTCTCCCATAGATTCTTTTGGGAAAATCAGCGCCCGCATTCTTGTCACATACAAAATCACCGAACGATTTGTGCTGACTGCCTTGGAAAAGTCCTCCCATTTATTCGTCACTTCCAAATCTCCCTGCCTTACCATGACTCCTTCTTCTGACAATTCATATTCTAATAGTTTCTGAAACATTTTCGTTCTTTGTACTTGTGTCTTAGCCCTTCCCTTTAATGAAACTGGTGTCACTATCAAAAACAGTACCGCGAGTATAAATGCCGGCATCGCTGACATCGAATCCCCTGACATCATATAATTAATTCCCATTCCCAAAGCTAACACTCCCACGATTGCCCCCAGCAACCCGCTCATATGTGTATACGTATGATATAACAGAAAATCATACATAATTTTATCCGTCATTTTCACTTCAAATTTTACAGACATATGTTTCCTCCATTTAAGTTGATCTTTCACACGAATAATGCTGTGCTATAAAATTATAGCACAGCATTTTCATGGTTACAACTTACTTGTTCATTTTAAAAATCGGAGTGATTTTCTTATAGATCAGAAAAACGATGAAAGATACAAGCACTCCTTTCAGCAGGTTAAATGGAGCCACTGCAAAAATTACAAATGTAGATAGATTTGTAATCGAATGATTCACAGCTGTTCCCATCTCAACCAAGGCATCAATCGGCATCTCAAATGCTTTTGCATATACCGGAAGCAGCACATACGCATTCAGGATGCAACCAACCACCGTCATAAAAATCGTTCCTACCGCCATACCCACGACCGCACCTTTTCTCGTGTGATCTTTTTTGTAAATTATTCCCGCTGGTACACACATTGCACATCCAATCAGGAAATTTGCAATATCACCAACTCCCCCCGTTGTCGTGCCACTGATCACCACATTGAGAACCACCTTGATTAGTTCCACAATTACTCCAGCCATCGGTCCCATTACAAAGCTCCCGATTAATACTGGAATCTCACTGAAATCAATTTTGTAAAAAGGCGGCGCAAACGGAAGTGGCACTTCAAACTGCATCAAAATGATTGCAATTGCAGATAGCATTCCAATCTGCACAACACTTCGAACTCCTAACCTTCCCTTTGATTTTGCTCCTGTTTCTGTCATTGTTGTTGTACTCATTTTTCTCTCCTTTTCTTTATAAAAGGAATTCTTCTTTTTTCGCATGCAAAAATGCCCTGAATCAAAAGTTCAGGGCATGCATTATTATGATGATATATTGCACACATCTTTCTTCTCACATCCAGACTTTACTGTCGGTACTGGAATCACACCAGTTCAACCGTTTTCACGGGTCGCGGACTGTAACCGCCGGTAGGGACTTTCACCCTGCCCCGAAGAATCCTTATTTATTTTTCATATATTATATACCAATATAACCATTTATTCAAGCATTTTTTCCAACTTGGTATCTTGCGTCATCTTTTAGGATTGCAACACTTTTTATGAGATCGAAACACCTTTCATCGTCAACTGAATTCGTTTCTTTTTCAAATCCACACTCATTACTTTCACATCTACAATATCGCCAACACTCACCACTTCTAACGGATGCTTAATAAATTTTTTATCCGTAATCTGAGAGATATGAACAAGTCCGTCCTGATGAACTCCTATATCTACAAACACCCCAAAGTCAATGACATTGCGAACCGTTCCTTTTAAAATCATCCCTTCTGTCAGATCTTTCATCTCCAAAACATCGGTTCTCAGTATCGGTTTTGGCATCTCATCACGTGGATCGCGTCCTGGTTTTTCCAATTCTTTTACAATATCACGCAACGTAATCTCCCCAATGCCAAGCTCAATTGCAAGCTTCTTGTAATCCTTAATTGATTTTGATAGTCCCTGTAAGTTTCCTCCCACAATATCGTTTGTTGTGAACCCTTGTTTTTCCAATAATTTTTCTGCCGCATCATAGCTTTCTGGATGTACACTCGTCATATCAAGTGGATTCTTCCCATTTTGAATTCTCATAAATCCAGCACATTGTTCAAATGCTTTTGGACCTAGCTTTGCCACTTTTAGAAGCTGTTTTCTGCTTGTAAAACTTCCATTGTCTTCTCTGTATGTAACAATATTTTTCGCGATTGCACTAGAGATACCTGATATATAAGACAAAAGCGGTGCTGACGCAGTGTTTAGATCCACTCCAACTTTATTTACGCAATCTTCAACAACACCTGACAATGCTTCACTTAATTTCTTCTGATTCATATCGTGCTGATATTGTCCAACTCCGATGGATTTCGGGTCAATCTTTACAAGCTCTGCAAGTGGATCCTGAAGACGTCTTGCAATCGAAGCTGCACTTCTTTGTCCCACATCAAAATTTGGGAACTCTTCTGTTGCAAGCTTGCTTGCAGAATATACAGAAGCACCTGCTTCATTTGTAATAATATATTGCACTTTCTCTGGTATTTCTTTCAATAATTCTACAATAATCTGTTCTGATTCTCTGGAAGCTGTTCCATTTCCAACTGAAAATAATGTAATATCATATTTGCGAATCAACTTTTTAAGTGTTTCTTTCGCTGCCTGAATCTTTTGTGGAGTCGTCGGGGCAGTCGGATAAATTACAGTTGTATCCAGTACTTTTCCGGTTGCATCTACTACTGCAAGCTTACATCCAGTTCGAAACGCAGGGTCCCATCCAAGTACAACCTGTCCCACAATTGGTGGCTGCATCAATAGCTGTTCCAGATTCTTCCCAAACACTTCGATTGCCCCATCTTCCGCTTTTTCCGTTAGTTCATTTCTGATTTCACGTTCGATTGCAGGTGCAATCAGACGTTTATAGCTATCTTCAATAACTTCTCGTAAAATCGCCGTTGTATATGCGTTATCTGATAAGATCACTTTCTTCTCTAGATATTGTAAAATGCGTTCTTCTGGTGCCTCTACTTTCACAGTCAATATCTTTTCTTTTTCTCCACGATTCAACGCGAGAATACGGTGTCCTGCCAGCTTCATAATCGGTTCTTCAAATTCATAATACATCTCGTATACCGATTCTGCTTCTGTATCTTTTGCTGTCGAAGTGATTTTCCCCTGTTTTACAGTTAAATCCCTAATGTAACTACGATAATCCGCCTCATCAGAAATGTACTCTGCAATGATATCTTTTGCTCCCGCTATCGCCTCTTCTACTGTCTCTACCCCTTTTTCTTCCGAAATATAAGCTTTCGCAGTGTCTTCAATTGGAATTTCAGTCTTTTGTAAGGTGATCAGGGCTGCTAATGGCTCCAGTCCCTTTTCTTTGGCAATTGTCGCTCTCGTTCTTCGTTTTGGTCTGTATGGACGGTATAAATCTTCCACAACCACCAGCGTTTCCGCTGCCAAAATCTGCTCCTTTAATTCTTCTGTCAGTTTTCCCTGCTCTTCTATTGTCGTGAGTACCTGCTCTTTCTTTTCCTCTAAATTTCGAAGATACATTAATCTTTCATGCAGTTTTCTAAGCTGCTCATCATTCAACGAGCCGGTTGCCTCCTTGCGATATCTTGAAATAAACGGAATTGTATTTCCCTCATCAATCAGCTTTACGGCAGCTTCCACTTGCCATTTTTTCACACCAAGCTCTTCTGTTAGTTTTTGATTTGTATCCATGTTCTAAATCCTCTCTGATGTTTTACGTCTTTTCTACGTTTTGTATTATATCGGAAAATCCGGACATTGACAAATCATTTTCCAATGTTATAATAGTAAATATAGTATAGAAAACACGTTGATGAGACGAGTAGGGTGTGAAAGAATACAGAGAGAGAGGTCGCAGGCTGGAAGCCTCTTATTGCCGAAACATCTGAAGACTACCTCGGAGTGGCTGCAAAACAGTCCGGTGATTCCGTTATAATCAGTTGAGTGGTTCTGGTATTGACCAGTACAATTTGGGTGGAACCGCGAGTAAAGAGAACTCGTCCCTTGTAATGAATTTCGTTACAAGGGACTTTTTAATTCAATTTTAAAGGAGAGAAGATATTATGAAAATTACATTAAAAGATAACTCTGTAAAAGAATATACAGAGAGTAAGTCTGTATATGAAATTGCACTTGATATCAGCGAAGGTCTTGCAAGAGCAGCCTGTGCCGGAGAAGTAAATGGAGAAGTTGTAGATTTAAGAACAGTCTTGTCTGAAGACTGCGAACTGAACATTCTGACTGCAAACGACGAAAAAGGACTTTCCGCACTTCGTCACACAGCATCTCACGTTCTTGCAGAAGCCGTAAAAAGGTTATATCCAGAGGCAAAGCTTGCAATTGGACCTGCTATCGATACTGGATACTACTATGATTTTGAACATGCTCCATTTTCAAATGAAGATTTGGAGACAATCGAAAAAGAGATGAAAAAAATCATCAAAGAAGGGACCAAAATTGAACGTTTCGAGCTTCCTCGTGCTGAGGCAATTACATTTATGGAGGAAAAGGGAGAACCTTATAAAGTAGAGCTAATCAATGACCTTCCTGAAGATGCTGTCATCTCTTTCTACAGACAAGGCGAATTTGTTGATCTGTGTGCCGGTCCTCATCTGATGAGCACTAAAGGCGTAAAAGCATTCAAACTGATTTCGTCTTCCGGCGCCTACTGGAGAGGAAACGAAAACAATAAGATGCTGACCCGTATCTACGGAACAGCATATGCAAAAAAAGATGAATTAAAAGCACATATGGAACATCTAGAAGATATCAAAAAACGTGATCACAACAAACTTGGTCGTGAAATGGAATTGTTCACAACTGTTGACGTAATTGGACAAGGACTTCCTCTTTTGATGCCAAAAGGTACTGCTATCATTCAGACAATGCAACGATGGATCGAAGATGAAGAAGAACGCCGCGGTTACATGAGAACTAAAACTCCGCTTATGGCGAAAAAAGATTTGTATGTCATTTCCGACCACTGGGGACATTATAAAGACGGAATGTTTGTCCTTGGAGATGAAGAAAAAGAAGACGAAGAAGTATTTGCGCTCCGTCCGATGACGTGTCCATTCCAATATTATGTATACAAACAGAGTCAGAAGAGCTATCGTGATCTTCCATGCCGTTATGGTGAAACTTCTACTTTGTTCAGAAATGAAGATTCTGGTGAAATGCATGGACTGACACGTGTAAGACAGTTTACAATTTCTGAAGGGCATCTTATTATCCGCCCAGATCAGGTAGAAGATGAATTCAAAGGTTGTGTAGATCTCGCAAAATACTGTCTGACAACACTCGGTGTGGAAGAAGACGTAACATACCGCCTGTCCCTCGCTGATCCTGATAATATGGATAAATATCTCGGAACAAGAGAAATGTGGGATGAAGTAGAAGATGTAATGCGTAAGATGTTAGATCATCTTGGTATCGACTACACAGAAGAAACCGGAGAGGCTGCATTCTACGGACCAAAACTGGATATTCAAGCCAAAAATGTTTATGGTAAAGAAGATACCATGGTCACAATCCAGTTAGATATGTTCCTCGCAGAACGTTTTGATATGACATTTGTAGACAAAGATGGCGAAAAGAAACGTCCATATATCATCCATCGTACTGCAATGGGATGTTATGAAAGAACTCTCGCATGGTTAATCGAAAAATATGCCGGATTATTCCCGACATGGCTTTGCCCGGAACAAGTTCGCGTACTTCCAATCTCAGAAAAATATCATGGCTATGCAAACAAAGTTGCCAACGAACTACGTGATAATGGTGTAAAATGCACTGTTGATGAACGCGCCGAAAAAATCGGTTACAAGATTCGCGAAACTCGTCTTGACCGTGTTCCTTACATGCTTGTTGTCGGAGCAAAAGAAGAAGAAGAAGGTGTTGTATCTGTACGAAGCAGATACTTGGGAGATGAAGGTCAAAAACCTTTAACTACATTTATCGATGAGATTTGCAAAGAAATCCGCACAAAAGAAATTCGTAAAATTGAGGTGCAGGAAGATCAAAAATAAAGTTCTTTCCATTTTGATTTACGATTCGCAGAAATATCAGAAAACCGAGCAAAAACAGAGTCCGCTCGGTTTTCTTGTCTTTTTGAAATAGTTATGGTATACTTCATGTAAATGTGTCAGTAGAAGAAGGAGAGAGAACATGAAAGAACCTGTAGAATTATCCAAACAGCAGAAAAAATCAAAAGAAACAAAAGAGCGTATCTTTCAAGCTGCCAAACAAATTTTGCAAAA